>Ga0307514_10005520_pt1 | contig 11236 bp, 6 predicted proteins | sample 16_EM_MG_FD_203088 | JGI IMG/M metagenome (GOLD analysis project Ga0307514, IMG submission 203088) | Populus trichocarpa ectomycorrhiza microbial communities from riparian zone in the Pacific Northwest, United States - 16_EM | ecosystem: Host-associated > Plants > Roots > Unclassified | place... | reverse complement strand
CAGATAAACCCCATTACTATTTCCTCCCTTATTAGCAGCATCATCAACTCCTCCTCCCTTAATATCCTCCATCATCTCATTTTCTTTAGCAGCCAAATAAGCTAGCCTTTCAAGTGCTTCTCTAGCTCTCTTCTTAGCATAAGTAGCTTCCCTAACCCTTTTCTCAGCTTCAACCCTGGCCAGCGCGGCCGCTTTCGTCATGGAAATGGAAGCAATCTTGGCGGCAGCAACAAGCGCTCTGGCGGAGTCTTTATCGATGAACCTCCCGGAGGAAGAATCTCCGTTTCTGGTAGGGTTAAAGAAGGAGAAACTGGGGGAGGAGCAAGAGGGGCAGATGAAGGGAGTGTGGTGAGGGTAATTGGAAGGGATGCAAGGTTTGTGAGCGATAGAAGGGCATTTGTTGCACATGGATCGATCATTTTGGAGTGGTTCTTCATAGACAATAAAGCAGAAAGGGCAAAAGAGACCGCGGTGGTCTTTTAAGAGACAGTTAGTGCAGAGGCGGCGGTAGGAAGGGGTACGGTGGCGGACGTTGTGGAGGAGATAGCGGTCTTCAGCCCCGCATATTCCGCACTCGAACTGGTGGTCTCGTTCTTGCTTCATTGGAGATTATGTTGCATCGATGGATGGATTGGGCTGGAAATGATATCTCAACGGTAACCCTAGACTTATTTATTGTTACTTATTATTAAGGTTTCTGTGAGTAATAAAAAGCATAGTAGTAAAACCTAGTTTTATCCTTGAATTAGTCCAATATACAAGTTAAGTCTTGGATGGATTCACCCATGTCAGTTTAAAAAAGTATTAACATCGTTTAAAAAAAAATTAAATTAAAATAATATTATTTTAAAAAAATATTTAAATTTAGTTTTATTTATTGATCGAGTCACCGGTTGATTAATCAAATCAACTGAGTTTAATTGAATCAAGTTCCATCAAGTTTGAGCCAAATTTAAAAAGGAATTTAGAATGTTTTTTTAATTTTTTTTTTAAATTTTGTTGATAATTGCAAACACTGTTTTAAAAACCAACCTTATTATTTTTTTGTAAGAAAAAGGAGCAAAATTGCTCAAGTTAACTCATGACCAAAGACTTCTCAGAGTTGACCCAATTCGGGTTTAAAAATTATTATTACAAATTAGGAAACCTAGGCAAAGGCAAAGGCAATGGCAATGACTGAGAGGCAGAGACATTAGCATTGCAAAAATCTACAACCCAACGGTCCTCCTGGCCCTCACCATCCAGAAGTCCAGAGACTTTTTACTCCAGCCACAGTATTAACAATATATATATATATATATCCGAATTAAGAAAAAAGAAACAGATAAACAATGAGTTAGAAAGCATGATAAAAACATAGAAATCAATCAACCATTTTAATATACTCAATGCATGAGCTTCAAACAAATGGATTTTTCTATTCTAATACACTTATACGAGAGCTATAGGTATTTATCAAATTTATTTCTATTTATCAGAAGGCTATTAAATCAAATAACAAAAATATTGTTGAGAAAAAAATGATTTTTCCATAATAAAATGAAATTTGGATTCATTGGTGAGAAATGTTTTCAATTTCTTAGGCCCAAAGATATATGGCCATGAAATAAGGATTAAGTGGAATATTATTGATTGCGTGGTAGAGTCGTGAAAACATCTTCTTCTATATTTTGGATACGAAACAATATATTATTGCTAAAACATGAAAGAATTGAAATTTTAAATTAAAATATTATATATGGATGATATAAAATGTCTAAACAAAAAAATCTTGAACAGCGAGCAACTAGAACGATCCCTCACTCCATCAAAAAAATTTTCATTAATAAAAGATGTAAATCCATTGAAAAAACAGAAACCACATGTCAGACAAAATAATGGTTGTTTCTGTCTGCTCAAATAACAAATTGTTAGATTAATTGAATAACCAAATAAAATAGATATATCCTTCTCTTCGTCTCAGGTCGATGGATCTTCTCAATTGGAAGATCTCCCTATATGGATATATACACATTCCACTTGATTAGGCCTAACTCTATTTTTTTTTTGTTTTGAAGAAAAGATACCCCATGAGATGATTCATCATATTCAGTGGAAGACTGGTGTGATGTATGAAATATATGACAAAGGTGAAGTGTAAGAGTATTGAGAGGTCATCATATCATAAAGGCCAGAGAAAGATGCCATGCCGACTCTGCAACAGTTTTACAATGAATGTTAACTAACATTTCAGGCATCCAAAAGTTCCTATATTTATTTGAGACAAAATCCCCTTGAAAGGATATAAAAACAAAGGTGTTAAACCTCTCGATGACAAAATCACAAGCCCTTCACCTCCAGTCCCTCGGCAAAAAAATAAAAATAAAGAACTGCATTAGCAGCCTCCGATGATTGCTCTGAGCATAATAAGCCCATCACACTTAAACGTGTTCACCAAAAAATGGTGACTGCAAGGCAATTAAACTTGACAAGAGGAAACCTGCTTCTGCTACTATCAATTAATCTGCAACCATAAATGGATCTACTTCACCAAGATCGGCAACTAGAGGTTCTGAATTATCATCATCTTCTGTTTCAAAGTAAGTTGGGAATGGAAGTATCTGAATATCAGGTTTCTTGAAAACAGAATCTTTTATGAACACAAAGTTCCCTTCAGCGCCAGGGACCTGAAAATAATTAAAATCTTTGTAAAGAATGTTACAGAAGAGAGACATAACACACCACTTCCAGATTATTGCAGCGGAAGAACATGACTAAAGTAAATTTTCAGTGTCTATATTTCATAAATTTTGCTCCGTCGTAGAACATGTGATTAGCATTGCTGAACAAAAGAATAGGAATGCAATTAACCATGGACCCAATTATCCTAGGCACCCATCTAAACAATGAGAAAAGTAAATTATGACAGTGGACTCCATCCTTGTTTCTCCAAATATGAAGCTTTGATAGTATTCACCATCACTTCAACAAAACTTCAAATTGGCATCCTTAAACACCAGACACGTATGATCCAAAAGATAGCGCCCTAAGACCACCAGCAAGTACATTTTCAACAGGCATGGATAGCCTCCTTAACCTTCTATTCAGATTTCATTTTGTTTTTAATGGAAAATATAAATTTAGTTAGAGAACATACTTGGCCTTTCACCCACATCAGATTCCTTGCTGGATCTATTTTGTAGACCCAAACATTTTTAACCGTTCTCTGCACTCCACCCATGCGCCCAGGCATCTTTTTGCCTTTAAATACCTGTCACGAAGAGAATAGTTTGTCATCCCTACAACCCAAGGACCGTAACATAAAGCAAAAATAAGTGGTAACATACTCAAAGAAATCATAATCATGGGATATACTTGAACAGATTCTGAAAATTTTATCATCAAATGAAAGAAGTAAAGTGAGATTGACCAAGCCATTCTCAGAATATGGATAGGCATGACAGCATAGAGGAAGAGGGTTCAGTAGCCAACCTAGCTAGTTTATAATTACCACCCAGTTGATTTGAGCTGCATCACCAATCCCTATCTCCTTAAGGAAGTTAAGAACAAATGGTGACAAAAATAAATAAATTGTGCAGTAGTCATGTTAAGAATGGATGCATTATATTCCACAGGCAGGAATGTTCCAGCCAACACTTGAAGCAAAATGCATGTCACTGTAGTGCCATACTTCAATCAGTCAGCCAGTGACGGCCCCTTAGAAAGAACACTTCCAAAGGTCCTAGCAGAGGAGCTTGGCCCATTACCTAGCTTTATGTGTCTAAAATGATGGTAGATTGGACAAATCACCCATTAGTTCACTCTAACAAGGAGATACACACCTTCCCGGGAGCATCCCTCTGACCTGTAGAACCAATACTTCGATGTGATAAGGATGCACCATGACTTGCTGGCCCTCCTTTAAACCCATGCCTTTTCATACCACCCTGTATAGAAAATACGACAGTAAATATACAGGACAAGTAAATCTTAAACTTTTTCTTTCTCACTGAATTAACAAGAATTTTAACAGGATAGTTCCTGGAACTTATGAAGAGGGATTTTTCTCATAACACTATCTACAATTCATCACAAGTACGAATAAACAAACAACATGAGACAGAACACATCCACAAACATAATCACAGCCATAAGCTTTAGACCTAAGAAACTGATGCCACTGCTCATTCTAATGCCGTTGAACCTTGCGAGTTGGTTATTATTAAGATAATAGCAATGCGGGAAAAAAAAAAGAAGGTGAGAAACATTCCTCATTGACCTTGAAAACATTTCGATATAGTTACATAGTTAAATCATGTTAATCAAGTGACACCCTACCACAAAGAAAACCGTTAGTTAATTTCTTTCACACTTCCTGAATCTAGCAAACTCATTTTCAAACTTAAACAGGTTCAACAAGAACCAACTAGGAAGAAAAGGGAAAATGTATAAGCCAAAACCGAAAGCAGAAAGAAGCTGAGAAGAGAACTAGAAATAGACCTGAAAACCTTTGCCCATAGTGATTCCAGCGACGTCAACAAATTGACCAGGAACAAAATGTCGAACACCAATGCAAGTACCAACAGGAAGAAGAGCATTTTCAGTAACAGGAAACTCCCTTAATTTCCTCTTCATGGGGACACCTTGAGCTCTAAAATGACCCACTTCCGGCTTCGTCAAATGCTTCTCTTTCTTCTGCCCACAACCAACCTAACACACACCATAATCACAATACTTAGCCCATAACAACTCCGATTAACAACAACAAAAACAAAAAATAAAAACCTAAGTAAATGATGGTACCTGTAAAGCAAAAAAGCCTTCTTTTTCAACAGTTTTAACTTGAGAGACAATATTATCATCGACCCATAAGACAGTAATGGGAATCCTAGCACCCCATTTATCCCAAAGAGCAGTCATTCCACATTTGACCGCAATCACTCCGGTTCGCTTTGAATTCGGGGTCATTACACCCGGTTTTGCTTCAATGATCCGGCTTGGTTGTTGGTACTGAATCTCAGAACCGTCAACCAGAGCATCACTGCTAAATCTTCTCAAGAGGTACAACTGTGTTGTTGCTATTGGAGGTGAAGCTGACTGTGTTGTTCTTGAATTGAGTGACAGTATCTGATGGAGACGAGAGATGAGGCCTCTCGATAAGGCCGGCATGTTTTACTATTTCTAGCTAATATTTACTTTATAGAGAGATCAAATATTCTTCAGCAGAGAAGAAGAAGACGACGACGAGAAGAAGAAGAAGAGAGCATCGTTTTTCTTGAAGCAGACTGTGAAGTGAAAATGGGGATTAAGGAGCTAGGCGCTGTTGTAGTGTAGGGTTTTGGTATCGGGGAGGAGATAAACAAACGGCACCGTATGGTAAGCAGCCCAAGAATTTTATTCCTATACTATAAATTTAATATTAATATTATAATAAGAAATACGCCACTTCGATCACTTTGATTAAGACTTTTTAATATTAATATTATAGTTTCTTGAGAATTTACTTAGTGTATGTTTCGTATTATAATAATTTTTGTAGTTGTAGTTTAAAAATATATAAGTAAATAAATTATAGCTTTTTAGTAATTAAATTTTAAGTTTTTAATGTATTTATATTTTAATTAATTAAATAATTTTAAAATAATAATTAAAATAAAACACGTTTGGACCTACACTACCAAACAAATCTTAAAAACCTAGAGTTTATCTTTTATATAAAAAAAAATTCAAATATTATAACATTTATTGTGTTTAAAACTTTATAATGAAAAGAAAATTATATATATATAAAATATAATTTTAAAATAGAGCATACTTGAAACATGTTAATTCAATTTAATATCTTCAAAAAATTAAAATACTTTAAAATAAAAAAAGAATTTAAAAAAAAGTATAATTTTAAGATAGAGTATATTCCAAACTTGTTAACTCAATTTAATATCTCCAAAAAAAAAATTAAAACACATTTTCTTTAAATTAACAAAATACAAATACCGTCCACATCTAAACTATTTTGTTGATGATTATTTTTTTTAAGAAAAATGAATACCTATATTTATATTTTTTATTAAAATACTTCATCTTAAATAGAGGGAGTGCAGTTAAAAGAAAGTGTAAGTAAATATTATATCATTCAACTTTTGTTTCCTTTTCTTTATTCGAAGAAAAAATTTCATTAACTAATTAACTATAGGGACCGAAGTTGAATTTTATTTAAATTATGAGACTAACATATACTTTAACCAATTTTAAAACAAGAGCGACCACTGAAACTTTGCCACGTCACCACCGACTTTATCGCCGAAGAAATAGTGGAGCAGAGAGAGAGAGGGAGTCACTGGCTCTCAGTATCGCATGGAAATGGAGCTCACCTCTCTTCAACTCCTTCCAATCCAGAGAATTCGCAGAGCTCCAACACATGAAATTGTAAGCTTATCTAGTCCTCCGAGTTGCAGACGGAGACAACGGAGATGGAAGATATCACTGAGAGCGACGGCGGAGACTACAGCGTTGGAGCAGGCGGGAGGGAAGATGGTGGTGGAGCTAGTAGGAGCATTCAATGAGCTAACGGAGAGAATGAATGTGCTTTCAACAAGCTCTTCTAGAATACTCTTCAAAGCTCTAAAGCTTTCCATTCCTATTTTACAGAACTTACCTCTCTCTCCTGATCACCGCTCTCCTCTCAATAAAGCCTTGTCTCTCGCTCTCCTCCTCGCCGATCTTCAGGTAAAAAATATTATTAATTACTGAATTAATAAATTAGTTATTTTATTGTTTGAAAATTGATTAATTAATTTAATTTAATTTAATGGCTTAGATGGATGCGGAAGTAATTTCTGCGGGAATATTGATGCAAGTGTTCGAAACTAGTGCGATAACAATTCGTGAAGTGAGGGATAAAATAGGGAGTGGTACGGCACATTTGTTACACGAAAGCTGGAGAATGAAAAACAGTCCTTCAAGAATTGAGGTTTTGGATGATGATAGTGCTTATGCATTGAGAAAGTTTTGCCTTACTTATTATGATATTCGTGCTGTAATTTTGGAATTGGCTACTAAGCTTGATATGATGAGACATTTAGATTACTTGCCGAGGTATCAACAGCAAATGCTGTCTCTTCAAGTTATGAAGATTTATGCTCCGTTAGCTCATGCTGTAGGGACTAATTGGTTGTCATTGGAGTTGGAAGATTTGTCGTTTCGGTATCTGTTTCCTTATTCGTATTTATATGTGGATACGTGGTTGCGTAGTCATGTAACGGGTGGGAGGCCGTTGATTGATATGTATGTGGAAGAGTTGAGACAATCTTTGAAGGCTGATCCTGTTTTGGCTGATATGGTGGAGGATGTTTTGGTTAAGGGACGGTATAAGAGTCGGTATAGTATGATGAAGAAGCTTTTGAAAGATGGTCGGAAGCCTGAAGAAGTGAATGATGTTCTGGGTTTGCGAGTTGTATTGAAGCCTAAGTCTGGAGAAATAGGCGAGAAAGCATGCTATAGGACGTGTGGGATTGTTCGATCTTTGTGGAATGAAATCCCTCACAGAACAAAAGATTATATTGCCAGGCCTAAAGCAAATGGGTATAGGAGTTTACACATGGCAGTTGATGTGAGTGATAATGGCAAGACCAGACCACTAATGGAAATTCAGATAAGGACTGTAGATATGGATTTGCTGGCAGTTGGTGGGACGGCATCCCATTCATTGTACAAAGGCGGCCTTGCAGATCCTGATGAGGTTTGTGCTCTGTTTATGCAATCAGGTTCAGGTCTGTTTTCAACCAGCTTCAGTAAACCAACCCCCCCCCCCCCTCTGAGAAAAGTCTTGAAATGAAAACTGGCTATTTGCCTATTAATGATTAAAGCCTGAGCTTCATCCAATTATGCTAATGAGCTTTAAACATATGTGAGACCCAATATTTTCTATTTCACTTTACTTTCTTTTAGAATCATGAAATAGAACTGCTCGTTCATCTGCATAGTCATTGTGTTGGAATGGATGAGATTTACCTTGATAATATTTGTGCTCCCAGAATTATTACATCATAATTGACTGAACATGTCGCAAAATGCTCTTAAATCAGCAGTCTTTGTTAGAAGCTGATTTAGTTGCTTGTGCTCAGGCAAAGCGGCTCAAGGCCATAATGATGGCTGCAGCTGAACTTGCAGCACTGCGTCTTAAAGATCTCCCATCTGCCAAAGGTATTGCGATTGATCAGAGAGATCGAGTCTTTCAGCTTCTCGATAAAAACGGTGATGGGCGGATTAGCATTGAAGAACTTATGGAAGTTATGGAAGAGCTGGGTGCCCCTGGAGAGGATGCACGGGAGATGATGCAGCTCCTTGATTCAAATAGTGATGGCTCTCTAAGCCCCGATGAATTCGATACCTTTCAGAAACAGGTAAAGTGATTTTCTTACTTTGGCTTTGATTTGGGACAAATATGGAAAGTGGCCTGTTAAAGATTATTTACTGATCATGATGGGTCTACCTTTTATTTGGCTGAATCACTGGGAAATTCAGCTCAGGAGTTTCAAAAAGGAATGTTGCCTTAACACTGAACATTAGGGTGTGCGTGTCTTTGGTTACTTGGGAGGCACCTGCTGGCCTATATCAGAAGCTCGAACTCCCTAACTTATTTCTGTATTTCCATTTGTCTTTAACCATTGTAATTGTATATTGTTTCTATAGGTTGAATTCATGCATAATTTAGAGGACAAAGATCATCAGTACAGAAGCATGTTGAATGAGAAACTTCAAATGGCAGAGGACAGTGGTTTGATTCAGGTATATAGTAAAGAGCTTGGCATCAGGCTTGCAAGTTAATACTTAACGAATGAGATGATGATTCATGTATAGGTAACCCGATACCATCACCTTGTATATTATTGCTTGTTGTATGATCATAATTCAGAGGCATAGCAGCCGTTCTCACTATGTATCTGTTTTTATATTCAAAACATCAGTAGATAAATAAATGAAAGCACAAAACTGAGATTTATAGCAGCTCTCTCTCTCTGTCTATATATATATATATATATATTTATATAGACACACACACCCAAGTCAAAGGTAGCCAGCTTTTCCATGATCATTTGGTGCATTAAATTATTGCATGAACCTTTGGGTTCTCAAAGCACTTTTCAATACAATATGATTAAACATTTTGTGTTTGGATGTCATGAGTGTTTGATATTGTGTTACAACTTGATTTTCAAATTACTTTTTACGTAAAAAAACATCTAATTGATGTTATTTTAGGTATTGTTGAATTGTTTTGATGTAATAATGTTAAAAATATATAAAAAAATATTATTTTAATACATTTTCAATTAAAGTACCGTGCATCACAATATTATTTTTCGCTCTCTCTTTAAATATTAGAAACATTAAAATATTTGGGTTCAAAAACTAATGAAATGAAGTGAACTTTATTAGTTTTTTTTTTTTTGTTCATTTTGATTTGTTTTGATCACTCAATTTTTTTTTTAATTTTATCTGTTGATATTAGATTAATTTAGAGATGGAAGGGTTAGGTCCAATGATTTGTTTCGGAAACAAATTCAACATTATGTAGATATTTAATTTGACAAAATCAAAGTCAATTTTATTGATTTTTTTTTCAATTGAATCTTTTGTTTTTTTTTTTTTTTTTTTTTGTCATTTGAAATTTTTTGGTCATTTGACCTTTTGTTTCCAATTTAATCCGATAGTTTTTGGTTAGCTATATTTCATCAACCAAACCAAAACAGACAATATTAGTTTATATGATTTATATTCATTCTAATTTTTTTCATTTTTTTTATCAAATTAAAAACCCTTGATACAAAAAAATGTTTTTGTTAAAAAAATATATTAATAAGAAAAAAAAATTATACTAGAATTAATTTTTAGTTGAGTGTAAATTATTTATTTTTTTATCAAAAACAATTTTTTATCATGAAATAAAATAAAAAAGAATTGAAGAGCTTCTTGCAACATTGAAATCATATGACTTAATATTCATTTTTATCCTAGCTTTTCGACTCAACTTTTAGTTAGAATTAATAAATTTGTTATTATTTATTAATACATATAATTATTAAATTTTTTTTATTAAATGCATATATTAACTTTTCTAGTTTTGAAAACTTTCTTTATTGTAAAAAAAAAAAAACATTAACAACCCCACATTTGTTTTTTGAATTAAAAAAAATTACTTTATCAAGTGGCGTGGAGAACCATCTAAGTTTTTGTTTTTATTTGCATTTTTTTTTCGGGATTGGGTCCTACAAATTTTTTTTTTACAATCTCAAGTATTTTTGGAATAATTAAAAAAAAACATCACATGCTTTGATATATTTTTTGTTTTTAATCTAAGATTCAAGAAATTACAGTTTCTCTCCCGAGCTCTACACATGAACACTTAACATTAGAAGTTTGTCATTATATATATAACTGAATAGCTCTCAAAGCATGAATTAATGAAATTGTCTTTCATAATTTATAATTACAATAATATCATCCATAATTTTATAATTCCATGAAAATAAATTCCTTTTAAGCATTTCACCAAACAATTTCTAGGCATAATTTTTGTTTTTGTTTTTTTTTTTAATAATTAATTTGGAAAGAAAGTAACCAAAGGATTTGCATATAAAAAGACACAATCCATTCATTCAAGAGATACAATTTTGATTACCTTACCTGTCCAATGTTCTTGCATCCAAACTCAAGTTTCTCCATTTCAAGAATGGAAGTCTAGTAGTAGGCATATATGCTCAAGTGTTCATGCACGGCACAAGAGTCAAGGAACTTTCCGATCAAGTCAATCCCAGACCCAATAATCCATTTCTTTAATTCAATATGAAAGCCGAGGCGAGAAAGACCGAGTGGTGGTGGAAAAATAATATGTTTTTTTTACAAGAGAGTACAGAAAAATGGAATGAATTATTCACATATGAATAACAAATCTAACTCTGAATCTACAGGCATCCCAACTTCTGTATGTTTCTTGACGCCTCACAACAAAAACGGCCGGCCGATCGGACTCATGCATTGTGCTGAGTCTTAGAGCCATTGATGATGGATGGCCATGTCGATCATGCAAAGGCAAATAATCATACTTCTGTGGTCAACAGTCCTGGACTTGAGGGGACTCCTAAATCATTTGATAGCTTTGTACACAACTGCAGGAATAACAACATATGCAAATCGAGTGTTAGTAATATCATCACGAAAGGATAGAGGGGAGGGGGGGAGGGAGGGAGAGAGAGGC
>Ga0307514_10005519_pt1 | contig 11237 bp, 10 predicted proteins | sample 16_EM_MG_FD_203088 | JGI IMG/M metagenome (GOLD analysis project Ga0307514, IMG submission 203088) | Populus trichocarpa ectomycorrhiza microbial communities from riparian zone in the Pacific Northwest, United States - 16_EM | ecosystem: Host-associated > Plants > Roots > Unclassified | place... | reverse complement strand
GGGCAGGCATTTGGCGTTTTGCGCGGCTTTTTTTACCCCCGACTTCATCGGGGTGGCTCAAGCGCTGTGCAAGCAAGAATCCGTAGGCGGCGATGCTCAGCGAGGCGTGATGATGAAAGCCTCGCCAACCCCGGCCTTCGTAGTGGCCCAGGCCAAGGTCCTGCTTGAGGTCCTGGTCATCAAGCTCGACCGTCACGCTGCCAGTCACGCCCACCACATAGCGCAGACCCAACTCACTCAGGCGTGTGCACAACGCCATGTCCACGCCGTAGCCGGCATCGGCCAGAACACAATGCCGGGGTGCGCCCTGGTCCATCAAGTGCTCGATTTGCTGCAGCGCGATCTGCGGCTTGGTCGCAAACTGCAGCGCTTCGGGCACGACCCATTGCGCCACGCGCAGCAGCATCTGCTCGTCCGACCAAGCTGCATCGGCCACGAAATGATGCAGCGACTGGTGCCGCGAGCGCACCTTCATCGGGTCCATGTGCGCGGCCATCGGCTCCACACTCTTGCGCTGCAGCGGCGACATCAGTCCAGTGCAGTACCCACGAAGCCCGGCGTGCCGGTCCGCGTGGCCCAAGCCTTCGTTTAGATGGGCCATGTATCGATCAAACTCTCGCAGTTCGTCCATCACGGCGCTCCTTTCACTTCAAGATGTGTGGGTAGTTCCGTGATTTGTAACGCAGTAAAACTAGGATGGAGAGCCGAGGTTCTCATCGTTTGCTTATCTAGTCATTCGAAGGTTTGGGCTGACGCCTGCGAATTTGATCAAGTACGTCCTGCAATTGCCGGTTCGCCTCGTCGCGCAGTTCAACATCCAACTGAAAACGCTCATCTTGCAGAGCGAGAGAGAGCTCCACGAGCAAGTCCCGGATTTCACCCAAGGCTTGAGACATCACTAATAGATCGGCCCCGGGGCCTCTCTCAGCAGGTTGGAATTTCATTGGAAATACCCCAAACCATCACTCTTCTGGGCAACTTCGACTTTTTCTCTGGAAGGTACAAGCTTCATCTGCAGCGTTAAACTTTTGGATTTATTTCCGGTCAAGGCCACGGCGTTTGGGCTCCCGCGCGGTGTGAAACTGGATGTGGCACTGGATACGGGCCATCGCTCCGTTGCGCAATCCAGGCAGAGTGGGCGGTCAGACAGCTTGAAAATAACCACTGGGCCCACCACCTGTGTGCGCAAGCTGCCAGCGGTAGCCATCTACTCCACCAGGGCTTCATTCTGTTGTTCCCTGACTTGCCTATCCCCTTACGAACATCAATGTGTCGCAAGCGGCAATAGGCAAGTCTCATTTGTTGCGCGGCCAGGGCACCTGGCAATTTATGGGTTACCCACTCCGGTCTAGAAGTGACAGCTTGGCTGGCAAAACAACCGATGCGGCAGCGCCGACACGAAACTGCAATACCACACGGTGCAGACGGTTCGCCTGTTCTTCAAGCTGGCTGGACGCGGCTGCGGCTTGCTCAACCAGGGCTGCGTTTTGCTGCGTCATTCCATCCAAGTTGACCATCGTCTGGCTGATCTGTTCGATAGCTTTGCTCTGCTCGTGGGACGCATCCGCGATCTGGCTAACCACGCCGGAAACTTCCACAATGGCCTGCTTGAGTTGGTCCATGGCCGCACCAGCCTCCGTCGCCTGCTTGGTGCCGTCGCTGATCATCTTGGTGGACGAATCAATCAGCGACTTGATTTCTTTCGCGGCGCCCGACGAGCGCTGCGCCAATGCCCGGACCTCACTGGCCACCACCGCAAAGCCGCGCCCCTGGTCCCCGGCCCGCGCTGCTTCAACCGCAGCATTCAGCGCCAAGATGTTGGTCTGAAAGGCAATGCCCTCAATCATGCCGGTGATGTCCGCAATCCGGGCTGCGTCGTTGTCCAGAAAATCAATGGTCTGCATGACGGCCTGGACGGCGGACTCGCTCTTGTTTGCCAGCGCGCTGGCCTGGTTCGCCAGCGTATGCGCGTGCTGCGCATTGCCGGCATTGGTTGTCACAGCCTCGGTCAACTCGCCCATGCCCGAAGCCGCCTGTTCCAGCGCGGAGGACTGCTGCTCCGTGCGGACCGACAGATCGGCATTGCCGAACGCGATTTCCGTGGCGGCAGTTTGGACGGAATCGGTGGCGCTGCGCACATCACCGACGGCCGCCTCCACCCGCTGGATAAACACATTAAATGCGGAGGCCGTACGGCCGATTTCATCCTGCCGCTGCGGCGTTGCTCTTTGCGTCAAGTCCAGGGAATGGCTGACTTCATTCAGCGTACCCTGGATGTTGCCGAGGCTGCTTCCGATGGCGCGCATCTGCAACCACACAGCAATGCCGCACAAGAGCCCTCCCACCACTACTGCGGCCGCCACGCCAATCTGCATCCGCCGATAGGCAATGGTGGCCTGCGCATGCGCGTCTTCCGCCTCCTTATTGAACAAGGCGGTTAGCTTGCCCATCATCATCCCTGCTGCAACACCGTGGGGACGCGATTTTTCCCCCATCGTTTGCATGGAACCCGCCACATCACCCTGCTTGGCCAACTGAGCAGCTTCGCGTGCGCCCTTCATCGCAGCATCCATGTGCCCGATGTATTCCTGCATTAACTCCTCGGCGATCGCAGGCCGCTTGCTATTGCGCAGCAATTTCAATTGCTCGTCAAACATCCCGCGTGCCCAGTCGATCACCTCGAATTGCGATTTGCTCGCAACCGGATCGTTAATTTGGTTGGCTTCAAACACCTGCAGCACAGTCAGAAGCAAGGGCGGATATCCATCCTTGAGATATTGCGCGGGCAGCGTAAGCTCGCGGTAAGTACGCTCTGCGCGATCATTGGCGTCTGACATTCCGTACAGACCTGCTCCTGCCACGGCAAAGCAAAGCAGGCCCAAGGCAGCAAAAATACACGCCAAGCGTGTTCTGATATTCATCGTGGTTTATTCCCGCTAATAAGCGGAATTACATTCTCAAAAAACAATAACAAGTGCGCCGTAGCACACAGGTCGGCGAGCAACTGGGCATCACACAGTCTTCGATTTCCAGTGATGTAGCACCTTGACCGAGCAACTGGCTTGGGAAGCATGGATGCAGCACTAATGACGCCCTCTCCCTGCTCCAACCCGGAAGGTCACTGGCTTCCTTTTGTTCTCGGCCTCGGTAGGGCTTGTCCGCTGGTAAGTCGTCCTCTGGAGCAACGTCGACCCAAGCACACCCATTGGTACCAGCAAAGACCAAAACCCAGTCAGCCGATAGCCCAGGCCGCCACCGATGGCGCCAACGGCAAAGGCGATCACGGCCGGCCAAGTCTTGTATATACGCTCCAGGGTGCCCGGGGCGGCAGCGCCGCTCAGCAGGTCAACCAGATCGATCACGAGCTGCGTCACGTTGCCGGTCATGACCGTCGTGGGTCCGAGATGCGAAAACGTCAGGCGCGATGCCGTATTTTGGACCGCCATCGTGGCCACGCCGAGCATGCCCACGGCAATGGTGGGCCAGCCGTCGGCGCTATCGAACGGCTGTGCCCATATACCGGCGAGCATGAAGGCCAGAAGCAAAAAGAGTTCGACGGCCACGACCGGTACCGCCAGTGCGCGCTGCCTGCGCTCCAATGCCAGCAGGTAGGCCCGTGTGCCCGCGACGCCGATCACGAACATCGGCAATGCCAGCAGCTTGCCGACGACGCCCGGATGACCATTTGCGACCGAGGCGCCAACGAGCACGAAGTTGCCGGTAACGTGCGCAGTAAACAGTCCAAATAGCGCGACAAAGCCAAGCGTGTCCACAAACCCAGATGTAAACGACTGTAGAACGCTGGTTATACGGATCTCACTGAGGTGTGATCCGCTCATTTTCTTCCTTCATCAGACTTGGCAGCCAGGACGGCCGCGAGGGCAAGCCCTCCAATCAGACCGATGTGTTCAAGGAAGATATTGAACTCTCGAAAACGTTCGGCCGGGTCGTTGAAGGTCCAGAAGCTGTGGGCAATCAGCGTGGCCAGCGCCGTGAATATGCCTAAGGTGCCCGCAGCAAACCAGGTCCACCGACCGATGATCAACAGGGCGGACGCGCCCAACTCTACGACGATGGTCAGCGACGCGACGATCGCCGCCGGCGCGAGCCCGAAGTGTTGGGCTTCGCCGACTGCCCCCTGGAAGTCAAGCAGCTTGGTCAAGCCGCCCCACCAGAACGCACAGGTTAGCGCGATGCGCGCCGTTAAAGCGAAGGCCGCAGAATTCAGCAGCGTGCGGATGCTATTGGGCATGCCGCGCATCACACCGCCCAGCAGCCGCAGCCGAACGCACCCCAGAACCCCTTGGCGTCGCTGGTGGGGGCACCGCGCCGCGCCGCAGACGCATGGTCGTGACCATGGACGGCACAGGCAGAACTGCAGCCACACATGGAAGCCATCCGTGCCGCTCCGGGCTGTCCAAGCCTGCGTTCCTGGTAGCCACCAAACCGTTTGACTGGCGACCATTCCGGCAGGACAGGCGGCAAAGGTGGCGCGAGATTCGAGAAATCACCTTTGCCATAGACGACGCGGCCGCCCAAGAGAGTCATCACAGATGACAAGTGCACGATTTCGCTTTCGGGCACTTTGAAATAGTCATCGGAAAGTACGGCCATGTCGGCAAGCTCACCCACCGCGATCCGCCCCTTCTTGCCCTGTTCGTTCGAAAACCAAGTATTGGCTTCTGTCCAAAGTCGCAAGGCCTGTTCCCGGTCCACGCGATTCGCAGGCGGATAGATCGTGGTGCCGCCCACCGTCTTCCCTGTCACGAGCCAGGCCAAAGAAACCCAGGGGTTGTAACTCGATACCCGTGTCGCATCCGTCCCGGCACCTACGGGCACGCCCGAACTCAGCATCTTGGCAATGGGGGGCGTTGCCTCGGCCTGTTTCTGACCGTACCGGTCGATGAAGTACTCGCCCTGATAGGCCATCCGGTGCTGGATCGCGATGCCACCGCCGAGAGCCGCGATGCGGTCGATGTTCTTTTGCGTGATCGTCTCAGCGTGATCGAAGAACCAGTGCAAGCCCTTGAACGGGACGTCGCGATTCACCTTCTCAAAGACATTCAATGCGCGTTCGATGGTTTCGTTGTAGGTGGCATGTAGTCGCCATGGCCAGCGGTTCTCGGCCAGCATGCGCACGACCCGCTCGAGGTCTGCTTCCATGTTGGGTGGCATTTCTGGCCTTGGTTCTCGGAAATCCTCGAAGTCGGCGGCCGAGTAGACCAGCATTTCGCCAGCGCCATTCACCCGGTAAGTGTCGTCGCCCTGTCCCGGTTTCACGGACTTGATCCACCGAGAGAAGTCATCGGCCTCACCTCCCGGTTTTTGCGTGAAAAGGTTGTAGGCGATGCGCAGCGTCATTTCACCGTCCGCATGCAGCTTCTCGATGATTTCATAATCGTCGGGGTAGTTCTGAAAACCACCGCCGGCATCCACCACGCTGGTCACGCCGAGGCCGTTCAGTTCCCGCATGAAGTGTCGGGTCGAGTTCAACTGCAACTCCGGCGGGAGCTTGGGGCCCTTCGCGAGGGTCGCATAAAGAATGGTCGCATTGGGCCTTGCGAGCAACAAGCCGGTGGGCTCGCCCGCGCCATCACGCACGATTTCACCCCCGGGTGGATTCGGTGTGTCACGCGTATAGCCAACGGCCCGCAGCGCAGCGCGGTTCAGCAATGCTCGGTCATAGAGGTGCAGGATGAATACGGGGGTATCGGGTGCCACCGCGTTGAGTTCGTCGAAGGTTGGCAAGCGCTTTTCTGCGAACTGGTGTTCGGTGAAGCCACCGACCACCCGGACCCACTGAGGAGATGGCGTGTTCTGGGCCTGCTTGCGAAGCATTTCCATGGCGTCAGCGAGGGACGGTACACCATCCCAGCGCAACTCCATGTTGTAGTTGAGACCACCACGAATGACATGGATATGGCTGTCGATCAGGCCCGGGATGGCACGCCTGCCCCGCAGGTCGATCACGCGAGTTTGTGACCCACGCGTGGGCAGGATGTCACTGGCATCACCGACCGCGCTGAAGCGACCATCGGTGATCGCAACGGCCTCAGGATTGGGATTGGTGCGGTCCAACGTGGTAAAGCGCCCATTGGTCAGTATCAGGTCAGGAGGCATGTTGACCTTCTCCTCGATAGATCTCGTCGCGGCGCCGGCCAAGGCGGGCCATAGGGCAGCCCCTCCCATGGCTTGCAGAAGTTCTCGTCGTTTAGTCATAGAAAAATCCCGAGGAATGAAATTGAAATGTCAGTTTTGAAGACAACCGTGCTAGAGGTCGAGAGACCGCCGCTGCCAGCGGATTTGGATGGTCCGCTTTAAGCTCTGCTGGCCATGCGTTGGTTCAGGTCGTGGTCGGTGGTCAGTGCAACGGATCAGCTTTCGCTGGCGGAGCGGTTACCGCAGAGGACGGCACGTGTGACGACCATTGCGAATGTTCCCGTACCCATCCAACACCCTGTTCGCCCAGCAACATCCCGAGCAAACCGATCAGGGCTACGACAGGTGGTGCTGATGACCGCACGTGCAGCAGCCCGTACAGGGGTGCCGACACCAAGCCCGACGATCAAGGAGAGTAGATGAGCCATTGAGTTTGCATAAGACACAAAGATTTCACCTAACGAAAGATAGTGACAAACCCAGTGAGAGGCAATGGCTGTCGAAACAATCTAAAATTCCATTTTTCGGAAACTTGAGCTATGACGGATCAAATAGGCGACCTGAAACTCTTCACACAACTTGTGGTTGCAGGCAGCCTCTCCAAGGCGGCCCAGCAGCTAGGCAGTTCGCCGCCTGCGATGAGTCGACGCCTGGCGGCCATGGAAGCTCGGCTCAACGTGCGCCTCGTCGAGCGCAACGCCCGGCGCTTCATGTTGACCGAAGAAGGTGCATTGCTATATGAACGCGGCGTAAGCATCATGCGTGATGTCGATGAGGCCGAGGCCGAAGCTTCAGCGAAGGGCGACGCTGTCGGTGGCCTGTTACGCATCGGAGCCCCCAACGAATTAGGACGTCGCGTGATCGCACCCTTGCTGGGGCAGTTCCGGGAGCGCTGCCCTTTACTTGAGGTGCTCCTGGTGTTGTCTGATGCAGGGCTCGACCCTGTGGATGATGGGCTCGAGATGGTGCTGCGCAACGGCATGCCATTAGATCCGGCCACGGTAGTGCGCAAGCTGCTCACCAGTCGCCGCGTCGTCTGTGCCACGCCGGAATACCTAGCCAAGTACGGCAAACCGTTGAAACCCGATGACCTGCTGCAGCACGATTGCATCCGACTTGTCAGGGGCCGACATGTGTTCGACCAATGGCCATTCGTCGAAGATGGAAAGCGCCGTTTGGTGAGCGTTCGCGGCAGCCTTGCCAGCACCAGCGGGGAAGTTGTGCATGACTGGGTACTTTCAGGCAAAGGCATCGGCCTTAAAGCGCTATGGGATGTTCAGGCCGATCTGCAACAGGGGTTACTGACCGAGTGTTTGACGCCCTACTGGTGTGACGAGATCGACCTGTATGCATGCTTCGCCAGCCACGCCCATATGCCGAGGCGAGCGCTCGCATTCATGGCATTTCTGGTCGAGGCACTGGGCTCGTTAGGCATCGTCGGCCAAGGTGCGGCGATGCCTTAAAATCCGCAGCCGTTGCGTCCAGTTGAACTATGGAGCCATGACAGGCCCGTTCTCCACTCTGATCGCGGCGCCCACTATTGCAGGTCTGGTTGGCTCACTCGGATAAGGGACGCGAAGCTGATTCGCTCGATGTCGCGCAAAGGGTGCTCACCGGACAATGGGCCTGTGAGGGCTTCTTCGGGCGGCTGAAGACGGCGCTGTTCTACCCTCGGGACTGGCAGGCGACAAACATCGAGCAATTCATCCAGATCGTTGACACCTACATCCACTGGTATAACGAAAAGCGCGTCAAGATCTCCCTTGGCTCACTCAGTCCCCTCGAATACCGAGCAAGCCTCGGTCTTACGGCATAACCCAGTCCAAGAATTCTGCCGCACCCCCATATCAATTTTCCGCTGTAACTCGCAGATTGCGAAAATGGGCGATCGTACCCGATTCGATCCAGATGCCGACGCCGCCGCGCTGGGTGGCCGGCAGTTTCATGTCGTTGACAATAAATGCCGGGCGCGGGGATCGGTCAAGATAAAGTTCTGCGCGTGCGCCTTTAATCACCAGACGCATATGGATCCACCTGCCAGTATCGACATCGGCATAAGTCTCGTACTTCTCGGGTGATTGCATGCGCAGCATATCGAAGCGGAAATCGGGATAAGCGGCGTATTGGATTGTGTGGTTGCGCCGGACCTGATCGGCTGCGGTGCTGTTCGTCGGACGCAGGTAGACGTTCTCAAAGCTCCCCTTCTCATCGATACGATAGGCGAAGCCCACAAACCCCCGCGCATAGTCAGGTGCATCAGGCGCAAGGTCGCTCGCAATATCGACTTCGATCGAACCATCGCCAAAGTCGATGGGTAGCCACGCCATAAAGTTGCGGTCGGCCAGTTTCTCCTTCTTTGGATCCTGATAGGACGAGGAAGGCATACATACTTTAAAAGCAGGCTCACCGAGATAGGTTTCGGCGAGCAAAGTGACACCCGAGAGCTTGTAAGCGTCGATCTTCTGCTGAGCAGAAGCCGCTGTCGGCAGCAAGCAAGCTGCGATCATGGCCATAAAGGTCCTCATGAAAAATTCCGTTTTAGGTCAAAAAGTTTAGTCCGAAACGCGCGGAAATACGGATCATCGTAAAACGCGCACTCCTCCACCGAGCATCACACGTACTGACCGACTCGCTGAATGAAGAGGAAGTCCATTCCTCTGCCCTGAACTCGCCCAATCACCCAATCCACCGTCGCGGCGAACTGGTGCCACGACCGCCGTTCGAACACGGGCATCCTCCGCGCCTGACTTATCACTTTTAATCGGCTGGTTATCAGCTATGGCTGATTGAACTGGCTTTCAGGCACTCGCCAGCGCTGCAATGTCAGCCGCCGTCAAGGCGCCCTGGTACACCCGGAAATCGTCCACCTTGCCCTTCAGGTAGGGGTTGTCCGAATACTGCGAACGCCCAATCCAGCCGTCCATACCCGCGCCCAGGTGGTAAGGCGCAAGCTTCATATCCGTATTGCGACCGACGACCGCGCCGTTCAGATACAGCGTGCCCACACCCGCCGACAAGGTGACGGCAACATGGACCCAACTTCCTACCGGAAATACGGTATTGCTGTCAATCACTTGCCCGTTATAGCCGTGGATAGTGTCTATGCAGAACCGTGGCACACCTGACGTATTCCGAACGGTCAGATACATGTTACGTCGCGGGCCTGAGCCGAAATCGAAGATGCGTGCCCAGGTCGCCGCAGCGTCCAGATACACCCAGGTGGCTATCGTGAAGTCGCTCAAGGTATCCACGATCCCGGCGGGCAAGGCGACATAGTCGTCCACACCGTCCAGCGCGCAGGCACTACCTTCATGGCCCGTGGCCCATGCCGCTCCATTGGTCAAGGTCGCCGCCGGCCATTGCGCCGTGCTGTCGGCTGCTGCCGTACCGCTGGCCTCATTGAACTTCAGCTGCAGCGACAGCACCGGGGAGAGGGATACGCTCACGGCATTCGATACCGCGCTCTCGCCGCTGGCCGACACGGCTGTCACCACGTACCAAGATGTGCCCGCCGGCAAGGTGTCGGTCCACGTCAGCAGGTCGGTAATCCCCGAAGCAACGGTCACATAACTGCCGCCAGCGGAACTGGCACGCTTGACGTTGTACGACGTAGCGTCTGGCGTGCCCCACCAGGACAGCACCGCCTGCGTACCTTGCTGGCGCACGGTCAGGCCCTGCGGAGCGGCCCCCGTGAGCGGGTCGCGTGCAAACGTCAGCGTGCCAAAGCCGAGCTGGTCCCCGTTGCCGCCATCGGTTTCAGGCCGCAACTGCAACGCCTCCTGCCCCACGTACTTGGCGGCAATACCGCGGCGGCCCTGGTAATGGTGCAAGGGCATTTCCCACACCGGGCGCAGAATGCCCTGCGAGGCGGTTGAGAGGCCGGTGAACACGCCTTGCTTGTCGGCGTAGGTCAACCAAGGCACGGTGTTGAACGCGCCATTGGCATCCTGCAGATTGGACTTCGCCACATATTCGGCACCCGCCAGGTAGCGATTGTTGTCGTAGCCGTAGATGTCGTCACCCTGGTTCCACGCCATCTCGCAAAAAGCCCCTGCCAGGCCGATGCCCAGCGTGCTGTGCCCCTGGTCGCGCCCGCTCTCCTGCCATTGGCCCAGGTAGCCGGGATGCACGTGGTACACCGCCTGCAATCCGGCACCGTTGCCCGCGCCGGTCTTGTAGTAGCTTATGGCCTCGTTGTAAATATCTTCGCGGTCGCACAGGACGCCCACGCTGAGCACGCAGGCCATGGCGCACTGGTCCCAGTTGGCCCAGTAGTTGGTGATCACCGCGTCGTTGTGGTTGACCAGGAACCAGCTGCTGAGGGGGTAGAACACCGTCAGCATCATGCTCTGAAACTGCGCAAAGTCTGCCGCCGCCCAACCGCTGTAGGTGCGCATGATCTCGGCCGCGTTGGCAAACTGGTAACCGTAAATGCCTGCCGCAAGATAGCGGTCGGCATTGCCCTGGATGGATGTCAGCGTGGACGACCACGCATTCAGAAACACCACCGCAAGATCGGCAAACCGCGTATCGCCTGACACCTTCCAGCGCAAGGCTAGCTGGTAGGTACGGTCAATGTCGATGTACAACTGAGCGGTATTGTTGGTGGTACCGCGGTACACCGTTGCCAGGGGGCGTGGCGTGGCACCCAGCTGGCTGCGGCCATTCGCCGTGAGCGCGTTCCAACCCGCAAGCCAGGGCTGTGCCTGGGCCGCGACCTTGTCGCGCATGCGCGTGAAGTCGGCTTCTGTATGCAGCAGGCCCGGGTGCGCGAAGACTCTTGCGCTGGCAGTTGCCGATTTCGCCTGCGTCGCACCTGTAGATTCACCCGCCCCATTGGCGGAACTACCGCACCCGGCCAGCCCGAACACCGCCATGCCGACGGCAGAAGAAATCACGGTTCGCCGCTTGAGCTGGATAGTGGGGGCTTGGGTTCTCGGCATGTCGACTCCTGGGTATGTGGACGGTGGGTGAAAAAACGCATTCAGACTGGGCTCCGCCCTGTGCGGGGCCTGTCTATCTCTGCAGCAAGCTTGTTTTTGTACTTGAACTGCAAACACACGCTTACATTTACACAC
>Ga0307514_10005518_pt1 | contig 11238 bp, 4 predicted proteins | sample 16_EM_MG_FD_203088 | JGI IMG/M metagenome (GOLD analysis project Ga0307514, IMG submission 203088) | Populus trichocarpa ectomycorrhiza microbial communities from riparian zone in the Pacific Northwest, United States - 16_EM | ecosystem: Host-associated > Plants > Roots > Unclassified | place... | reverse complement strand
ATCTGGAAAGGGGTTGATGTCTGCAGGTTAACTTTTATCTGAGACTTAAAAGAAGATCAAGATGGTGTAAATTGAGATGAGGAAATGATGTTGTAAATGGCACAAAGATGTCGATACTATGGTGATATATATATATAAGAGGCAAGAGGCAAGACAGAAACTGGCAAGAGAAGGTAAAATTAAGTGTGTGGGACTACGACAGTTTCGTCGATGCATGCGGGCTTGATTATGCTAACCTTCGATGAATCTCTCTGCTACTTCGAGTCTAGGTTCATGCCTAACCATTGATTGTTGCATGTATTTTCTCCACATCCAACTCTGCTTACTTAAAAAGGTTAATGCTCAAGAATTAATTATTAAAATGATGTGGCTTTCCAAGGATTAATTAATTACTAAAATTATGCGGCTTTAATTCCAAGGATTTGTACGCATAATTAATTACTATGTATGAGTCCATCAATTAGTGTTAAGTACGTACGTTTTCTATAGATTTGAATTGGATATTGCTCCTCACATGGGCAGATTTATTTCCTCCTAATTAATATTTTAATTAATTAAAAAGTTTCTAACTGGGTTTTAGAAGAAGCTTGGACGTTGCATGCCTATAACACTGATATTTTTATCCAGTGATGAGTACAAATAACTGTTTTTAAATGTTCTTGAATGCAATATACTGATACGCGAGTGTATTTTTAAAATTATATGAAGAATGTATTTAGAATGTATTTAATTTTGATAATTTCGATAAATATGTCGGTCGTGTGTGTTCATGATGAAGTATTAATGTCTATTGGCTCCCATTTCTGCTTGGCTTACGTACTGAATCCATTCACCAATAGTATAGTAATGAGGCCATGCCAATGCCATAATTTGGAAGGAGCTGGGATCCATGACCAGCAATGGAGCCACCATCTACACTGCTTAACTTGACTAATCAAGGATTACTTGCCCACCTCTTAATTATGATTGCAATGAATGTCAACATTATAACGTAAGTTGTTAAATCTAGGTAGACTTGACTTGATGAGTTAATTTGAAATATTCATTATTTAAATGAAGTTTTTAATTGAACTAAATAAAATATTAATCGGATAAAATTTGGTTAGCCTAATTAAATTTTTAATAACTTAATTAACATGTTCAAATCCAACTAAAATAATTAAACAAAGGGAAAACAATAATATTTTAATAAATATAATTGATGTAAGTTGACTTGATCAAGTCATTACAAAACAAATGACAAGATAATAGTATTTAAAAAAAAAAAATCGACTCGAGTTGATTTAAATTTATTGTAAATATAGTTAACTGACTAAACTTTTAGTAACTTAATTAATTTGTTCAAATTTAAATAATTATTAAAAAAACTAAATAATAACATTTTAATAAAAATAATTAATACAATAACTCTATCATGTTACCGCAAAAAAAAAATATTTAAAAAAATTAATAATTTATTCAAGGGAAGTCGAGTTGAACAGTAAATAATCCAGTAACCGAGTCATTCCCATTCCCAAAATTGAATATGATAAATGTGTTTTTTTAAAAAAAAAAAAGAAAAAAAAAAAGTAGCTAACTAGCAAGGTGGTGGTGCTGCCTCTCCTTTCCTATCTTCTCGGATGCGGAAAATAGTCGCATGGAGTGTTGGTGAGGACGCATTGAGAAATAATTAGCTATCGATGCTTAAGCATGTCCAGGTTCAATGAATCTAATCACTCCACAGAGTTCCTTCCTGTCTACGTTCAATGAACTTAATCATCGGTTTCCCTCATCTCCCATGTGATGATGAGTACTTGCTACTGCCCGCTAATTAATTTCTAGTCACTCGTTTAAGTTAATTTGACGGTGGTTTTGTTTTTCATAAAATATCTTATGGATGAAAAATGTTTTATTCGTAATAACATTTCTCATAAGATATTTTATTTGTAAATTTTATTTAATATTTGACTTCAAAAATATAACATTAAAAAGTATTATCATGTAAAATATTTTTTCAATAATAATGAAAGAGGTGGTGAGATGATGATGATCGTGGTGATAATAAAATGATGATGGTGATCGAGATATGAGAATGGTAATTGAAATGGTCGGAAGGTATTGTAAGTGAATTATTATTGGTGTAATAATTTATAAAACTTCATGAGTTGGAAATATTTTTTGGTAGATAAACTAGGTTTAAAGATTGACGGTAAAATATTTGATGTTAACTAGTATTTATGTAAAGTGTTTTATGGGAAACAAATACAGGAAAATATTTTCTAAAAACAAACACTTGAAAACTTGAAAAATATTTTTGTTATTATTAAACTTGAAAATATAATTGTTTATATGCTCACGCTATGATGAGGAACCAAATTTTTTTAAAAACAAAAACAAATTGAAGTCTCAGAAAATTCTTTGGTGTTATTATTAAACCTGAAAATATAATTGTTTTAAAAACATTTCCATTAAGATATATTTTTTTTACTAACATATCTCTTGTTTATCCTAATAAATACAAGGTTTCCAACTAGAATTATTGTTTATTAATAAAAAAAAATATAATTGCTAAAGTAAATTAATAAAAAAATATATCAGAATAATATGTTCAAAAATTTTAAATGTAATAAAATCATATTTAAATTCTATTAAAAATTTAAGAAAAAAATTAAATTAAATTGAGAATAACCCATCATTAGCAGGCCAGGCCCACACTCTTAGGCTTGTATTTTTCTCTTTTTATATAGGGTGGATGATCATCCATCCCTTTTTTTATTTGAAAAAAAAAATATTCATCACATAAAAGAAAATAGAGCGTGCCCCATGTTAAAATAATTCCCTATCTCCCATGTGATGATGAGTACTTGCTACTGCTCGGTAATTAGAGCTCGTTTGTCTTTGCAGGCGTATTTGTGTTTTTTTTAACACAATGATATAATTGTTTGGTAATTGATAAAATGTTATTTTCTGTTTATGAGACCCATCATAATGTGCGTTTAAAATGCAGTGCCACTAAAAGAAGCTCGAAGGTGCTTCTCCTCTTCTCCACACAGTGAAGAGTGAATTGCTGGAGAAGGATGTCTATTGCTGGAGACGAGGTCGTGAGGCGATAATGCCCGTTTGGCTAGTTGGGTTACCGAGATTTGTTATGAGGGAAAGCAAAAATTCCCAAATGATTGCTGCTAGAGTTCTGAAGGAAAGCAAAAATCCCTCTCCTCTTTCTTGCTTTTTCTTTTTCTTTTTTCTACCTCTCTAGCTTCCTCTTTCATCCTTTTCTTTTTATAGGCCTAAACCTCGAAAGAAATTCCATCCTTATCTTCTTGGGATGGTGATCATGTATGAAGATAATTACTGTTTTAAATTTGCTCCGTATTTGTTGAGATGAGATCACCAACAATCCTACCATTGTTGGATTGTTGGTGATGGGTTTCCTTAATGCTAAGGGTGTATCGTGGGGGCAAAGGGAGTTGAACCAATTGTGGGATTTGATGTAATAATAGTGAAATATTTAAATTAAAAATCATCAATGTTAATATATATCTTTTTTAATTATTTTATAACCTCAATTTGAAAAGCACTCTTAACCAAACATATTAAACTATTTTTTGTTCAATCTTAATTTCAACAACAGTTTAACAATATATATATAAATATCAAACCAACCTTAACAAAAAATACTTTTTTTATAAAATAATTTTTTTTAAACCACAATATCAAACACATTCATTTCGAGTCAATCATTTAAGTTAATTTTATGGTGATTTTGTTTTTCATAAAATATCTTATAGATGATAGATGTTTTATATGTAATAACATTTCTCTTAAGATATTTTACATATAAATTTTATTTAATATTTGACTTGAGAAATATAACATTATAAAATATTGTTATGTAAAATATTTTTTCAATGGTGGTTAAAAAAATGATAAGATAGTGATGATCGTGATGATAATAAAGTGATGATAGTGGTCGGGAGATGATTGAAGTGATGGTGAGATGAGAAAGGTAGTTGAAATAGTTTAATAATATTGCAGGTAAATTACTATTCATGTAATATTTTACGAAACTTCATGAGCTGGAAATATTTTTTAATAAATGAACTAGGTTTAAAAGTTAAAAGAAAATATTTTATGTTAATCAGTTTTTTTGTAAAGTATTTTACAGGAAACAATACTTTATGTAAAACAAACAAGCCCTAAGTAGCACTAATTTATATGCTCACACCACGCTACGGGGGATAAATTTTTTTTTTAAAAAAATTAAAGTCTCAGAAAATTCTTTGGTATTATTATTAAACTTGAAAATATAATTGTTTTAAAAATTTTTCCATTAAGATATATATATATATATATATATATATCTTGTTTCTCCTAATGAATACAAGGTTTCCAACTAGAATTATTGTTTATTAACAAAAAATATATTTTATAATTGCTAAAATAAATTAATAAAAATATCAAAATAATATATTCAAAAATCTTAAATGTAATAAAATCATATTCAAATTCTATTAAAAATCTTAAGAAAAAATAATAATTTAAATTGAGCATGACCCATCATTAGGCCAAGCCCATACTTTTGGGCCTGTATTTTTCTTTTTTTTTATGATCATCCATCCTCTTTTTTTTTGAAAAAAAAAATAGTGCATGCCCCGCATTAAAATGATTGTTATTAAGCATAAGAAACCCCATATATTATAGTATAATAGATTAATTTTCTTTCATCTAATACTATTTAATACAAAGTTGAATTAATTAGTTTACTATCCATCATAATTATAATAATAACCTCTTAAATTATTGGCTTGATTGTTAAAATGTATGTTTCTCATGTTTAAATCTTGGAGTCATTTAATATTTAGATAAAAAATCAATTAAATTTTATTCAAAAACATATTTATTTTATATTTATGTTCATAAATCTCCAATCAAAACTTTATTTCCATCTCCAATGAGCAAGTTAGTCAACATCTCAAATTATTGACTTCTTTAACCTTAAAAAAGTCAATATAATTATAATTTAAAGCTATTTTAATTTGTTTTTATCGTAAATTATTTATAAAAAACAAATTTTGTTATTTTAAAGAAGAATATATAATCAATGGACTGTATTTGAAAATATAATAGTGATTGTGGTTTAAAATATTTTTTATTTAAAAATATTTTAAAAAAATATTTTTAATATTAGTACATAACATGAAAAAATTAATTTAAAATTTTATTTTTAATGTTTCTTAAAAATTACAATTTAAATTGTGTTTTTAAATAGTGTGTAATAAAATAACAGACAATGACACAAATTCCTGAGTGTACAAAACACATGGAAAAACGCATAGGGTATGATTTTTATATTGTTTTTATGTATTAATATAAAAAAAATATTTTTTTAAAATAAAAAATATTTTTTTAATATATTTTTAAATAAAAAATATTGTTAAAAATGATTTTTACTATATTTACAAATAGTGAATGTTGATGAATATGATGTAATGTCTTTTCTAAAAAATGATTTATAATTGAAAATAAATGATTGTTTTATATATGTTTTAAAACCCTAAATCATAAAAAAAAATACTTAAAAACATTAATTCACATAAGTTTCAGATCTTGGATTCAAAAGGGGGAAATCCCAATAAAAACAAACCTAAAAGATACCTGTTTTATTTCATTATTAAAAAAAAAATCTCAAATAATCTTTCATCTAATTTCAAGGTTTTTCATTCATATATTCATCAGATTAATTTTTTCCCAAAAAAAACATTTTATCACAAATCATGGTTTGAAAATTTTTAATAGTTTATGAATAAAATTAATATAAAAATAATTAATTTACAAAATTGAGAATGTCATAATAATTTGAAGCATTGCTCTAGAAAACAAAACCAAGGGAAGGGAAGGGAAGGAGCGGGATCTCTTCCTTTCTCTCTCTCTGTTTTTTTTTTCAGTTTTTTTTCCTGGTTCCGCCGCTGCCGCTTCCGCCTTGGCCCTTCGTGCCTATAAATTCCCTTTGTCTCGAAATGCAGACAAGAGAATCTTCCTCCCCTCCCCTCCCCTTACCCTCTTCCTCCCCTGCCCTGCCCTGCCCGCTTGGTTATTAATTAATTTATTTAGCAGCTGTCATCAGCAACAGCATCATCCTCCTTTTGCTTTTAACCACCTGAAGGTTTTTTATTATATATATAAATGCTTGATTTATTTATTTATTCTGAATTATTATTAGGATTAATTAATGGGATTGGATTGTATCTTATTGTTATTTTTGAGAATTAAAAACAATCTTTATTTTTTATTTTTGGGCTGCTGAATATGCAGGCACTCGATCTGATAACAGGGATTTCGCTCAATCTTCTTGAAGTAGAAGGGTTTTGGCGAGAATGGCTGAAGGAGGAATATCGAGTTTCTGGGGTCCTGTAACGTCCACGACAGAGTGTTGTGAGAAGAATTATGCCTATTCTTCATATATTGCTGAGTTTCACAACACCATTTCTAACATTCCATGCATTGTTTTGGCACTCGTGGGTCTCATAAATGCGCTGAGGCAACGGTTTGAGAAGAGATTTAGTGTTCTTCACATATCTAACATGATTCTTGCTATTGGCAGCATGATTTTCCACGCCACTTTGCAACGTGTGTAAGTATCATTCCCCATCTCTTATTCAACAATTTTAAAGCTTTTTCATGCTTCTTGTTGGTATAACATCTGATAGCTTAAAAAAATGAAAATCTCAAAACAATGCAATGCATAAAGTTGTGGAATTTATTCGGGATTTCCCAGCTAAAAACAACTCGATTCAATTTGTTTTTATTTTCTGTTGGGTTTTATATTGAAAATGCAGAATTTATAGCAGTACTCCATTACTACCTTTTCTTGTCCTCGTCGGTGTATAGTCACAGGATGCAAGTTGAACCGTTGCTTGCCTTTTGTTTGATTAAGGCTCCTTCCTTTTTTGTATCCATGCATGAGCTAAAAAGGATGTGAGCATTGGTGTTTTGTATACATCAGTAGGGTTACTGTAGGACAGGTTGTGGAGAAAGCATTTAAATGGTGAGACAGAGAGAACTCATTACGAGCTGAGCTTGTGGAGCCATGGTGGCTGTGAACTTGTGTGTGACTTACCATGTGAGAAATGTTTGTGTTGTATTACAGTGCAAGCTTCTTTTTTGCACTGTGAAGGCGAGTAAATTCAAAATTGCATTTTTTTGCTTGTTTGAGCCGTGAATAGAGAAGACATTTTTTTACCGAAAGTTTATTTAGGTTGTATGCTTGTGTTATTTTCTATATCCAGGAGTCAACTCCTATTCTCCCCTCCCTCTTAAAGGATTAAATGATGTTTGATTGAGTGATGCCAAAATTCCGTTGTAACAGTTGAGGGAATATTTTGGAATGTGAAGAAATTTAGGACAGTCCCTTTTTACACGAGTTATATGCATGAATAGAGTGACGGAGTCTGATTAGAAATTTTCTCCAGGGTGGGAAAGAGAATAGGGTGGAAGTATCTGTTTTTGCTCCAGCCTCCAAGTGTTCATGAAAACATTCGGCGGTCGTCCAGCTATAAACAGATAGCTTTCTTGACAGCAGACATGTCTGGTTAAAAGAGCTATGCATCATATGCTCGTTGGAATACAATCTACTAACACTTAGAAATGACACCCCTCAATCAACAACCTCTCTATCTTTCTACACCTTTTATGCTTATCTATAAAGAGTGAGGATTCTGAACTTCTATGAATGTTTTTTATTGTTGAGATTCGTGCTTGAAGATGATGGTTGAAATTCATTCCCAGGCAACAGCAGAGTGATGAAACCCCTATGGTATGGGAGATGCTCCTGTATATGTACATCCTCTACTCACCAGATTGGCACTATCGCAGTACAATGCCCATCTTCCTCTTTCTGTATGGTGCTGTTTTTGCTGCAGTCCATTCAGTGGTACGTTTGGGAATTGGTTTCAAGGTGCATTATGCGATCCTCTGCCTCCTCTGCATCCCTCGAATGTATAAGTATTACATCTACACGCAGGATGCCTCTGCTAAGCGGCTTGCAAAGATGTACGTGGCCACCCTTCTCATCGGTACTTTGTGCTGGCTTTTCGACCGTATTTTCTGCAAGGAGATATCAAGTTGGCCCATCAACCCACAGGGTCATGCATTGTGGCATGTATTTATGGGTTTCAATTCATACCTTGCAAACACGTTCTTGATGTTCTGCCGTGCTCGGCAACGAGGATGGTCCCCCAGAGTGGTCCATTTCATGGGTGTTCTTCCATATGTGAAGATTGAGAAACCGAAAGCTCAATGAAAGAAGTGAAAGGATGGAATTATAGTTTTGGCAGACAAGAAGGCAAAGAACATTCTTTTTTTTTTTCTTTTCGTTCAGCTAAACGGATGTTATGGATAAAACGCAAACGTCAAAATCTTCTCGTTTAAGTAGGATATGTACCATATTTAAATGCTTTGCTGCTCGAAGTTTCAGATTATACATGGTTTTGATAGCTTTTTATATGTGGTAGAAACCTATAATCAATGTTGTTAAAAATATATTTTTAACATAGCACAGAAAATATAAAATAAATTTATATTATAAAATTATAAGAAATATTTTTTATACATAGTTAAAGCACCTTAAAATACATAATTTAAATAAAAATTCATATATAGTTTAAGCACTTTAAAATACATGATTCAAATAAAAATTTATACATAATTTAAGTAATTTAAAAATATAATACAATTATTCATGTTCACAAATTTTTATTAACTAACAATTAACAAACTTAAAATAAACAATCTACTGTCGTGTTATATAAACTAAAACTAGTTTTATTGTTTTCATCTTCTTCAAAATTCATCAATATCATTATCATCAAGAGAATTATTAGTGTTATTATTAGTACTAACACCAATATTATAAACATTAGTCTTATTATTAGTATCAATATCAATATTGTTAATTTTATTTAACTCAAAACTCAAATTCTCTATATTGTTAGCAATTTAAATCTCCAAATCATCTCTAGTATTATAACTCTTCATTTTAGTATCATTAAAAAACATTTCTTTATCGTTTTCCTTTTTTTCACTTTTTTTTTGTGTTGTAATGTTAATCACACCAAACAAATCAAAATTTTAATGAGACGGATTGGGTTTAGCATTAATTCAGGAGGTGGTGCTGGAAACGTTTTCTATATTTTTAAATAATAAATTTTAAGTTATTGCTGTGAATTTATTTTTAAATTATAGTTAATTTTTTATAGTTATTATAATCACAGAAAAATTAACAAAAATTCCAAAGAGATCAACTAATCTTTAATGGTGCGTTAAATGAATTTACTTATGAATCCTGTAATTACTTACTCATTACAAATTGAATAATAATTAGTTTATATTTTAAAATTAATAATTTATCTTTTAATTTATAATGATATTATAATATCCATAATGATCAAAATTACAGGATAGTAAAATCATGGAGCGATAAAATAAATTATTAAGATATAATAAATAAAAATTTATATTATGTGACTTGAAGTTAATTGTTATTTGAAACGCAGACCCAGCACTAGATCAGACCAACTGGGTTTAGCATTAATCAGGAGGTGGGCCTGGAAACTATTTTTATTGGGCTGATTTATCAAATTAAACGGTACCGTATTACCCATTTCCACTCACGGCTTTGCCTGTGTTAAATAGATCTTGTTTTCTGTTTGGGCCTTTAGTCCATTGTTGTATTGTACTAAAAGAAAACCTACGGCCCATTATACTTTTCATTGAAGCAAAAGTTTTTTTTTTTTTAATGATAAAATCAATATCCTCGAATCCGTTTATACATTAATCAAGATTAAGTTTTCTCGAATGATCTTTTATAGGATTCCTTTCATATCTACAATAATGCATCCGAAATAATTTAATAAAAGACAAGCAAATTAACCCAAATATCCGTAAAAACCAACATGAAATTAAACCAACCAAATGTTTTTTTTTAAATGGATTATGTTGGTCGAAGATCTTTTTTAAAAAACTGTTTTTTGTTTAGGTTTTAATTTTAAATCTTAAAAATTAAAAAAATTAAATCGAGTGAAACCAAAAAATATCACTATAAACTAAAGGCATGTTAAATCAAAATTAGTAAGAAATAATCCAGCTAAAAGGTGAATTAATTTGGTTATTTTATTAGGTTACGTTAAAAAAAAATCAGTTTGATTAGATTATTCATTAGAAACCAGATCATATAAACAATGTTGATCCCAAATTTAATAAATTAACTAAGTGTGAATCTTAAAATTTGAATATAAAAAAAGAAGAGTGGACATATCTAAATAAAAAAATAAAAAAATGAGGACAACTTATTGTTGAAGCAAAAGATGGTAACTTATTAGACGACAGAAACATCTATCATCAACCCAGAAAAGCACCATCAATTATTGATCCAAAACTTTACTTTTGCGTAATGATGAACGGAGACCCACGAGGGGGAATAGGAGGCGGCTATGACGTGAGGAGCTTCTGTTGATGCACAGAAAGAAATGGGTCCATAATAACAAGGATGGTCAGCTCAGCAGGATTGGCATTGACGAAGAGAAAAGGCAGGCAGGCAGGCAGGCATGCATGCATGCGGGAGGAGGAGGAGGCCAATGAAGACTCCACAGTCTCTACTCATCCTCCACCGTATACTCATCTTCCTGCCATTTCTTGTTAAAGAACGAGGAGGAGACTGGCCGGAGGGAATCTGTCCAACTGTATCGTCACGCAAGGCCATTCATCAATCCGTAGGGATGAGATTCTCTAACAGTAATCCTATAGCGCAGATCCCAAAACTAGCAGTCCTATTTGCCTTATAATATAAGCAATTTCACACACACATATATATCAAACTCGGCTACTGGGTTTACCCGTTGATCCCATCATCTGCGGGAGATCTAGATCAATGATTTTTATTTTATTTCTAATTTTTATTTAAAAACACATCTAAAACAATGTTAATTCATTTGAAAAAAATAAAATAAAGGTCCTGTTTGATGGTACGGTAATTTATGCTTTTAGATGTTTTTTAAAGTTTATTTGCTTTAAAAAAGAATCAAATCAATATGTTATAGTTTTTTTCAATTAAAAATAAATAAAAATCTATAAAATCACCCTAATATAATTTCAAGCAAAAACTAAAAACACTCTACACTAGAATCTTATCAACCCACTAAATTAGAGAGTGTGTGAGAGTATAGTAGTAGCTGTTTTTTAAAGTATTTTTTCAAAAATACATTA
>Ga0307514_10005517_pt1 | contig 11238 bp, 4 predicted proteins | sample 16_EM_MG_FD_203088 | JGI IMG/M metagenome (GOLD analysis project Ga0307514, IMG submission 203088) | Populus trichocarpa ectomycorrhiza microbial communities from riparian zone in the Pacific Northwest, United States - 16_EM | ecosystem: Host-associated > Plants > Roots > Unclassified | place... | reverse complement strand
ATATCAAAACTAAAAAAAAATTAAATTTTTTTAAATTCATGGTTAGACCACAGGTTCAAACAAAACCTTAATCTTTCTTGTCGGGATCTGTCATCTAGGCAGTCTTAGTCTCTGCAGTTTCACTCCTTTTTCTTTCGTCTACCTTTACCTTTACATTTGGTTGCCAGCAGCAGCGGCAGTTCCTGAGAAAGAATGGCACTGGTCAAACAACAGGCCACATGTGTGGACCACCGGTTTGAGAGAAAAGGATGCCTATGCTCTTCGTACACGACACTAGTTGAGGTTGAGGATGGCCTCTGTCGCGGAATTGTTTTCGCCTATAATCAATCCAATGATTACTTGACAAACTCCTCTGCATACAATTTAATTTATTCGATGGCTTTTTATCTTTTCTCACCATTGTATTTGCCAAGGATTCCCTTCAGAAATATTGGAAAGCGAAGGATATGGTTTTAAATTTTGAAATAAATAAATAAATAAATTTATAAGTACAGTTTTGGAATAAAATTATGTAATGAATTTTGTCTTTTATCTTTATCTTTATCCTCCTGTTATAAAAAAGAGTATAAAATCTTCACTTATTTTAAAAACTGATAAAAATAGATATTCCTAACTCAACAAAACTAAATATAATTTTTTTTATCTCATACATTTCTTTGTCGTACAAGCTAAGCTAAGCTAAACAAAAGAATATAAATTGTTTTCGTGGACAAAAAAATTATTTGAGAGTATAAAAGAAATTGTTTTTTAAAATATTTTTCATTTAAAAATACATCAACAAAGATTTTTAATGAAATAACACACTTTTAAATGTTGCGGTTCAGAACCGTGATATCAAATAAATTCTAGCAGCCATTCCATGACAACTCCAACAAAAAATTTCCCCTCCATCTAAATCTAACAAAAAATTGTTATTATGAGATTTATTATTTAATTTTATAATTTTACATTTAATTTAATTAATGATTTTAGAGAGTAAGAGATTTTTCAATTTTAACAAAATTTGGGTAGAGTTTTTCTATTTAGGAACTATACCCAAAATTTTATCCCGCTAAAAAAAACCTCCAAAGAACTACAATAACAACAAATTCTCACATTTCATAACCACAAGCAGCATTAGGAATGTAAATAAATAAACATATATACATGCAAAATGAATCTCAAATAGTTAAATATACAACTTTCTAGTAATTGAAACCCCCAAAATATATCAACATAACTCATCAATATATCTACGTCTACATTGTCTACTAGATGATCCAGGTTTGTCAATAGCGCGACTGCATCTTGCTCCTACTTGAGTGACCTCGTCCTCTGCCACGATATCTTTAAGAGTTAACCCCTCTCCAAATATGTCAAGTCCATTGTGGCAAACATTGAACCATCGAGATGCATGTGTGTATTATTTGTTTTCTTTATCAATATTACAAAGCATATAAGCGACCTCTCAACCCTACCGTAGAAACAATTCAACTTAATATTAAACAAACATTAATGTTAAATTAAAAGATATATATATAGGTGAAGGAACTTGCTCAGGATCTGATGTAATGACCTGACATATGATACTCATGTACCAAATCAAATATTTTTCCTCTATAATCACATGATGTATCTTTGTAAATATCTCATTCTTCCATGCATCCCACTGTGATTGATAAGTCCATAGTAACTTAACCAATAGTAATAATCATTTTTACCCCAATAATTTATGGCGTGCAATGTATCATTTGTATCAATATTGACTGGAATGTATAGTGGAACTGTCGCATTAACCGATTTGGATAATGTAGCTTAACCATCACAAGAAATAGCAATGGGAACACTAATGTCCATATGTTCATCCCACTAGTGTAAATAGCTGGAGCAATTGATAATGTTTCATCCAAATAAGGCGTCCACATGACATCTAAAAGGTAAGTTTCATAAATATTAAATAGCAATAATTCATTGAAGTTAAGCTTTTTGTTAACAAAAAGGTTCAAAAAAAATCTGGATAACATGTTGCCTATCTAGCTCTTTCCGATAAAATAACAATACATGTGTAAGATTATTATCAAATACTATACTAGCATACCACCTAGCATTACAAATATATCGATTTAATTCATTTTTAAAGTTACAATTAGATAATATAAATGCATATAATTATAAAATAACATTGCAATACATGCATCCTAGTGAGAGCTGAAGTGTAACCTGGGCATTTGAGGTTGGCTCACATGAACATACTCCTAAGACCATAATTGTTATTAATTGAAAAATGAGTTATTTATTTTGTGTTAACAGCAAACATTTAAAATGTAAATAATTATGTTAAATTCTTTTATTAATTCCTATAGAAGTAGCAAACATTTGCCAACATGTTTGGCCCCTTTTATGCATACAAGACATAGATGTTTGTACAAGCATGCCAAGAAAGCATATCTCTAACTATACATGGGAATGATATCAAAATCATCTAGGAGCGTCATATAAATTAAAGGCATATATCTCCTCGTGAGGTATGTGAATAATACACTACGTAACAAATACAGTATATATACTTTGACATATCTACATAAAACATTAAAATTATCATATTAATTCACATATACTTTACAAATAATCAACACATTCAAATAATAATTTAATGGATACATTCGTAAGACCTTGTTGTTAGCATCATTTGGTGATATGGTAAATGTCTTTTTAATCCATTTAAAATGTATGTTACCTTCTAAAATTTAGAAGAAAGGGGTATCAATCCAAATGTGTGCTTGTATAACATAATTTGATTACGCACGCTAATAGATGTGATTATTTGTCCATCAATAAAAGGTCCAAGCAAAACGGTCATATCATGTAGTGTCGGTGTCATCTCCTTATACCTAAGATAAAATACGTGTCTTACATTCTCATTGCTCAATTAGTGCATGGATTGAGCCGTGGTCAAGCTTGACATGCTTTAAACAACTGAAGTATAAAAAACCAACCTAAAACACATATGGCTGAACTCGCTTTTATAGTTTTGTCCGCTTATGTATTCGACAATAAATCATGGTCTCATCCCACAAAAAGTTTAAAATATAATTTCATAAATATATAATACCTGTAATATTCAATAATGAAAAAATTTATTTAAATTAAATATTCTTACAATCCCGGCAAAAATATACTCTGATTGATGTCTATGATGCAACTGCAGGATTAAAGTGTTAATGAGCCTAATAGGCATGTACTGTGATCCAAACTCTCCATAAAAGTAGTCATGCTCTTTGAGAATCTCATCGCCATGTTCTCCAAGAATATCATTATTATAATGTGGTCGCTTAACATGAGAAAAAGATCTTCCACCTCGTGTACATGACATCCCATGTAAGAGTATATGTGTTTGATGTGAAATTAGATAAGTTTAATATGTTTTACAAAAATATCATAATATATTTTAATAAATATTTGTTTTGTCATATAATTGTGTCATCATGCATACATTGTTGATTATGACATGTTTTCCTATTATGGCCCGTGTCATAGTATAGGTTACACCTATAATGTGCATGACTCTCTCTTGCATCCATTTTATTGTGAAAATGAGTGGACATTTATCGACCACGTTTGAATTTTAATTGATTAACTCGTATGATAATGGATGGAATGACATGCCATATATTGATCTATAGCTTTGAACTGTGTATTGATTATCAACAAATTATGTAAAGTCTAATAGACTTTTTGGTATTGCGGTAGTAATTGCTTTTCAAAGTACTTTTCGCTTGAAAATGCATCGAAAAAATATTTTTTTTATTTTTTAAAATTGTAATTTTGATATCAGTCCGTCAAAACGATTTGAAAACACCAAAAAAAAATTAATTTGAAGCAAAAAATGATTTTTTTAATTTTTTTCAAAAACTCTTTTGAAAAGCAAAAACAAATAGGTTCTAAGTGATTCTTAGTACAATATGTAAGAACATGTGAACATGGATGTTCGATTGTCTGCTATTTACCATATGTGCATATTCTATTATTTAATCTAACTGCCCATTTAATTTTTTTTACAACACCCAGTTTAATAGAGATGTTGACCTTGAAAACCTATTGCTTAAAGTTGAACAACATTTTAGTATGATCTCATGATTTATCCCTGCTCATTTACAATTCAACATGAATTGACGAGGGAAAATTATTCCATGTTAAATAATATTATTTGTTTCACATCTTCGTTTGACCAATAACTACACCTGTAAAATATCAATTGCACCAGAGCTAAAACAGGCATTGCATGAGCACCTTTCAGAATATGATTAAATGATTTTAAAAGATTAGTTGTCATATTATTATACGGATTACCACCATCACAACATAATGCCTATTTTTCTTTTGGTTCTCGTTTAAGTCATTCTTGATAAATTAGATTTAACTTATATATCCTTTCATACCACAAATCAAATTTGTGCCTTAAAGGTTCAAATATTTTTTTATAGATGAGTCTTTGAATTTATTATTGAAGTTGCTAACAAAATGTCATGTAGAATATCGATGGTATCCTATGGGTTCACGCTAAATTTCTACTACTACATTTTTATCCCTACATGTCTATCTAATATTATACATATGCATGTTCTATCTTCGGTAACACATTTATGTAAGTAAAACAAAAACCATCTATAATTAAAATTATTTTTTTCATCAACAATTGCAAAAGTCAACGAGAATATCCTTTATTTGCATCAAAAGCAATTGCAATTAATAACTTCCAATCATATTCCCCATACAAATGTGTGCATAATATTGATAAATGGTTTGCAATTCTTGAAACTTTCAATATAAACTCCAAATGACAAAAAATAAACTATCTTAAAAACCTGTTGGGTTCCCAAAATTTATACACGCAGGGAAAATAATAAATTTAAAATAATATTCAGGAGTCTTTAGGATCCCATTAGACAAATCTAAAGTTGTTTAGGGATTTATTACCCGAAGATCTGATCTTCTCCAGCTTTGAATAATTCTTTAGAGGCTAAGTTGTTGCAAACCACAAGCTGTCCAATTATCTAGCTTCCAATGGTAATCCACGTGAATCATCGATGAGAAATCTCTATTTAGAAGAGAGAAATTGTTATGCCTAAAGTGTTAGCTCTCTGTTCTGTGACTTGTGTAATTTTTCTGTCTAATAGGCAACCTCTTAGAAACTAAAAGGCATAACTTTATATTTATAGGAAATTCTAAAAATCTTATAAATAAAAAAAAATATCAATTTGCCTCTTAAATAATACACATATATTATTTTAGGATAATTTTAAAAATTTCATCAATCAAGTCCCTACTTCATTATTCTAGGACTAGAATTATAATCCCTGAATTAAATACATTTTAGTGCATAATTTCTAAAATTATTTTCAATCAAGTCACACTTAATTCATTATACTAGTTTAATTTTCGACTAAAGATTCTTAATGTGTGTGATCCATTAGGTTCCTAATATGTTGTCTCAAACATAAATTATAATTCTAAATAAATATAATTAAATAAATCAAACAATTTAATTTATTATCAAATCAATAATTGATTAATTTATATTTGAATATCAAGTGCACTATCTAGAAATGTGTGATGTTCCCATAAATATTAGGAAAGTCATATGTGGTTTGACTTAACCTTTCAGTGACTAGTTTCTCAATGTAATTATTATCCCTTCATCAATAATATTCTGATTTAGACATTTTAGCATAGAATATGTCTGTCATGTCAAATCATATTTGTTTGTAACATTATAGTCATTGATAATTTGAATAAGATTTGAAACTCTTTTTAAATCTCATTTCACCTTGCGCAAGGATTTAACAATCAATACTATTTGAGAACATATGGAATATTTTTTCTAATTCATCTAAGATGATGAATCATCTCTTGATTACTCAAATACATTCATATAGTTTATGTTATATCCAATATCTGCCTATTTGTTACCTTTACCAAGATAACGTGTAACAGGATCAAAACATAACACTTCTTATAAAAGATAACTTAGTGATCTCAAGTCTAAAGATCACTTATACAACTATCACGTGAGCCTTTTCATAGACACAAGTGATAGCTCCATATAAAATTCTCGTGCGGGTCAATTCAATGTACATGTGTTATGACAAGAACCTACAAATTAGTTCTAGGTGTCCCTTATACCTTAGCTTATGAGAACAACTGCTTCCTTTCATAAAGAAAAAAAACATAATATATCAATCTCTACAATTCTAATAAATATTTAATATTTAAAAGAGCATCGACTAGGAACATTTTAGGAACAATGCTTTGATGCAATAGGAATTATATAATTATAACAACTTTATAATTTTCTTTGCAAATCATTTTTTTCTCATGGACTTTATCTTTACTCTAGATTGATGAATCAAATATTATATTCATTAATCTAATATTATATGAATATTAAAGATAAATTAAGCATTTATTAATAATAAATATATAGTTACATGAATATAACAACATACAATCGGTACAGGATAATATTGATGTTCACTATTTTGACACCTTCAAGTTATTTCAACATCAATATCATTATAATTCTATCAAAGTCCATGACAAATAGTTTTTTGTTTCCATGTATGACATGCCTAAATTATCATTTAACAACAAATTACTCCCTCCATTGTATGTGATATTACTGTTCACATTAAGAACAATAGTGTCACCATAATGACATAACATAAATATGTTGTAAGATATTCTATAAAAAAAAAATTAAACAAATCAAATCCTAGTTAATTGGATGTAATTTTAACTAAATTGCATCACAATCCTAATTGGCAAAATTCATAGCAAATTCAATCAAATTCCTAAAATTTAATACAAAAGCATACTTGACCAAAATTAAACATAATTCATTATATTAAATCTAATTGATATTTAAATGCATTAAATCAAATCCAAATTCATTCAAATTAAAACAATTCAAAAAAATATATTACATTCAACAACTAATCCATAATTCAATACAACGTGTAATTCATCATAATTGTACTTCATCCATGCTCTATTGCATGAAATCATCAAGCATAGTTGATAACATTATTAGTTGATTCCAACAATCTACATAAAATCTCTAATTCGACAACTTATCCAAAATTCACGGCAACACATAATTAATTGAAATAATTAATTTGTAATTAATTTAACTTATTTTCATGTTCAACTATATCAAGTCAACCATAATTGATGGTATTCATAGCTAATTTATCATTAATAAAACAAACCTTAAATTCAACTTAAACCCTAAACAATGATTTCATTTCAACTAAACTAAGCACAAGTTCATAGCAATGTAGTATGTTTACTTTGCTTGTAGAACTAGAAAGAGGGTTGAGGTGGCGGGAGTAAAGGTGGTGGCAAATTTGAAGAGAAAAACATTATAGGATACTTGAAGACTAAGATGAATTTGATTTTTGAGTGTTTTAAAAACAAAAAAACAAGTGATTGATGTGGTTTTTAGATAAATGAGGGCAGAGAACATGAGTTTAAATTTCACAACATGTTGTGCTTATGAAGCGTGACAACTATTTTGTCACGTTTAAAAATAGCAACATTTAATAAATGTCATGCTTTAAAAGTAAGATAATGTGAAAATATGCTATTTTGCCAAAAAAAATTTCAGATGATGTTATTCTGAAAAGATTTTTTAAATTATTGTGCTAATTTAAAAAAAATAAAAAAAAACCTTACATCTTAATTCAAAATTTGCAAAATAAAAATGAATTATATCATTCAAATTAAAGGTTTTTCTTATAGAAAATACATATTTTGCATCCCTAAAAAAGCAATGAACTATATTTTTCACTCCAACACTTTCCTTATCGGCACCCCCTCCCAAAACTCTAGGTATGCACGTATTCGTGAACATGAAGATGGTCGTGCTCCTTTTTGTTACCCAGACGGATTTTCCTGCTTATCTGTCGAATTCATCAATTAGCTTGTAGGATCACGCAATAAAAAACCCTAAAGCTACAACAATTGAGTAAGATTTCCCATCAAAGGTAGCTTCGAGCTTGCATTCAGGAATATCCCATTATAATTGATAATGCTTTAAAATTGAAGACAACTTGTTGCCAGGAATGTTGGTGTTGGCCCTCCTTTTGGTTGAGACATGTGGCCTATGAACACCATCCATGTGTCCAAAACTTGCTAATTCCTTCCAAGATTGAACCTTTACAATGCCATTAGTCCACTTCATTACTATAGATGAAAAAATTGAATTTAATTTTCTTAGTTTGATATACAATTTTCTTTTCGACTAAAATTTAAAAAAAAATCATCTAGGTGGTGACCCAGTGGTAAGAGTTTGGGACCAAGATATTTGCTCTCTCTGTGGTCTCAGATTCGAGCCTTGTGGTTGCTCATATGATGGCCACTGGAGGCTTACATGGTCGTTAACTTCAGGGCCCGTGGGATTAGTCGAGGTACGCACAAGCTGGTCCGGACACCCACGTTAAACTAAAAAAAAATTTACAAAAAAAAGAATTACATGGAAAAAAAAATACATGTTTGAGAATGGCTCGAGATTAGATCCGCATATGCTACATCAAATGATATTTTTTTACGTGTTTAAGAATATAGTTATGATTATTTTTTAAAATATTTTTTTATTAAAAAATATATCATAATAATATTTTTTATTTTTAGTATTGATGCATCAATCCAATTTAAAAATATAAAAAATAATTTTAAATAAAAAATAAATTATCACAAAATTTTATTTTATCCGCACTCCCAGAGAGAATCTTTGCGTCTCCGCCGACGGGACTTTGACGTATGCTGTTAGGCACTCTGAACTAATAATAAAAAACCATTATCTATGTATCTACCTACAGTCCTTTTCTTTTCTTTCTTTACCAGAGAAAACCTAATCCCTTGCCTACGCGTGAAATTTTCAAAGGGATAAGCAGAGATGTGACTTTCGCGGCCTTCATATCATTCGTGCACCGTACGATTTTTAAACTTTAGACCAAAAACATCACGTGAAGAGTTTGTCTTGCTCCGTTCTACATCGCCTGAGCTGACTGTCGTGTAAGTTTCAAACAAGTAGGTGTCAAAGCATTTATGATGAACAACATCAAAGTAATTACTTTTATCTATTCATTTATCTTTTACAATAAATAAAATAATACTTGGATAAATTAATCATGTAATTGATTTACTCGAGATATCCAAAAATCTAAAACATGTTCAATTGTGTTTTTTTTTTTTGTTTAGATTAAAATTAGATGAGTTATATATAATTCTTTTTTTATTGATTCAATTTAACAAAAATTTAGATTTTTATTTTTTATATTTTCATGATTTTGATTAAAATATTATTATAGTATTTTAGTGAATTTGGCTTCCTATTTTCTTTTATTAAATTCCATATTCATTATATTTTTGGTGAATTTGCTTTCAAATCAAATTTTAATGTGTATCTTAAAATTAATAATGTGAAAACGTTTTTTAAGAAATTAATTGAAAAACTATCTATAGTTTTGGAGGTGAAGCTTACAAAATATAAAGACATTTTCCTTAAGTTTTCTTAACTAAGATAGATGGAATTGCCTTAATAAAAACATTATTTTTACTTATTAATCAAAATCAAAATTAAAAAAATATTATAACACTAAAACAAGTTCAAAAATATCATTAAACAAATAAAACAAGCTAGAGGTGTGTCTCATGGACATCACCTACTAGGTTAGTAAATGATTATACTTTCCTAAAAATCATAATAGTTACTGCCCTTTTTTCCTTCAAAAAATCAATTTTTTGCTCAATCTTTAACTTATCCCTTTAACTCTTAAATGTCAAACAATAAACTTGATTGCTAATGAACTTCAAGAATAAACTTTCTCCCCCTCTATTCCTCTTCTTTTTTGCCTTGATTTTCCAAGGGATATTTATAGGGTTTCAAGCTAGGATTTTGATCAAGGTTTGATCATAATCAATCAATGCTTAACCCTTTGATCCAAATATAAGGCTTCGTCGGAGCAACTCTGACATCATCATCATTGAAGACCACTTGAAGTTGGTAGAGGAGGTGCACACTTTTCATTTGAATCCAACCTTGATAGATTTGGAGGGTCTGTATCTTCACATTCATCTGTTTGAATGTGCCAACTCGATTGACTAGATTCTGTCAATGTAATGATGGCTGATCAGGGACAAGATGTTGTTAAGTTTATTGAAGAAAATAAAATGTAAATGTTTGATCGGAGTAGTTGTTCTTTTTGAAAGGGGTGTTTCTCAGTCAAATGGTGAAAGTTACAACCCCTAAGGTGGTTGGAGACGCCACATTCATTCGTTGAAGATGCCTACTCGATTAGGCAAAATCGTCAAAGAAGAAGATAAATAGTAGTCAAACGACGCGTTGTCTAGGTTAAATTCTAAAAATTAGAGTTTTTAATATGGGATTTTATAAATTTCACTTTAGTCCATGTTCTTCTAATTTTTTTTATTGCACCCGTAATTGCCTTCCAACTTTTAATTTTATGCAATTTCTCCCTGTCAAACTCAATTGCCAACCCTAAAGTTCAGTGTCTTTCTCAATTTGGTCCTTAGTTCCTGATTTATGGAAATTAACCCTCAATTGACCATCAAATTTTTAATTTTCTTCAATTTAGCCCCTGATTTTGTCGATTTAAGTCCCTAAAGTCTTGTGTATTTTACGGTTTAGTTCTTGGTTTTGAATTTCTTCAATCAAGTTCCTAATTACTTATCAAACTTCAATATTTATGCAATTAAGTCCCTGATTTGACCAAATTAGCTATTCAAAATTGCAATCAACCCTAGACTTCAATTCCTTTCAATTAAAGCCCAAATAGAATTCAAAAACCAATTTTACTTGTAATTAAACCCTCAATAAATTCAATTAAACCATGAAAATCCCAATTGAGTTATTAAAACATCCAATTTTAAATTTTTCTTCTCAAATTGGATTTTTCTTGTTAATAGGGTTTTCATCAGTAAAAAATTAAACTGTTAATTTTTTAACTTTAGGTATTTTGATCCTTCTCAACCAATACTTGGCAATTTTCTAGACATTCTTCATATTCCTCCCATTGATGTATATTGTTTTTTTATTTTTCCAACTTTTGTTTTATATTTTGTATCTTTTTTGTATATTTATATGGGATCTAAAAATGGATAACAACACCCATATAGATGTTTTTTGGGCCTTTTTAAGAGGCTTAGAGGAACTTATAGAGGGTGAAGCTCGTACTT
>Ga0307514_10005516_pt1 | contig 11242 bp, 14 predicted proteins | sample 16_EM_MG_FD_203088 | JGI IMG/M metagenome (GOLD analysis project Ga0307514, IMG submission 203088) | Populus trichocarpa ectomycorrhiza microbial communities from riparian zone in the Pacific Northwest, United States - 16_EM | ecosystem: Host-associated > Plants > Roots > Unclassified | place... | reverse complement strand
GCCGTTTAGCTGCTTTGTTAGACGTTGTTGCTAATTTTACCTTCCGTACTATGGCAGTTGCTGCTAAAGCGTGCGATGCTGATTTTTGTGATGCTGTTAGGTTATGGTTTGCTGCTGAGTGTGATGCTGCTGAGTTTTTCATTGCTTGTGAGTTATACGTTGCTTGTTGCGTTTTTCGATGATATCTAGGTATTCTTATGCCTGAGTGGGTCAGTATTCCGAAAATACATGCAACCCACTCAATAACTAAATATTCAGCTGTTCCTGCTTGGTTTCCTTGTTCATCCAAGTTAACAACAAGGAGGTGAGCTAGCACGAAAATTACAACAAGGGACAAGGAAAGTAAAAAGAACAAACCTGAACATATGGTTATTATTCCAAAAGCCACAATGAGCTTTTCCGGACAATAGGTATGCATCCTTTGTCGTTTTGATACTTGTGAAAGCTTGTCAATTGCTGGTGTGGTGCAGTGTGTTGCGGTGCATTGCGGTGCATTTCGGTGCGTTGCGGTGTGTTGCGGTGCTATGTGATGCGATGCGTGCTGTGTGTTGTGTGGTAAACTCACTGAGTGATTCTGCTGCCACAGTCCTCCGGTCAAAGAGACCAATATAGAGTGAGCGAATATTCTTCCCGTAGGTAGAAATAAACGTCGAATACCGGAGAGTGACATGACTGGCGGAAAAGCTCAATTATTCGAGTTATCACATGTAGCGAGCGAGCAGGCGAGCAACAGAGCGAAAGAGCATACAAGCATATATTTTCCAAGACGTGCGTTAAGATTCCCAAAAGCTCGTCTACGTACATACATACATGCTTGCGAAATATATCAAAGTCAAAAACAACAAAGAGCTGAATAATAATAAAGAATAAAAATACCAAACAACCTACCACTGTGCTCCCACAGCATCCTAGTTTACCCTGTACGCCGCCTACATCTTCCGCAGCACCACAACGTCTTCGTTTATTGTTCCTTAGTTATTTGGGATATTGGGTTATGTATGTCAGTCTGAATGTATGATATTGGGATTGGGGCTGTGTTATCAAGGCAAGTAGTTCTCAATTGGGAAGGGACTACACGAAGCGGCAAGAGGCAGGTGATAAGCACTAGGCGTGATAGAAGGTTCCAGCAAAGATCAGATATCCTCGTTATCTGATCAAGGGTTCTATATAAGCTGCCGCATTTACATAGTTAATGAATCAAGCCCCAAGCGGAGTTCTAAGTCTATCTTCTACTTCGTTCTAATCAAACACACATTTATGCCAGCTCTGGGTATTTGAACACCTGCGTAATTCTATTTACCGCCCCTCTTTCTCCATTGTATCCTACTATTTCTCGAGTACTTCAGGCCTCCTGTAACACACACAAATCTCGTCCACAATTCAAGCCTTACACACCTAGGCCACTCTCGAATCTCTCTTTCAAACCTAACTACAGGTTTGACAAGAACAGGAAGCCTGCCCCAACATCATCGAGATTCATGCCACTTACGCAAAAAGAGCGTGAGAAACTTACTCGAAAAGGAGGCTGCTTCCAATACAGGAAAACAGGACATGTGTTGAAGGATTGCCCAGATAGCAAATGAAAGATCCCGAGTGCAGCAGGCACTCTCAACAAGGAATCCCCATCCGAGATTACGACTGCAGCTCAATCTATAGTACAGAAAGCTGCCATCCCACCTACGATAGGTCTAGGGGCCACGCCAGTCCTAGACTCAGTCAAGGAACACCTCCTTGTCATTACCAAAGTCAACGAGCATACTGCTAAGACCCTGGTAGATCAACAAACTGTTGGTGCAGACCTTATCAGTTCCACTGTCTGTACACTGCATAAGATTCCCCTGCATAAGATGAATCCACCTGTCATATTGCAGATGACTATGAAAGGGTCGAGAGGTTCTCTCACTCATTACGTTATAGTCCAACTCGACTGGTTAGGATATCTGGAAGAAAGGACCATGCTAGAGGCTGCTCTTAAAGACTGGGATATTATCCTAGGATCTCCTGCTCTTAAGGATATGAAAGCTGTAATAAATATGAGTACCATGACAGTTTCAATTCAACCCTGTGAGGAAGCACACTTCACCCTACAATAATACATCCCAGTCCCAGCTATGAAAACAACAAGGAAGAAGATGCAACCTTCTTTCCCTAAGCCTGTATATACACAATCCGCGAACTAGATTGTCTCTGCAGCCACTACACTCAAGGAAACTATCCATACCTTTGACGGGTTTCCAGATGTATTTCCTTAAACAAAGAACCTGGACTTGCCACCATTGAGACCAGGCATGGACCATCGAATTCAGCTCAAAGATCCTGATCTTAAGATCACTCCTGGAAATCTTAAGCTCAAGCACAAGTTCCTTGCACAGCTTTTTGAGAAGCTAAGACAGCAACAGAAGTCAGGCCGAGTTTACAAGCCAAACCCCCCTGATCAAAGCTGCTCTGCTATCTTTATGATACCTAAAATGGACGAGCCTGACTAAGCAAGGTTCTTGCATGACCTTGTGGCTCGAAATAATAATACTTATGATGATCTATCAAATATCCCTAATCAATCTAATATCATTAATGCAGTTGCCAATACAAAGTTCCGCTCTAAGGTAGATCTTAGTGATGGATATTACCACTTACGCATTATTGCTGAGCATCAGAAGTACACTGCATTCAAGACACTCTTTGGGGTATACAGAACTCGAGTCATGCAGCAAGGTGATATGAACGCACCTTCGACATTTCAGAATACTATGAACACCCTCTTGCAGGATGAACTCAGAGTTTTTGTCTACATCTATATTGATGACATCTTCATCTTTAGTAAGACTTACAAGAAGCATGTCAACCATGTCAGACATGTGTTGAAAAGGCTACGAGATAATCAGTTTTATGCTGATCGAAAGAAGTCCCAGTTCCTGCCTAAAGAGTTAAGCATTCTTCAACATGCTATTACTAGAAGAGGTATACAACCAGTACCAGGTCGAGTTAGGAAAATACTTGACTGGCCTACCCCTTCTAATATCAAGGAACTTCGAACTTTCCTTGATATAGTTAATTACTGTTCTCAGTTTGCCCTACAATTAGCTACTATAAGCAGCCCATTGACTACAATGGCGGGATCTACCATGAACTGGGATTGGACCCACACATACCAAAAGTCATTTGAATTAATTAAGCAGACACTATCTGCTGACCCGGCAGTTAGACCACTGGATTACGAAAGTGCGGATCCTATATTCCTTGTAACTGATGCCAGTCTTATTGGGACAGGAGCATGGGTTGGTCAAGGACCCAGTGTTTCGGAAAATCCATTAGCGGCATTTCATGCAAGGAAGTTCAATTCAGCACAGCTAAATTACGCGACTTTTGATAAGGAACTTTTGGCTATTGTTAATGCATTGGAGCACTTTCGACATGTGCTGTCAGGATGCAGATTTACCATCCTTAGAGACCACAAACTCTTAGTGGCATTCCCCAAATGGATTGAATTGTTGAGAAGACAAGTCAGATGGCAAAATACAATCAATGACTTCATGTGTACTATCCAATACATTGATGAGTACAAGAATGTGATGGCAGATGCCTTCTCTTGAGTCTTTATAAACCCAGAGATTCTCCCTACTCTGTTAGATTTTATTCCTTCAAAAATTGACTCTTCAGAACCTCCTGCCTCTACCAAGATCAATGCTTCTACTCCTGCTCCTGCACACTCTGCAAATAGCCCTCTACATCCACCAACAGCACCTACACCTATCATCATGTCTGTTGCATCTACCACTCGATCTGTAGCCAAGAAGGAACAAGGGACCCCTCATCGTCTCGTCCTCGAAATTCAGATTCCCAAGCATCAGGAGACAGGTTCTCCTCTTGCTGTTGTCGTTCCTGCATCTCCTGCTATTCATGATTCTCCTCTTCCTGATTCTACTCCTGCTCGCTAGTCTGCTGTGCAGACTATTGAGCAACTTGTGATGGCTGATCCGGAGCGTTACCAGACTAAGAAGATGCAGCTACCTAGACATGACCACTCGAACGAAGCATCTACCGAGGCTGCCGCCTGGCATACAACTCACGCACTCATGCACTATACCGCTTGTGATGACCCTACCTATGTCATTCACCACTCCTCTCATACGTATAGAAAATATTTTACCACTTGGAATCACTGTTAGTACTGGAATAACAATGGACACCACACTGGCTCATGTCCTGTCAAGGTCCATGATGATACGTATACCAAATCTCCAAAGCTACCTCTGCAATGTCTGCAGCCTGGCGTACCAGGTTGGGTTTTGCAAATGGAAAGTCTACCTAATTCATCAGAGGCCTTCATCAGTCTTCCAGCTACTCCCCCACAGTCTACTACTTCTCTTGGGGGTCCTACGCCGCCACTCGATATCGATTATGATTCCTCTACCTCCTCAAAAACCATAAACTCATCTCGTACATCTCTTGTTACAAAGTTGGCTCCTCGTACTCGTTCTCCAGGACCCAACTACTCGTCTGATCCTGAAACTCTCCCCTCTTACTTGCCAGTTTATAAAGCACGAGAATATGCATTCTACCTGAGGATCGTGTTCAACGATGGTGCTAATGAAACCTCTGAAGAACGCTCATTCAACTCATTTAATTCTGCTGATCCAGATATGGAATCTCGTCAGATTCTTATTGACGGATAGGGAAACAAGTCATGGGAATACTTGCGAGCTGTAGCCAAGGATCAATCTCCCCAAATTGGAGTCATATGGACAGCACCACAGGGTATATGCAAGAGTACTTCCAACAATTTCACAGAACCAAAGATGTGTTTTTTAGATATTAGGCTGCTAAAGTGGCAAAGGCAAAAGCTGACATGGTCTCAAAGGAGCTGACGGCACAGACTATGGCTTGCAGACTCGCAGAACAGGCCAACGAACGTACGGCAGCTCAGAAGGCTCGCGCACTAGTAGAAGATAGAGAAGAATGCACATACCTAGTGAATCAGGCCTTGGTAGAGGATTCACACTTCAATTTTCCAAAGATTCATTTGCTAATGCACTGGAGTGACCAAATCTCACAATATGGTAACTTCTCACAGTTTTCAATGAAGATTTGTCAAGCTTCACACAAGCCATTAAAGGAAGCATATCGCTGGAGTAACCATATTAATAGCATCCTGCAAAGAACCAAAGGGTATGGCCAAGCCCATAGTATTCCAGTAAAAGAGCTTGAGATTGAAGCCTGGGCAGCAGAAAACCTGGACATAAAGGAAAGAAGAAAAGGTGTATTGCATCCGAAATGGACCAATAATGTACTAACCATTAAGAAAGGAACCAGAATGTTCATAACATTGCGTGGCAAGCAGTCGTTTAAGGAAATATACAATATCGCACACATAGCAGAGGCATTCATTATTCTAGACCTGTTGAGGCATATGAAACATTTTTTGCAATGGAATGTCTGTCAGGCCAGAGCTGATCTACTATCGGATACAGAATGAATTCTCTTGCATGCCACGGTAGAGGTATACAACAGTCTGGAAATCCTGATACTAGATCAGGATATGGATGCAGACAATACGTACAAAGTGCAACATTTACGCATAACCTAGTGAAAAAGTAAGAGAGTTGGAGAATCTAGAAGAGATATGGTATGTGTATAAGTAGGGTCTATGAGGGTCCTCAGCGGATGGTCCAAAGGTTATCAGGGCAGGGTTATAGGGTTTTTGAATACATTGTTCATAGCACAAGGGATGGATCAGGAGTTATTCAACTTGGTCCATGTAACATTGCTGAGTTGGGTAGGCAATCTAATGCTACAGGGCTCCAAAGGAATGTCAAGAGTTGAAGGATATGCTGTAGGGGGTGAGCAGAGTATTGTGTGGGTAAGTGCGATAGATCGGGCTGTACATTTGATACCTCTGGAACCGGAGCGGAATTGGATAGTGAATAACTATGTAGATTATCATGTTTGGAATGAAATGCATGATGGATAATATAGAAGTAAGCCAGAGGGAATAAAGAGACATACTATTGGTAAATGGAGAGTGGTAGAGAGTTTTATACTAGCGAGTTGAAAGAGGCTGTATGAAATAGGCTAGCGGACATAGAAAGGGGACTGCGGTCACTATAAAATAGGTGTATGTGTGGGCAAATGGAAATAAAAATTTAGTGATAGAGCTTGAATTGCATGAAGGGACAATCAGCAAAAAAAATGGTTTGTATTGTGACCTCGTTGGGACTACAATGGCACTTTACAAAACTCTGCATCGCAAGGATCGTCCTGTATTATTTAGCATTTCCCAATACTCTCACATTGTGAACGCCAGCCGCAGTTGACCTCCTGCCTGACCTATCTGATATAGCATGTTTTCTTCTCAACGCAATCTCTCATCTACAGTTCTTGCCAATGCTCTCTGCTATACAAAGTCCTTCCCAATGCTCTCACATATATCAAATCCTTCCTAATGCTCTCTCCCATATCGCATTCTTGCCAACACTCTCTCCTACTGCTACTACTATTCCTAATCCTTCTACATTATCACTGGCGGCATCTGCGCTACTGGCACTTCTATAATCTGTGGAATATATTTTCATTTACGCTTCCATTTCTATACTAATTCTATCTAAATCTCTCTACATAATAAACACATATTTCATAAAACGCATATTCCTGCTCTACACTATCGCACGTGCTTTCATGCTCCCACCAGTTTTTGTTGTATACTGGCAGCACTGTTAGCTATCCTGTGCTAAATTGCTGTGCCAGCCCGCAAGGACCTGCAAAGTTAATACCTATTTCCAACGAAATTATTTTCTCAGCTGCTGAGTGCTAGCAGAGCTGTTAGCTAGCCTGTGCTAAATGGCTGCCCAAGGCGGTGAGTACCAGCAGAGTTCATACCTATTTCCAGCGAAATCATTTAGCCAGCCGCCGAGTAACAGGAGAGTAAATACCGATCTGATTGCCTCAGCCAGTAAGTCCTAGCAGAGCTGTTAGCTATACTGTATGAAATTTCTGATACTGCACAAAATTGGCACCTTAGCTGCCGAGTAAAATGAGAGTAAATACCAATCTGATTGCCCCAGCCAGCGAATCCTATCACAACTATTAGCTATATTGCACAAAATTGGTGCCCTAACCGCCGCGTGAGAGCAGAGTAAATACAGATCTTATTGCCCTAGCTGGCGAGTCCTAGCAGAGCTGTTAGCTACATTGTATGAAATTTCCCATACTGTACAAAATTGCTGCCCCAGCCAGCGAGTAAGAGGAGAGTAAATATCAACCTAATTGCTCCAGCCAGCGAGGACTAGCAGAGTTATTAGCTATACTGTATACAATTGCTTATACTATGTGAAACTGCTGCTCCAGCCTGCGAGTAACAGGAGAGTAAATACCGACCTGATTGCCCCAACTGGTGAGTCTTAGCAAAGCTGGTAGCCATACTGTTCGAAATTCCTAATACTGTATGAAACTGCTGCCTCAGCTGGCAAGTAACAGGAGAGTAAATACTGATCTGATTGCCCCAGCCAGCGAGTCCTAGCATAGCTGTTAGCTATCCTGAACGAAGTTTCTGATACTGCCTAAAATTGCTGCCCCAGCTGGTGAGTCCTAGCAGAGCTGTTAGCTAGACTGTGCGAAATCACTGCCCCAGCCAGTAAGTAGTGACAGAGTGGTTACCTAAGTCTAGCAAGTTTATTCCCCCACCGACCGAGTACTGGGAGAGTTGTTTGCTATGCCTGGCGAAATAGCTGCTACCGCTGGTGAGTACTAGCAGAGTGCTGGTAGAGATGTGGGCGAGTGCTAGGTTAGTTGGACTCTTCAAATTCTCTAAGTCTCAGCAGAAAAAGGGTATCTGCATTAGATCTACCCTCTTGTCATGTTGTCTTACACCCAGCCTCCCCAACCTCCCACTGGGTCAGTCAAATTCATCACATCTGATGCAACTAATCTCGCATCTGTCATATCTGATATAACTGATCTCAAATTAGACCTCCAAATTCGAGAGGGCAATATCTAGCAATATTCATCAATATCCCGATATAGTAATTGTGAATTCAGTATCACAGCTGGTGGGTATTGGCCGAGTCAATGGAGTTGTCTGGCGAAATCACTACTACAGCCAGTGAGTCCTAGGAGAGTTATTAGCTATACTATATGAAATCACTACTTCACTCAGTGAGTAGTGACAGAGTAGATACCTAAGACTGGCCAGTTTATTCCCCCACCTGCGAGTTGTTGCTTAAAGCGCTACCCCAACAGCTGAGTAGTGGGAGAGTTATTACCTATATCTGGCGAAATCACAGCCTGAGCCAGCGAGTAGCAAGAGAGTATATAGCTAGGCAGGGTCAAGAATAGTGATGCATAGTCAAGACCTGTATGAGTTATTCGCTATCTTGTATGAAATCAAGTGAGGAATGGCAGAGTAGATACCTGTATTTGGCAACCTTCTTTGCTCACCCGCCACATAATACCTAGCCAGTGAGGTAAGAGATGAAATTTCGCCAAGTTAATCAGCATAGGGCATTGCAAGGCTAAGTCGCTGGACATCGAGCATTGTGTAACAGACAGACCCTAACCCTAAATAGGGGAGTAGATGTATGCAGTAGTACTACTTACTAGTAGTACCAGGGAAGTGTCTTATGCGGATGGCGGGTCCTAGGGGCACGTTCAGGTACACGAGGGTTTAAGGTAGGATAGATGGTGTTTAATAGCTGAAGGTTCCTGAGGTGAACTAAGTCGAGTAACGAGACTGAGGCAGGAAAAGGTACTGGTGATGGCGGGATCAAGGTGGGGCCAACAGGCATTCAGGAGGGGAATGACAGGCAAGGTAGGCTGAGCTACGCTTGGGAATTGTGTGAGAGAGTATAAGATAGTTGTATTTAACTAGGTACAAATAGTAGACAAGTTGTAGTGTGAGGAAAGAAGAGAACAGAGAAGAGACAGGAAATTCATTGACTTAAATATGATAAGGCTCAGGTAAGAGACCTATCTTAATTAGGGGAACCTATACCTTATTGTTTGTTAGGCTAATAGATTGATCACCTATTAGGGTATTGACGACAATGCGTCATGTGTGACATGAAGAGGTTAGGAATATGGAAGCGTGTGACCTGAGGATTCAGCCTCATGTATGTTTAAATATAGATAGGGACGTCTTCGTTTATTGTTCATTAGTTATTTGGGATATTGGGTCATGTATGTCAGCCTGAATGTATGATATTGGGATTGGGACTACGTTATCAAGGCAGGTGATTCTCAATTGGGAAGGGACTACACGAAGTGGCAAGAGGCAGCTGATAAGCACTAGTCATGATAGAAGGTTCCAGCAAAGATCAAATAACCTCGTTATCTAATCAAGGGTTCTATATAAGCCGTCGCGTTTACATAGTTAATAAATCAAGCCCCAAGCAGAGTTCTAAGTCTATCTTATACTTCATTCTAATCGAACACGCATTTACGCCAGGTCTGGGTATTCGAACACCCGTGTAATTCTATTTACCATACCTCTTTCTCTATTTTATCCCACTATTTCTCACGTACTTCAGGGCTCCCATAACAAAATACCAATCCAACATTGTACGAAATCCAAATATCAAAGCGATTACAAATGAGAGAGAACATGCTAGAAGTTACTAGAAAGTTACAGAATATAATCGCGTAGTATGAAAACCATAGAACCACACAACTTGTATTCGTAATCAGGATGACAGGTCGTGACCTTCCTAAAAGGTTCTAGTAAGTTCCAAGACAGGATCCGAAACTCAGCATACCTGGGTGTGGTCAGTTGCCATAGAGTTCGGGCTGGGATCAGATATAGGGTATTAGTTCGTAAATAGAACTCACAGGAATAATGCAAGCACGAATAGGTCTGGTTGAGTCAGGATCAGATCGAGGCGCACATAGTAAAGAGCAGACGATGCAGTGGGTCACTGATGTAATACTGGCATAGACAGATAGCGGCATGGATTAGTGTCAGGGTCAAGGTTTGTAAGAGTAGACCCTCCTCTAGGGATGAGCTCCTGCGAGGCTGGTTTATTGTCTGGGATTCTGATTGAGTTGGAACGAGAACTGAGTTCACTCATTTTGACAGGGTTCGTGGGCATGGCTTGTTTGGATAGGTGTTGTAGAATTGTTTGACAACACTGCATCAGCAAAAAAACTCGTGCGTTGCAACGCCTCACCAAGCTTTGTAATACCACTGTCACGTTATATCTGTTCCTGTCCATCTTAACATTCCTTCTCCTTACGTCCGTTTTCAATTACCTCCTTGTATGACTTTTCTTTGCAACGCGCTACACCTAGTATCAATGTAGTAAAATTCGGGATCTTAGATTTAATTTGGTATCGCCACTTCTTACATCTTCTAAACTTCTCTTCATGCCATGCAAGATCCATCACTGAATTTTTATTCACACTTGTGCACAGATACACTCATTTTATCATGACTGGCAGTTTCCGCTCCATGTCCGCTGGCCTATATCGTACAGCCTCTCTGAACTCGCTTATATAAAACTCTCCACCTCTCTCCATTTACCAATTGTACGTCCCTTTATTTCCTCTGGCTTACTTCTATACTACTCATCATTCATTTCATTCCAAACATGATAATCTACACCGTTATTCACTATCCAATTCCACTGTGGTTCTAGAGGTATCAAATGTACGGCTCCCTCTATCGCACTTAGCTACACAATGCTCTGCCCACCCACTCCAGCATATCCTTCGACTCTTGACATTCCTTCAGGGCCATATGGCATCAGATTGCCCACCCAATTCAGCAATGTCATATGGGCCAACTTCAATGACTCGTGATTCATCCTTTGTAATATAAACAATGCATTCAAAAACCCTACAGCCTTGCCCCGATAACATTTTGACCGCCCACTGAGCAGCCTCATAGACCCTACTCATACCCATACCATATCCCTCCTAGATTCTCTACCTCTCCAACTTTTTCGCCCGGTTAGGCGTAAATGTTGGACTTTGTACGTATTGTCTGTATCCACATCCTGATCCGGTACTGGGATTTCCAGACTGTTGTATGCCTCCACCGTAGCATGCAAGAGCATTCTTTCTGCGTCCGATAGTGGATCAGCTCCAGCCTGACAGACATTCTATTCCAAAAAATATTTCACATGCCTCACCAGGTTTGGAATCATGAATGTCTCCGCTATATGCACGATGTTGTATATTTCCTTAATCGACTGCTTGCCACACAATGTCATGAACATCCTGGTTCCTTCCTTGACGATTAGTAGATTATTGGTCT
>Ga0307514_10005515_pt1 | contig 11242 bp, 11 predicted proteins | sample 16_EM_MG_FD_203088 | JGI IMG/M metagenome (GOLD analysis project Ga0307514, IMG submission 203088) | Populus trichocarpa ectomycorrhiza microbial communities from riparian zone in the Pacific Northwest, United States - 16_EM | ecosystem: Host-associated > Plants > Roots > Unclassified | place... | reverse complement strand
ATGAAATATCATGGGTTGTGGCCGGAGAAGGTGTTGCAGGGTGCGTGCAGGGATTGGTCATAAGACGGTGGTGGGTCACTACTAGGGCGCCAAGGGTACAGTAGCTCTGCACACAACCACCGTAAAATCGAAAAAACGTTGAAATATAATAAATTGCCTAAACACCTCAGGCGCGGCCTCATATCTCAAGTTGAAGGACCCACTTACACGTAACATGTGGCTTTTGCACAGTGGAGACCATGGTAGTATCGCCATATGCGGAGGCAGAATATGCAGCGTTCTTAGTAAGTAGGACCGAAGGTTTTGTAAGATTACGAGGTTATGAGGGGGAGTTGTCGCCGATTGCGGGAGTGAAGATATATTGTGCGCTCTTCAAAATACAGAATTCTAACTACATGCGAAAATCCTTCACGTATATCCTTCGACTGTTTTAACAATTTGCCATATTAGGTCTCCCAGTTGACACCTTACGTGGTTCTTATCCTCACGTGGATGCAGGGGTGATGATAATTTCACAAATGATTGTATGGTTCATTTATCTCACATCGAAAGTTATTGTACGTTGTTCTCGGGCAGTTGGTCAGAGGTACAACCTATTGTTTTTTTTTGGTTTTTTTTTGAGTCTATACGCCTTCCCCGAAGGGAGCCTCTTAGGCTATGAGGCGGACAACCAATTCAATTGGTTGTCTCATATGCCTGATATGTGGCATAAGCAGGCATCTCCATGCAGCTCCTGAGAGCTTTACACAAATCGTCTGATTTTGTTAATAAATAAAACTTTCAGATCTGATTGAGCCCAATAGTGTAAATGCGTGTGAGGGTAATGAAATAGTTTAGGGTACTTAACAGAAAAAAAAATTTGCTCCACAGACGTATATAGACTCAAAAAAAAAATTTTAAAGGGCTGCACATGTGGAACTCCAGGTTGCATTGTTCGGGTCTAGAATTTTGCAAGACACGACGAAACTACAGTATATTACCTACATTAGAGTTTCTTTCCGCGTGTGGGGTTCGTCGAGTGAACACATCCTCCGGATTGGTTAGGGGTTTACTCTGTAACTGCAATGTGTAGAGCGTTCGGTGCGAATAATCAAAATGGGGAAGGAACCATAGTGTCCTCGCCATAGTCTAGGTAGACTGGATACGAGTAATGATTTGCCAAAAAAAAAAAACCATGGTGTCATATGAGTCGCTGCTAGATTGCCAATGTCATGACTGGAGACCCGTCATGTTCAAGTACTCTGAGAATAACTCGTATGAACCCTGTCTCGTATGCGTAGCTAAAGATGAAATCCAACAAAATCAATAAAGTTATGGCTACTAGTAGTGGAACAGAAATCCCTAACTAAGTTCTAATATCTCCTTCTATGACTGGCTGCATCATTTTTACATCCGCTGAGCCCTGAAGGCATCGAAGTATGGACCCTAATCCGGATCCGTAACATAATACAGTACTTAGGCTTCCACTAGCCAAGCCTTTCTTATCCTCATTTCGGGAATTTCCGGGATGAAGTAAGGAGTTTAGCTACCGCCTTTTCACTGCTACCTCGACTGCTGTTTCACTCCTATTTGTTCTAGCCTCCAGCATTGCACCCTTGTCCAATAGCAGCTTCACAATCTCTGGATGTCCATCCTGTGCTGAAATGTAGAGCGCTGTTGCCCCAATGTGCAGAGCGGCCTCTGTATTTGCACCCTTGTCCAATAGCAGCTTCATAACCTTTCGATATCCGTTCTGCGCTGAAATATGGAGCGCAGTTTCCCCAGGCTCACATCCGTTTGTGAGGATCGGTAGGATTTGCTGCACCACTATCTTCCCCTCCCCTAACGCTGGTAGCCTGCTTAGCCTCCGTACCATATCTCATGCCGCCTTTGCCTTCTGCGCCCTGTATTTTTGGTGACGCCGTTGGTCTCCCATGATCACCCCGAGCTGCTTTCCCTGTCGGCCCTTCCAGTTTTTCTCTTCGTCCCATCGTATCCATGCTTCTCTGACGGCCCCTTCCAGGGCTTGGTCCATCTCTCTTTCCCCGCCGACCCGGACTCCGTTCACGTCGTCTATCCAGCGGTGATGAAGCTGCTATTGGAGAAGGGTGCAAATACAAAGGACGTTCTGCACATTGGGGCAACCGCACTCTTCATGTCAGCACAGACTAGACATCCAGAGGTTGTGAAGCTGCTATTGGACAAGGGTGCAAATACAGAGGCCGCTCTGCACATTGGGGCAACAGCGCTCTAGGTACAATTCAGTACAGAATAGACATCCATAGGTTGTGGAGCTTCTATTGGACAAGGGTGCAAATACCGAAGCTGCGAACCCAGCGAGCAACAACGGAGACTCGCCGCGGAGATAGAGCGGTGGGTCGTGTCGTAGGAGCCTACAGAGGCAGCAACGCGACCAAGGTAGAAGGGCTGACTGGGATATTGGACCTCAAAACAAACGGATCAGATGGGCAGCATCCGTATATCGACGGCACCTACTCTACATAGGGTGAATGCGATTAATGATTCCTTAAAAAAAAAAGCCTGCGAACAGTTCTGGAAGAAGACGCAGAGCTGAGGTGGATGAGCGGGAAAGGGCGGGAAGGCATGGAAGTGAAAATAGAGGAGTTAGGCGCAGGAATGGTAGAAGAATGGACAGACGGTAGTAGGATGGAAGGGAGAGCAGCGGGAGCGACAAGGATGGAGGGGCTTTATCTGGGAACGGTGGCGACAGTAGCCGACGCAGAAGAGGTGGGCGTGTCAATAGCATGGGAACGAGCGCTGCGACACGGTGACGCTGGACAGCTAAGGGGTAATATGGCGGATATATGGGCTAATGTACCACCCCCCTCGATCGTGGATAGAAGAGAAACTGGTGGGGCAGATGGCCGAGAGACTGAGACGGTTGGTGTGGGTACGCGGACATCAGGGTGAGGCGGGTAACAAGGAGGCAGACAGGAGGGCAAAACGGGATGTATGGACACCACGGGGAAATCACCTCATGATCAACCTCCCCAGCAACTCCTTTGACAACCCACTCAGCCTCGCCCCTCCTAACACCCCGAGTATAGGGGTCAAAATTTTGTTGTATATATTCAAGCCAAAGCTCACCATCACATACCCACTATGAAATATCGCAAAAGTTGCCTCATATTCCACGCCCCCCCTCTTGGTAATAAGACTCCCAGTGTGTCTTCCCCTGCCGTGCAATGAATAATGGTATGATTACCGCTCCAGCACTCACTGTCTCTAATACACTGCAAAACTTACTGGACCCATCTGCCATAGCTGTACTCCTATGCCCCACTCATACAATGGTCATAACCTGCAACTATTTCTCCCCATAGTTATCTCCTTCTTATCACAATTCCAGATATTACAGAGCTATATTCTTCCGTTGTACAAGATTAGCAAGCTTCCAGAGGAACATTGGTTGCTACTGCTCTTGCTTTCTCTTAATAGTGGATGTAGACCTTCTTGAAGCCAGAGTTGTAGTCAAGGAACCTGTTTACCCAGTGGTTGCCAACCGTATGGATAGTAGAGGAAGGTACTGTACCTTGTTGTTGTAAACACTGGTTTTGCTTGTCTCGGAGCTTGGTACTAGATTTACGAGGACCTATAATACCTCCCCCTTGCCTATGCTGAGGCATCTCCCTCTCATTAATAATCCCTTGTGTAATTTGCCACAGAAGATTAGGACTTAATGGAAATCCTGTATCTGCCATAATACCTGCATACCCTGCAATTGCATTCCCTTCTCCAGTAGAGAACAGTTGCTCATCCCAATAGGCTTCTCTACTATCTTGGGGCTTTTCCAGCACTCGTTGATGTAATATAGTGCGAGGTACCCCATACAGCTCTGCAATACGTCGGGTAGGCATATCTGACTCTCGTCGAGTATGCCTGATTGCCTCCTGGAGCTGTTTTTCAGTATATTTCGGCATACTCGCAACGGGGGGGTATTGGTGATACTGCCTAAGGCTTGTTGAGTTGACTGATATAGATTGAGACCATATAGTTACCATGGGGGGCATGGGGACTGCGGTGAGTTGATAATACTGCATGTCTCAGACAGTCGCCAGGAAGACGAATGTGGCCCAACACTAAGGTGACAAGAGTACCGCCAGCTTACAATATTTCCGATTGAAGCTTTGAATAAACTGTATCAGCATAGGGCAAAATCTCGTCGAACTTCTTAGGGGACATAGTAAACGGTTTACCCCGTACTGAGATCAAATAACATAGTACGGTACTGCAGAATATCGACAGAAATTGACATGGCTCAGATTATTGATGTATTCTTCACGGTGATATAGATATATACGAATATATGGGATGGATACAGAGTCGTTTCTGCCCTTTCTGGATCCAAAAGCAGCAAGGCTTCTCATTAAATGCTTAACTATTATTATAGGGTAGTGAGATACTTGTCCCTCCGAAAATGGATTGCCATCGAGGTGACAGCGTTGTGACTCGGGAGACAGGTGCGACTAGCTGCATATTAGTATAGTGGCGGATTATTAGCATAGTTTCACAGGAATAAGTCAAGGGAGTCGCCAAAGCCCCAACCCATGTACCCCACTGGCAACACTGGAATGGTTGAAGATACAGCTGTGGGTGGGTGGAGAGCCGATATGTTCTTGTTCTCGAAGTGGGTTATTCATGCCAACGACTCGGGTCCTCTATTCGAACATTGCGACCTAGTTCATCGGACACCCGAGTACCACAATGGCACCTGGTAACCCTGCTGCGGCTTTCACTGGAGCAGCAAAAGTTGGCGTAACAACAGAACCGCCTGAGGGGTCCAAATTCTCACTTCCCACAGGCAGATATTGTGGAAATTACCACCGCATCCACGTGAGGATAGGAGCCACCCACGTGATATGTCAACCAGCAGACCTAAAATGGCAAATTGGCATTGCGCAGGGTAACCCCAAATGGCAAATTGTTAAAACAGACGAAGGATATATGTGTTAGAGGTTCTGTTCATTGAGAATTTCTAAGAGTTCGAAGATCTAGCTGTCAAACTAGCAAGCTCAAATATATCTTTATTCCACTCTCGCAAATAAGCGACAATTCCTCCGTTCATTCTTACATGTATTCCACCACATAGGGTGGTACCAGTACAGACCTTTGATATAGACAAGACCATACTTTTTCTCGATTCCCACCCTCAACCTTACCAGGGATGATCTTGCCAATTGGTTTTCTCGATAATACAAACTACGGCATATGGAGAAAAAAATATGTGTATTCTACTCATGAAATTTCACTATTGGACCTCATCGATTACGACCGACCTCCTGACGCCAGTGTATCCTGGATTAAAGCAGACAAGTGGGCTTCCTCAAAAATATTTTTCCCTGTAAGCCTGAAACGCAGACATCTCTGATACTGTACTATGTCTGCTCGACAAGCCTGGACTACTTGGAAGGACGTTTTCCAGTCTTCCTCTACTGCCAACATCTTCCAGCTCACGACTACGTTCAACAGCCTACACCAGTAATCTTCACCTACCCACCAACTTCAAACATATCAAAGATACACCTGTTGAAACAGCCAATAAGGCCTCCTATGTCCCGGCAAAAGGAGACCTAATTCTACACCTCTCATACGGTACCATACGCATCTCAGATGTGATTATGTTCTGACCTATTGCCCAATACACATCTTATCTCCGTAGGCCAGCTTGAGTCAAAAGGGCTTGAATTCTCTATGAAAAATGGAAAATGCTATGTGTTCAGGCTAGGAGCCTTATGGGCTGTCGCACAGAGAGAAATCTGTGTTTATTACTTGGTGGATTGCCAGCCAGAACAACTAGTGCTACAAATGAACCGATACCCATTTGAGGAACCTCAGAAATATCGACTGGACTGTGATAACTATGTAAAAGATAGTCAACACGAAAAATCTCCCACATGCCTGGAAAGCACTTGGAAGTGATTTATACTGACTTATGTGGTCCAATGCACGCCGCTGACTTCTAGGGGCACAAATATACCTGCCTCATGTTGAGCACCAGTACTATTGCAGGATAAAATGACCCCATACAGACGGTGGTGCAAAATGGCTTGACAAAGAGTTTCAGGATTGGCTGAGGGAAGAAGGTGCAGAATATGTCACAACTCAACCATACAGCTCGGAAATGAATGGAGATGCGGAAGTATACCATTGTTTAATTACTCACTCACCTCCCCGATGCTTAATTCTGCTAATCTTCGTCTTGATTTCTGAGTCAAGCCACCTTATGATGTGCAATCTCTTTAGATAACCGCACTCTTACAAAAGCAAAAGGTGTCAACCTCAAGGTGACCTCATATGAAGCTCTCAACGGCATACGCCCATATTCCGAACAGCCAAAGAAAGAAACTGATCCCACAGCAGAGAATGCATGCTTCTGGGATACTATGAGACGGAGAATATGTTCCGTCTATTTGACATTGAAGGGAATGCGATGATTAAATGCAAAGATGCTCTCTTCTTTGAAGAAATACTTGGCTATGGGAAATTCTCAAAAGAGGGCTTGCCTGTTGGGAGGGATATTCTTGGTGAACCACTTGCTAGTATATCAGATGATTGGGGCGGCATCATTGAATTGGTGGGGAGCACCACCACGCAATGGTCACTTAGCTTCATGTGCTGGTTGCACACAACAAAAATGATGAAAAATAGCTACTTATGACCAAGGGGTTATGGCCCCATCTACAGCTCCGTATATGAAATTCGACTTCAAGGTGCCACGAAGTTACAAGGCTGCGAGAAGGCTTGTGATGAGGAACCCAAACGCCTACATGACAACAAAACCTGGAAGCTAGCCCAACCCCCTTTTAATTCTTATTATCCAAAGCAAATGGGTGTTTGCAGTAAAAATCAATGAAAACCAGGGGAGATACCAACAGTCCAATGATTCAAAGCTCGTCTGATAGCACCAGGGGATTCTCAGGCAAAAGGCATGGACCTCAACAAGGCTTATCCATCAGTCATTCGACTCATATCCCTATTGTTATGGCTGAGCTGCAGACCGGCATAATATGGTGGGTGGCCTGATCTACCCCGCTTGCCTATATATTCGCACGTCTTGTACATAGTTATTCCTCAAAACTCTAGCAAAGTTCTGTCCTATTGGGAATACTGTTCTACTATTTCGAGCTTGATATTCGCACCCCGTTAGGCCCCGAGAAAGCGATTATTCCATGGTGTCCGACGAATATTTGCCTAATCACTGGCTCACCTCTAACGCCTACAAATTATTGACTGGGAATCAAACAAGGTGATTTCGATTCGGCATTCCTCAACAGCATGCTCAAAGAATTCCCAATATCCATGGCACAGCCAGAAGGATATGGGGGCCCGATCACCCTGACATGGTTTGCTTAATGTGCAAGTCGGTCTACGGCCTCAAACAATCTGCCAGGGCACGGTGGGGAGACTTGAGTGAGTGCCTCAACAAAATTGGAGGGACTACAACGAATCTCATCAGACCGAGCACTTTCATGTAAATGGCATCCTAATTGTTGGAAACAAAAGTGAAACTCAGGGAAGAAAGGTCCACATCCACAACAGGTATAAATTCAAGGATTTGGGCCCAGCCTCTAAATATGATTACCAGAGGCGGGTTCAATTGCCGGCTCTATATAAACCAAGTCCCTTATATCCTTGAAGAATCCCTCATGTCAAATGCTACTCCAGTCTCTATACCAATAGATCCAAAGGAGCGGTAGGATGTAAACCCTGAGATGTTTCATTGAACAAGGCGGATGGGTATTATACGCATACTCCGTTATTTGCTGCTTGACGCTAGGAAGGAAGGGAACTCTAGTCCAATACCAAAATCCCTAATCAGATACTTTGATGCCCCCGTAATGGACTGCACAAAATCTCAAAAGTCTGCGGGGGCGAAACTATCTATAATGCCACCCGTTTGCCAAGCAAATGTTTACAATGCCACAGGGTTTTTATAATGCAACGGAACGGGGATAATATAATAGGAGCGGTAAGAAGTTGCGTTTGTTCTGGAACAAGAGTTTAAGTCTTTTGAAGACTTCAAACATGATATGGATAAGTGGGCCATTGCCTTTTTAGAAGATCGAGAACTACCTCTGTTTAAAATGCTAGATTCTATTTGGCATAAGCTTATGGCAATAGAACAGATACCACCATTCCATCCGCTTACTCCATATGGACAAAAGCTACTTCAGCAAGCTTTATCTAATGCACGACAGCATATCTAGTCTGGTAACCAGACTACAGCATATCCCATAAATGCATTCCCAAATTGATGGAGAAACTAATGGAACAGTATACCTATAGCTAGTCCATTGGAGAATCGGACTTGTGGATGTCGTAGCTTTCAAGATGAGGATTCACCTTGCAGTCATGCAATTGCAGCTATCTATGCAACTCATCAAGCTCCCATTGACTTCATGCTCGTCGTACTACATACCTTGAGATGTATGAGCAAAACCTTCCACTTATTAGCTAAAGTAACTTCGATATTCAGGATGGGGATCAGAGCAAAGCAACAATTACTCGTACTCAGAAATCAAGACCACAGAAGCAGAGGTTGTGTGCTGGTGAAGAACTCGGAATCCTACATATGGAGAAGCTGGGCATAATGCACACAGTTGTCGGCACTCTCACATGCAAACTCTGTCACAGCTTCTTTATGTAGCTTGTTATGTAGTCTGATAGGCACTAGTCTCTCATATATACTTATCGTATACTTGTTATTATCCCGTGGCATTGTAAACATTTGTCTGGCAAATGGGTGGTATTGTAGATAATTTCCGCAAAAAGGAACTTCCAGATCTGATTTAGCCCAATAGAGTAGGTAAGTGCATGTGAGGGTAATGAGATAGTTTAAGGTATTGAATAGAAAAGAACTGCAAGACGGAGAGTGTAAGGGGTGGATATTTTGCCGCTTGTATAAGAACAATTTTCTAATAAGGCAAAGATGGCACATGTGGAATAATTAAGAACTTCTGATTGCATTTGCATGCATGTTCAGGTGAAACCTTGAGGCAAGTTGACTCTCTAGAGCTAGGATTTTGCAAGACACGATCGAGATCCCGGGTAAGGCGGTGGTGGAGTGAGTGGGATTTCTGTATATGCCCTCCCTTTTTTTCCGCGTGGGTATATAATCCTTCGTCGAGTGAACACGTCCTCCGGATTGGTTAGGAATTTACGCTTCTAACTGCAATGTGTAGAATGCCCGATAGCCATCAGTGCGAAATATTAGCCATGGTATCCTACGGGTCACTGCTAGATTGCGAGTGTCAAGACCGGTACCCATTAGAGACCCATCATGTCTCGTATGAACCCTATCTCATATGTGTGATATATTGGTGTAACAATCCAACAAAACCAAGGAAGCTATGGCTACTAGTAGTGGAACAGAAATTCATAAGTCCTAATATCTCTTTCTATGACTGCATGCATCATTTCGGAGCCCTAAAATCATCAAAGTATAGACCACCAGGTCGCTAATCTGTAGGTACATCCAACGGGCTTTTTTTTTATTTTAATAAATCATTAATCGCATTCACCCTAACTAGAGTATGGTGAACCTAACAGGCTTCCACTAGTCATTTCAGCGAGTTGAGGGGTGAAGTAAGGAGTTCAACTAGTTACCGCCCTATGTACTCCGTAGACTATGACGAGACAGGGGGAGGAAGGCAATGAGGAGGGCGAGGATGGAAGTCGAGATGGGGTGGAGGTTGCAGAAGACAGTGATTGCTACGCCGGCGGGTATCAAACAAGAGTTCCCGATATACCCCAAAGCGCTAGCACATCTGAAGTGGTCACCGAGGGCGGTGAAAGGGCTGGTCTACATGGTGATGGGAGATTGGAAAGTCAGATGAAGGACGCACGAGGGAGAAGGTATGGGAGGATGAGAAGTGGTGCGAGGCAGTGGCGGGTTTCGTTATGTAAATGTAGATAGTACGGGGAGGGTTGGGACTGACTCGTGTGGAGGAGAGAGGCCACCTGGGACCCCAGGAGCTGCAGTCCATCGCCATATTCTAGATAGGGTGAATGCGATTAATGATTCTTTAAATAAAAATTAAAAAAAAGACTATGACGAGAGACCGCACCTACTGGTAGGTTATCCAACCCCGGGACAGGTCCCTGCCCCTCTAGCTACATACAGAAAAAACTAACTACCGCCTCAGGTGCCTCACTACTCCGGCACCACCGGGTCCTGTCCTGCCTCTTCCAACGTCCTCCCTCTCCCATCTCCCACCAGCAGGCAGCATAACAAATGCACCGCGCTCTGAGCAGTCCCGTACTCACACCTGCTGCCCTCCGCTCTCCCTATTGTCCATAACCAATAAGCCAGGGGGCCGCGGTCGGTGGTGACATAGGCCAGGCCCCGCAGCGCCTCCCTGTCCCACTTCAGATGTGCTCATTGTGCTGGCCTAATGTAGAGTGGGAAGGCCTGTCGGATGCCAGCCGGTGTTGCTATTTTGGGTTGTGACAACCATGCTCCTAGGTATCCATCCAGTCTTCCTGACCATTCCTCATTTCCGCCGTCCGGTGACCCCGCTGTGCGCTTTCACCCACATCAGGGTGTGCCCCGCCGCTGCCTTCTGAAAACCTCACAACCTCTGGATGTCCTTCCTGTGCTGAGATGAAGACGCGGTTTCCCCAGCGCCCAGAGCGGCCTCTGTATTTGCACCCTTGTCCAATAGCAGCTCCAGCAACCTCTGGATGTGCATTGTGTGCTGAAATATACCTAGAGCGCGGTTTCAGCAGTGGCCAGAGCGGCCTCTATATTTGCATCCCTGTCCAATAGCAGCGTTACAACTTCTGGATGTCCATTCTGTGTTGAAATGTAGAGCGCAGTTACCCCAATGCCCAGGGTGCCCTCTGTATTTGCACCCTTCCCCAATATTACCGTATAGTCCAGACGAAGAGGGTGAGGTGGGCGGCGTCCGTGTATGGGAGGGCGTTGCCGGTGCTCCGGGAGACTGCCGAGAGGATACTGAGAGAGTACCTAGGCCCCGAGGTAGAGCTGCAGTGGTTGCGTGGGAGGGGAGCGGGTGCAATGGTAGAGGTGGTGCATCTTGATGGCTCGCGGGTGGAAGAATACTCGGATGGAAGCAGGGTGGAGGGCCCCAGCCCTGGGGCGGTGGTGGCGGCTAGGCCTGGGCACGAGACGTCTCGAGACGAGACAGGGCCTTGGTCTCGAGACGTCTCGTGGATAGGGACAGTGCTCTCGAGACATCTCGAGACTCTATGCTTGTGGGCTCGAGACAGTCTCGCAAGT
>Ga0307514_10005514_pt1 | contig 11244 bp, 9 predicted proteins | sample 16_EM_MG_FD_203088 | JGI IMG/M metagenome (GOLD analysis project Ga0307514, IMG submission 203088) | Populus trichocarpa ectomycorrhiza microbial communities from riparian zone in the Pacific Northwest, United States - 16_EM | ecosystem: Host-associated > Plants > Roots > Unclassified | place... | reverse complement strand
CTCTGAGCCATCGGGGGGGGGGGGGGTGAGAGAGGACATGCTCGTTTCCCTCTCCGTCGAACGGGACATGGCGCAACTCCGTCGGCCGATCTGAGTAATTCGGCTCCCACATCCGGATTCTGTTGAGGTAAATTCGAAAAGTCAAAAACATACGGACTATCGGGAGATCTCCTGACGCAGAAACGTTCTTTGGTACCAAGGGTCGACCCGGTGTGGCGTGGTCTGTTATCTCTTTTGGACAAGGTTTGGCGTGATCGTTCATCCCCTTCTCCGTATTTCCATTTCGCCAACGGTCTAGCTGAGTGCGCGCGCGTCAGAAAGTGTAATATGCGACTCGGGTCGAATCCATGCTGCGTTTTCGTGGGTGGAGGTTGGATACGTACGTACAACTAGCGCCATATCTATCACGGCTTATGAAAAAAATATCACTTTTCACGTCATGTAGCCCACCCTCTTCTGGGTTGAGGAGCTCTTGCAGTGTGTGTATGTGACAAACACCGAACCGGCTTTTTCGAAACTGCGGTGGGTCTCAGCTTCGGCTCTGAGTGGGATAGAACACATGCGCACTGAGGAAGTCAAGAACCGTGTTGTAAGAACCACCACGTTCTTGAAGCTCTCCCGCCACCCCGGTTTGCGTGACCGTGCCGCTGCATCAGAAAGACCCTGTTGCTAGAGTTTTTCGCTTTTTAGGGTCATTTGCGGTTTTTGATCACAATTCATTCTGTTTGTTGGGATCATCACGCTACTGCTGTTGCTTGGCTTGCAAGGGTATCCTCCACCCCTCCAGTCGTTGGAATTCGATGGATAACCAACCTTCTGGAAGGTCAGGTGAGCGGAACACAAACACCCACCCGAAAACTAATCTGAAGAAAGATGCACCAAAATAACGTATAACATAAGTAGTGAACAAAAACTCTCGACTGAATTGAGATCTTGTGATTCGTCCGTATCTCATCATTTCCGTGGGGGGGTATATCTTGGCCATCTCGATTCTTTTCCCAAATTTCGCGATAGGAGTGGGGGCCGGGAGGTTGTATTGATAGAGATGACTTATAAATACAAGGTTTCCGTGTCTTTTTTCCCTTTGGAAACAAGAGAACGGTGGCGGACGATAGGTTTCCAGCATTCTTCCAAATCAAGTAGCTCCAGATCTACGGTAATGATCCCGTTGGAGGTGAGATGGTCCTCTCACCTGGTGTGGGTGAGTGAGGGGAAGAGGGGGTTACCGTAATGGACCTCGGGATGGACCGGGAGGAGGAGGGGGTCAGGTCACTGAACCTCGTGATGAAACTGTATACAAGACACGGTTAGGCCGCATCGTGACATGATATGTCGAAAAACGAGGCTTTTCCTCAAGGACTCTCTATCGTGCTCACCTTCACCTCTCCATGAACACGGCAGGCGGGCACGAAAATGAATGAATGAAAAAAATGAGACACCCCCCCTTCTCGATATATTGTGATAAGGGGAACCACATGAGGAATCTGCATTACTTTTGCTCACGGGGCGTACACAAGACAATGGAGAAGATCGCTGTATCGTGCATGCTTTGATTCGCCCGACGCTCTCGCTCCGTCCCGATATCCGCTCCCGAGCTCGTGGCGTTCAAAGACATTTACAATACCCTCGTGCCGAGAGGGTCCATGCACGCCACGGTTTGTCATCTGCATCCCGATGTCAATGCCCTGAAACTAGGGGAACACGTCAGCAACGTCTAGGGTCAAGAAAACATACTAAGCGAAACAAAGAAATGTCGTGGAGAACGTCCCTCGCCTTAGCGTTAGATTCCAGGGTCAGTGATAGGGGTGACACACGTCCACTCGCGTCGGTAGATCGGGGTCTGATCGCTTTAACTACCCGCCCTGATCCCGCCCCCGACGCCGCCGTAGATCCGCCTAACGCCCCTCATATCTAAGTTGCGGGATATGAGTGTCAACGTCGTCCGTCGTATTCCGGAATGTGCGGGTGTACGGGGGTGAGGGGGAAAAGAGAGTTGGCAGCGTGGCTGGCTTCTATGAATCAAATTCATTATCGTTCCAAGGCGACCCTGTCCATGCTGCGGACAGGTGTGAACGGCGGGGGGGTCATGAATGTCGTCGATATGAACCTCCGGTCCCGGGGACGTCAAGCCGTACGATCTAGGCGGGAGATCTGAGTGTGACTGTGTGCCGATGGGTGGATGGGAAGGGGTCGACCTGGCCACAGTCCGTCAAAGTCAACAAACAAAATATATCTCGAGAACGAACGCACGGACTGACGGACTTGCGGGGACGAGAGGGACGGTGAGACTACAACGGATGGGTGGAGGGACGACGGACGACGGAGAGAGAAGGAAGCGAGCAAGAGGGAAGAGAAAAAGACGCAAGTATAAAGATCGGACAGGTTGCTCGGAGGGAGAAGGTCGACATACGGCAAGTGTCATCCTGCTTACTTCCCCCCCCGGTGTCCTTCGGCTTCCGTGTTGGGACATCCGAGGATGAACGCGCCAAGGACATAAGGAATCGGATATCTCAGGGAAGCGTGCGGTCTGCGCGAGACGGGAAGGACGAACAGTCGACGCTACCACATGTTACGAAGAGTAGAAGGTGTTCGGCACATCGTTTGTGAGCGTCGGGAAGGTTGCGGCGAGGTAAAGAGTGACGGAACGTGTGTTAATGAAGTCAATGGAACGGACAATTGCCCTCTCGACACCGACACACGTGGTCTCGCACAACAAGTTCTAGGCTGTAGAGGGTTGTGGGCCGGATTCCGTACGGGAATGACGAGGTTGCCGGTCGAAGCGTTAGCCTCAATGATCAACAACCTCTCCGACTTGCCTCCTTCCGGTCCACTTGTCGGTATCTGACGAGTTCGAGATCTTGAGATGAAGGAGGCCGAGATTGGAACAATCTGGAAATCTAGAATCTTGCAACTCAAAGGGAGCTGCGCACAAGGACGCCGTTGTGGCGGGCATATACAATATCGAACACCCAATAGTAACGCATAGCTCCTCCTCCCCAGCGTAAACCCACGACCCCATACGCAAGAGAGGGGTGGGGGGTGGGCATCAAGTATCCCTTTAGGTCATATTAATATTTTGACATGGGAGGGATAAACCGAAAACGATAACCACAAAAAGGAAAAGGAAACCCCGTGGCAAAAAGGAAAAACATACCGAAAGATATGAGAGTGACTTCGATCCTGTGACATCTGCCGAAAAAGTTAACGATCCAAAATTCCTGGCTTGCCTTTCTTTTTTTGTTAGCTTCAGTACGTCACGCAGTAGGTGTGCAGAACGGCATCACGGTTTCGCGTGGCCCATGTCTGATAGGTCCTATACTCCGTGGGCGTGGAAGGAAAAATTCCCAGCGCGCTCCTCGCCACTCTACTGTTCCGGCCAGCTCTCTCTCTCGTCTGCTCATTGACTGCCTATAAACAAAGCACAAATTTTTCAAAAACACCCAACCATCGCCTATCGCAAACGCACCACCCAATCTCACATTTCCGTGGAGAACCGATAGGACCAACGTGTCAATGGGCAATCCCGAACCCCACCCCAGCCCACTGCGCACCAACCACACACTTCTGATGCATTCTTCGATCGTAATTGTGATCCAGAAAGCCACGTAGAAGTCGTGGTTGGAGCGAAGAACACAGAGAGAGGAGTGAAATGATTCTGTTGTGCCGTTCGAGAAGTCTAGACGGTCAGACCGCTTCTGAAACCATCACCAAACGGAGTCACGAGGCCAGATATCCCACCCCAAAGCTGGCAACAGACTTACGTTCAAAGGACCTAATTGATCCAGATGGAGACAAATGATGGGGTGGGCGAGAGGGCGTTGGGGACAACCATCCTATTGAAACCGTCAGGATCCAACCCTTTTCCAATAATGACCGAGCCTTACGATTCAAAGGGTTGCAACGTGTTGCAAACCGCAGGGATCCAGATCAAGGGTCTGTTGGCGTTATTCCTGGCGACAAGCGGAACGAGTATTCCGAGAAATTAACGGCCCCCTGACGTCTTTTTATCTGGGTGTTTGTCAATTAGCACGACCGCGAGGTCCCCATCTCATTTTTACGCAAGGTGAAATGGATCAAGAACGATTTGCACATACCAGAGCCGCGCTACGTGCTCGAGATTTTTCGGTCTTTGCCAGTCACGAGAATCCCAGAGCTTCGGAAACAATACCAGAGGGTTTTGTGTCCATCGGTTAGGACCCTGGAGACCTCACCGAAGCTGTATGCCAAGACCTCGAGCTAACCCATATCGAGAGGACACACACGTCGACAATACTCCAAGACCAATCCACTCCGAATGAAACCAGCAGCGCGCAGGCAAAATCAAATACCCCCTTTCCCTACCCGGAGCACGTTCCCGATTGTCTGGAGGGCTGGGTCGTCCCAGCGGACCTTGAGTGATTGTCTGCTGGCCATAGAGGAGAATGGGACACGGCGCAAGGTCGGACGAGCAAAGGGATCCAAAGCAAACCCGTATCTCATTCCAAAGGAAGATTACTTACATACAGGCACACTAGCGAAAATGGGACACAGACAAGAGCGCATCACCTTTGTGGACTGCCAGTAACGTCCTTTAGTTCTTAGGAGGCCAACTGTTGCGAAAAGAGACCCACCAGCATACAAAGAAAGGTAAAAACGGGAAGGCAAAGCATCTTTGTGACCTAATATTCGACTGCGTCGTCCTCGTCCGCTTGCATGGGTTCAGAGGTATCCCTCTTCTCTGAATCGGCGGCCTGACTCTGTGTCGTCGGGGGAGTCGAATCGCCCTTCTTATCGGCCGGGGTGGCGGCGGCAACAGGCTCATCGACCTCCATCTTTGCGTCTTCTTTTCCCGCCTCAGCGGTAAGCTTCGGCTTCTCCTCGGGTCCAGGCGGTTGGGCCTTAGTCTCTCCCTCGGTCGAGTCTGACTTCTTGCGGGCCTCTTCCTCCTGAACATGCTTGCGTAGCTCCCCGATTTCCTCGATGCCGGTCGTTCGCTCCTTGTGGAACAACTCCCACTCTTTCTCGACGGCACCCTTGACCTATCGCGCTAACTTCAACACCATTGGCTTCCAATGGACATGAAGACGTCACTTACCTCCTCTTTCCTCTTTGCTAGGAACGCATCCTGGGAGGGAGTAAGGACAGCAGGCAGGTAATACAAGGGAGCGACACGAGTCCGTGGTGGAGGAGCTAATGGGTTGGCAGTGACGGTGGGTAAGGTCTCGCTGTCTGTGGGGACGGCATCCGAGGTGAGGAGGAAGTTGGAGAGCAAGGGAAGCCGTATCCTGCGAAGTTTATGCTGCATCGCCCACTATCCATCAGAATCATCGCGTTCAAGGCGAAATTTGAGGTACGCACGATGGAATCCTTAAGTTGCAGCTCCTCTTCTTTCCTGTTAGCGATCTGTTTCTCCTTTTTAGCTTCTTCTGCCCTTCGAACAGAGTCAGTTTCTTTCTTTAGCTTATCCTGGAGCCTTTGCTCGATCATCTGCCTCTTCCTTGCCTGTACATCGGTTAGCGTGTGAGATGAACAAGTAAGAGACTAATGAACGTACAGCATCCGTCGCGCTTCTCTGTTTGTCCTCTGTCTTCGCTTTGTTTAAGGTTCCGACCAAAAGACCGAACATCGTCTTTCCCCTCTTCCGTTCGCGCGGCTCGGAATTCAAGTCAAGCCGTGGGCGTTTTCGCGTCACTGGAGCCGCAGCGGTAGTGGTGGCGGGTTCCGTCGAGGTCTCCATCGGGACGTCGTTCGTCATGTCTGCCGAGGGTTTAGGCTCTACAGCGGTATCCTGGGGTTTCCTGCTAAGAACATGTATGTGAGGAAGTGATTCACGGTGAGAATGAATGTGGACACACTCGTCCGTCGACATGCTCGGATTTGCCTGCCGGACTTCAGTGGTGACGGCACGTGAACGAAAAGGTGTCGGAGCGTGGGAAAATCGTGTTCCCGTTCCGGTTGCCGCCTCATGTGTCCCAAGAATGAACAGGATCACGGCTTCATCTTCCTCTTTTATCGTCGTTGAGATGAGAGGGATGGTCAGGGAATATTTCGAGTGGTACGACTTGAACCCCCGCAAAGTCAGCACAGTCCTTGGGACGCTTTGGCAGCCCGAACATTCCACAATCATGATGGGTCTCCCGTCATTGACATGTTCGAATCAAGCAGAACGGCCACATGCCCATGACCGACCCGTTAGTCCCACGGAAAGCATCGAAACCGACTTGTGTGAGTCAGATCACGTATCATACTGCCTTCGCGCCATTCAAGTGTTATCCAAGCATTCAGTACAAGGCGAGGTGTACAAACGGACAATCGCTTGGCTCTGTCGAAAGAAAATGTTCTCTGTGATTGGTGCTCCTTTCGGCCGCCGTTGGAAGCTCTATGGTTGATATGCCATAGATGGTTAGAGGGTGATGTGCCGGCGGTACGTTGAGCACGTTGAACAGCTGGGGACGGCGGACAGGTTTTCGATTCATTTGATTTTGATCTCTGGGAACTGAGGGGTTTTTTTTCACGATAGCTTTTTCTTTCCAGTGATGGGTAAGTATGCGTTGTTTTCTCTCCTGATTTTCTGATTTTGACGGAAGCTGTATGCATGGGGGTATGTTTGCCGGCGGAAGCGTTGACAGGTTTTTGCATCCGTTCAGGCGCCGCCTTTTCCTCGTTGTTTCCCCGTGGCCTTCTCCCTTCGCTTAGGGGCGTCAAAGCTCCAGCTTGACGTGTATTCCTGGATAACCTTAACGGGGCTGTCTCTCTTCGTGGAGTAACTGTCCGTGAGGCTAATTATATCCCTCTGTAAAAGGGTATACGAGAACTTGCAAGGAAGGTACTGAGACCCCACCTGCTCCGTCCGGTCGCGGACAACGCGAACCTTCTCGGCTATTGGTACCCTTCCATCACAGAAAATTTATTTCACCCGCCATCGACAGCTACCTAAGGAGGGCGGACAACAATTCATACATACATCACGGCGACGTACACATCACATGTCAAAGGTGCCGGCGGTACAGGAGTTGTTCCCAATGTCCCCATTGTCGCCGCTGGACGTCCTAAAGGAGGTAGAGTCGGTACAGCCCACCCATGCAGCTCGGAGCAGGTCAATGTATGGGACGAGTTTACCAACAGGTGCGACACAACGGCCGGGCTAAAACCACGGGCTTAACCCCGGGATTGAACTGGGGTTGTGGGGAACGTTCGTCATCCCACGCCCTAACCACTAGACTGAGGGGCGAACGTCGGGCGCTATTGAACATGACGTGAAGAATGCACAATGGCGCCAATAAGCCGCCGGCTCAAGGTGCCAACCACGGAAATTGTTGTCGCGGTCTGACAGATCCAATTGCTCCCAACGGGCCTGAGAGAAGCAACTTCTACCCAAGGTACACGATGGCTCTGCTAGCTCTCGCGAGCGATAAGAGAGTTCGCTGATACAATTCACGCCATTGTGTTTTGTTCCTTACGGAGAATACAGCTGAATTTACCGGGCGCACCGTAAGCTATGTAGCCTGGCAGCCGTCAGCAGTACCTGCGACGTGTTTAAAGAGATTGCGCTGACTTATAGGGGCAACTGACAAGGTCCCGCTCTGTTGGTTGCCCTGGATGGCGCGAGGCTCGGCTACTGCTACCCTATCAGGAGGGGTAGAGATATCTCACTCGTAAGGATAATGTCTAGTGCGTAAAAGGGGGATGGAATTAGAACGAGGTGCTGGGGCGTTCCCCTCACCTCGGGGAAAGCACCTGTAAAGAGGTTGAAATGCCGCACCAATCCCGTGAGGGAGCCATCCAAGCGATTCTAATCATTCAAGGGTCAGCTGCTCTTTTGCTCGATATCATGAGTAATCCCGTACCCAGGGTATCCAATCACATCCTGCCCGTACTCCATGGGCGTGAACCGCGGCCGGATCCTCCGGAGTCACCAGATCAGGAGGCAGACACCTTTGTCCCGCTTCGTGATAGTTCTGCCTGTATGCCACTGTATTGCTCGACTCATGCCAGAGTGCTATCAACCGCCTTGGACAGTGATATTCCTTGCAAGCCCTCCCAGACGATCTCCCACCGACGAGACGGCTTCACGATCCTCCCTTCTATGCAATCAGAGTTCTGAAGAGTCGGGCCAGAGATTACTGATTAAGCGTGAAAAGCGGCAGGTGGTTTTCCTGATGACTTGTGCAAACTAGTCGCGGTCAAGGTCTGTCTGGAAACCAGACGAAAACCAGAGAGAAGCGGCTGTAGGGAGGTACGTGGAAGGAGGACTGTGCAGCCAGGACGCACCGAGTGTCCACGAGACGTAGTAAAGCGACCGCGCTTATCGCTGATCGGTAGAAACTACAATTCCAACTATCACCATCTATGCTGATCCAAGACCTCAATGAGTCTCCGCAATTCATTCTCTGGGTTGAAGAAGAAGCTGAAGCGTCAAGTTGGGGGAGACCGTCGTGAGCCAGAGAGAAGAGGAGCTGGCACCGATGGAGAGAGAGTCGACGGGGTGGTTTCGCTTGCGCAACCAGAGCCTGATATCAAAGCAAGGGGGATGCACGACCGTCTTCGGCCGGGGAGTGAGGTTGGGGTATACAGGGGGCGAGTTGATTCCGCGGATCCACCTCCAAGCCGGCACTCAGATGTTCCCGCGTCAGCGTCGGCCATCGTAGGGGTGCGTGGCAGAGGAAAGTGGGAGACCGTCATCATGCCTGCGGACCTTGAAGATGTGGTGGAAATTGAGCCCAGTCAATGGGGAAATGGTGCCGATGGGGAGAGAGTCAGCCAGGCCGATCCATCCCCATTCTCCCTTTCTATCTCGCACAACGGAGGATCCGGTGGTATGCAAACCACACGTATTTTCAGTCGTTTCCCCTGACCATTCCTCCAGACAACATCAACAATCCCATCACTCATCATGTCCAACGCGCTCTTGGTGCCGACAAGAGAGTGTCGGATGAGAATAGGTCGAGTCCGAGGTCTTCCGCATCTGCCACGGCCAAATCAATCCTTCGCGCGGTGGGGGAATCCTCGTATGCATTCGGTCCACTCAAATCTGTCGCAGGGGATCTCTGCTTCATCTTGGATAATTACGAAGTATGAACCAACTCCCGGACGCTCGACTCAGAATGTTCAGGGTCATTTCTAGTGGACGAGGGTGAACGTACAAGCCATAGAATTGTTGGTGCCCCGGGTCAAAGCGCTTTCTGAATCACTCCGCGCACCTATCCGACCGGGTGACGCCAATGAAAAAGAGAGGGTAGCCGTACTGGAACAGTGAGCCACGCTTCCAAGGTCAAGAGCCGGATCTGATATACGAGGATTTACAGGGAATTGAAGGAGGTTGGCGACGCCATCGACTCAATTACAAGTCAAAAGGATCTCACGAACTTCCCCAAAAATACCGAGAACACACAGAAGCTGAATAATTTAGTGGAGGACATCTACGATTCCTTGATGAACTATCAGGTTTGTACCCCTAAGAGACTTACTCCATCGTATCTAACACCTGCCTCAGACTTCATTGCAACGAGACATTTGCGAAGAGAGCTGCCAGCAGATCGTGAGTCCCACTCCACTGGTTTGGCCATTTGCACTAACCTATGAATAGGGAGATGCGGATCGTCGTCTTCTGGAAAGCATGTGTCCCACCAATGAGGCCGGGTACAGTTCTGGGAACAGGCAAGGGTGCCTGAGGGGAACAAGGAGGGATGTCCTCCTGCGACTAGAACATTGGCTCAAGGATGAACAGGACCACCGGGTGTTTTGGCTGAATGGTCTTGCAGGGACTGGAAAGTCGACCATCGCTCAGACCTTTGCCGAGATTAGCTTTGCGGATGGAAAACTTGGTGCGAGTTTCTTTTGCTCGCGAGATTTTGAGGACAGGAGTAAACTTCAAGCAATCTTCCCAACCTTGGCATTCCAACTCGCATATCGGCATCCGCTATTCCGAGAGAAGCTGCTCCGAGTCCTAAGAGCCAACCCTGGCATTGGACAGGAGTCACTTTGTTCTCAGCTGGAGAAGGTCATTGTTGGTCCATTAAAAGCCACTGGCATTTGGACCCTTATCATCGTTGATGCCCTTGATGAGTGCAAAGACCAGGAGCCTGCCTCCGCTATTCTTTCTGTGCTTTCCCGTTATATAGACGAGATCCCACGAGTCAAGTTCTTCATCACTGGTCGTCCCGAGCCTCAGATCCGTTCTGGATTTCGATTGGAGTCACTTCGGCCCATCACAGAAGTGCTCAGACTCCATGATGTTGAACGTTCCTTGGTGGACAGTGACATCATGCACTTTTTCAGGACTCAGTTGGCCAACATTGCCAAAACCTGAAGTGACTGTGACATGGTGGGGGATTGGCCAAGTCCATCTGACATTGATATTCTTTGCAAGAAGGCAGCAGGACTTTTTATCTATGCTGCAACAGTTATCAAATTTGTCGCATCTAAATATCATATCCCCACCAAGAGGCTCTCACACATACTCTCCCTTCCACAAAGTACAACCCATGAAGGAAGGTCAGGGATTGATCTGCTCTACACTCAGGTCCTGGAACAAGCATTCTGTGATGTGGATTTGGGTGAGCAGGAACTCTACTCCTGTTTCAGGTCTGTTGTAGGGGTAGTTTTACTGGTATACAACCTCCTCCCAATAATGGCACTCTCTGTCCTCCTAGGAGGATCCAACATCTCCACTGTTCTTCGATATCTTCATTCTGTCCTCCTATTCCCAAATGACAAGGCTGAGCCCATTCAAATTTTCCACAAATCTTTCCCAGACTTCCTCATGGACCCAGGAAGATGCAAGGATGAAAGGTTTTTTATAAATCCATCAGTTCATCATCAAAAGACCCTGCTTTCATGCCTCAACCTTATGAAGGGGAGGTTGAGGAGGAATATTTGTAACCTGGATAACTATGTTGTTCTTAGCAAGGTTAAAGATATATCTGCTCATCGGGAGAAGTACATTGGGGATGCTTTGGAGTATGCATGCATGTTTTGGGCAAGGCACCTTGTGGAGACACCCAGTGGTAGTGATGATGCTGAGGTGCATAGGGCAATTGAGGATTTTTTTACAACACAATTGCTCTTTTGGATTGAGGTCCTCATTGTCAGGAACCTACTTTACTGACGATTTTAAAATTTTATTTTTCAGTCCAACTCCCTCACTTTCACTCATTCAAGTCTCTTTTCTCACGATCACTCATCATCGAAACAAGACAAGACATTCTTTTCCGACGAATATTGGTACATGGTGTTTACTATCTGCGCCTCAACTATTGTTCCGAA
>Ga0307514_10005513_pt1 | contig 11244 bp, 14 predicted proteins | sample 16_EM_MG_FD_203088 | JGI IMG/M metagenome (GOLD analysis project Ga0307514, IMG submission 203088) | Populus trichocarpa ectomycorrhiza microbial communities from riparian zone in the Pacific Northwest, United States - 16_EM | ecosystem: Host-associated > Plants > Roots > Unclassified | place... | reverse complement strand
GCGTATTTCTTGCACACATACTGCATGTGGAAGTTTTCCTCCGTTAATTTGTCGATCAGGAGCTTGTGTCCTGGAATGAGGTATTCCTCCATAAAACCGGAATAAAAAATGAACGCCTCGTTCTAAAAATGGCTAATTAGTCACATGATGCACACGCACGCCTGTTCAGCGTGGCCAAATAAAAGGCGAGTCAAATATTGTTGAACACTCACCCAGTCACCCCCAAGCATCGTCCTTGCACAATACATCCCAATAGCAGCAATCAAACTGGGTTTTGCACCCAGAAACCGGTAGTCCAGCAATGTAACCTCCGTGAGGAATTTGCTGAGTGTTCTCGTTTGGATATCATAGTCGTCGGCCTTGCTGATACGTCGCATCCAGCTGTAGGGTGAACAATAGTGCGATATCCGGAATTCCAGCGTTTGCAACATTATTCGTTCTCCTTTCAGAATCTCTTCTTTTGTGTATCCATTCTCGGTCATGGTGACAAACTCTTCGACGGAAGGGGCAAGAATTTCCTCGTACTTTGCTGCGATGAACATGGCCGTCACACCAACGAGCTGAAGCTTGATTAACGACACGATACGTTTTGTAAGGAAGCGGTCGACGATATTAACAGCAATCCAGAGAGTCTCTGGCATCATGTGGTACCGAAGATGCACTTGCAGCAGCCAGTCTACAAGCGTCTGGCGCATGCCCCAGGATATCTCATTTTGGCCATCCATATAGGTGGAACAGGGCATGACTTCCATCTGAACGGCAGTGAGTATGGAACGCAAACAGGGTTAAACGAAACCTCACCTCGAGCTGGTTCATGTACTCGAAAATTTCATCTGAGTATTCGGAAACCATGGCGGTATCGTACATGTCCACTGGATCCTCAAAAACTTCCTGAATGGCCTGGATCTCTTTCCTGTACCTCTCCGCGCGTTCTGTGTCAACTTGTGGCCAAACACGACGGGTTTTCGGCTCAACCGTAGAGGGTGGAATAACAATTTCATCTTGACCTTCTTCCGTATCGCTTTCATCGATACCAACCATGGCTTCTACTTCTTGTTCGTTTATAAATTGGTTTTCTTCGTCGTTATCTCGTGCAACAATATCTTCCTCCTCGACTTCCATCTCGCTCTGCGAATCTTCCTCTCTGGTTTGCACCTCTTCTCGAATCTGCTCTGCAACGATTCTTGAAACGCGTCTTGGGCCCGTGGCCGCTGGCACACGGACTCTCGGGATAGGAATTCTTGCTGCGTGAACTGCATTTGCAACTGGCGGGGCGACCTGGCCTCGTCCAGGGCCAAGTGGTACGCGTTGTGCAAGGGTGCTAGAATTGAAGCGTGAGCGATTTATTCCAGTTTCCCCTTTTAGATCCTTCGCAATTGTAGGTTTAAGTCCAGTATCCTTGTAAAGTGGAAGGTAAGGACCCCATGGCTTCCAAAAAAGTCCACAATTGACGAACCTTTCGATTCACAGCTGTCATGGTCACTTCACTGAGTGCTTGACGTGTCGGGGCGGTGGACTTGAGTACGTTCTCCTTCGCCGTATACCTGATAGGTCCACTGGTTCCGGAGTTGGAGGGCAGGCGTGAGTGTCGGCTCATTGCATTTTCGTCGACTTTGGTGCGTTGTGCGAGCGTTCGACGCTGTGGCAACTAAAAACAGTTGTAAGACACCGCTTTAGAATTTAAAAAAAGCAGGAAAGACGCGTACACGGGCATGATTCGTGGCCATCTGTGAGAATGAACTATGTAACAGTTGAACTACTAAATCTTGAAATGTTAAACTGGCGTCAGTAAACCTGGGTCGATATGGGGAAGGAAGGGGGTTATTCCCTGAATGATGGGAAGAGAAAAAAGAGCTAGGATTCGAACCAAGTCCGTTGGCCAAGTCAACGACAGCCTTAAACACAACAGGTTACAGGTCCGACAACTTTTCCTTCAACCATCACGTGTACTACAAATAAATGTCCAAACAACGCGAAAATGATCCCGTGACATTGTTCTGTTGAACCATAGATTTTATTCAGAGACGGTTTTCTTCATATCTTTTAAATTTCTCCTGATCCTTCCATGTCATGTAGGAAGAATGTGCCCCAGTTTCTGCTGGAGGAAGTTTTGATCCCAATCCTGCCCGATTTCGCGTTGACTTGACCTCCACTGGACCTATCAGACCGCTTTTCCCCGAAGAATCCTCTTGAACACCTAAAGCGGCCCCAGGTGCCCACCCTTGACGCAATAAGAGCTTATAGCCAATATTCGAAGAGGGTAAAGGGACGGCTGGTTGAGATACATTTGATTTGGGTGAGGGATTGACTTGTGGAGTGGGTATTTTATCCCCATCTTTGGTTCCAACCATCACAGATGGATTCGATATGCCTGGACTGTCCGAACGAAACGAGGAAAACAATAATCTCCGCCGTGCAGCTCGATCAACATATTCAATCGGAGTATAACCAGTAACAACGGAACTGGTTTCCGCTTCATGGTTAGCCAACAAACTGCGCTTCAACATCGTCAAAGCTTTCTTGGGATTTCTCTCGTCCATCGACACCTTCGATAATTTCGAGCTCTTCGAGTCTAATTCATCTGTATCAAGTGCGCGCTTTTTCTTAGGCAATGGAAACAAAGGGATTTCAACTGCTTTAGAAACAGCGCAATCCTGACATGGCTTCTGACTTTCATGAATATGCACCGCAAACATTGTACTGCCAATCCTCAATCTGTCTCCATGTAGTAACCGTCGTGGGATGCTAGCGGCTTTTGCTTGCGATAATCGAATGCCAATGTCTGCTGCTTTAGGTGAAACAGAACCGGCGAGGAGGAAAGTACCGTGCTTGGAACCCATATCAACCACATTCCATTCCCTTCGAGCACCGTCCCAGTAGACCGTTGCATGAAATTTGGAAACTTCCATCTCCTTCAGGCGTACTCTAGGTGTCGCGGATCCTTCGTCTTGTAAATCTCGACCTAGCTGAGCTTCATGATACGAGTCGATGACAGCAATCTTCTGTTTGCTGGGCAAGATAGCAGATCGTAGTACCACAAGGCGGAAAGTAGGCTGACCAGGTCTAAGTAACTCGCGCGATGTCTCCACCAATTCCTGAGGACAAATTTCGTCATCCCCCGGCCACTCAAGAGCTGTGTTATGGCCAGAATCATCGTCTGCAGCAATCAATTCATCAGGGATTTGCCTTTCATCCATCGGTAGAATGATAAATTGCACTGCATTTGAAATAGTGAGCCGTGATACAAGAAAGATATTGCTTGAGACAAACAGTTGTGAGCTAAAACGTAGATCCAGCCGTTCCCGCAAAGCCTGGACAGGCTTGGACTACTCAAGCACAGAAAATGTCAGGTGGGGAGCCTACACAACTGTGACGGGAAGTCTAAATGATCGGAGTTTAAATTACCGGATGGCGGCCCAGTATTCATCGATTTCTTGCCATTAACCATTCAACTTTACTCCAACGATTTTTTAGAAGGCAAGATTCTGAAGTTTGTGGCAGTTTTGTTGTATCACCTCAAATATAATTGCGGAGCTCATTTACATTCATCGCTCTAGCGCTTGAAACCAAAGTCTGGACTATCTTTCAAGATTCCAGACCGTCAATTACGATAGTCTACAAATGGAATTTACTGAGGTTCTCCTGGCAGAATTTTGTCCCAGTTTTCAGTTAGACTTACCGCAACCTATGTTTATCAGGCACACGCCAAAAGCCTCTTGGCGAAAGAATGGCTCGCTAAAAGCAATTCAGCGAGTTCAACACCATATCTATTCGTCAGCAGTTTTGAAATCAATCATTTTCCCTAATTCAAGGACCTTTTTCCAACAGAAATTTGATTGTTCAAAGGCAGATTTACTCTGTTGCATCATGATAACGGACATGAAATCCGTGTGGACGGAAGGTCAGACGTCTTATCTATAAGTCTATAATTTTTCCAGCCTTCACTTAATAACGTGATCTAGTGCTAAGTAGTCAACATCTTGCTCGACGTTGGCGGTCTAATAATCCGCTCTCCCCTGATCCCTTCCTGAAGACCACCGAGGAAGATAGCTGGAGATTGCAAATTCTCGAACTGTTATCAAAAGCCCACACCCTTGGTGGCATAACAGAATTATCCTTTGAGATTGTTGAATCACGTTGTTCCGTCCGTCCCGTATACTCAAAGTCTTACGCCTGTTCGGCTTACTTATCCGATACTTTCAGGATCTCTCTTTCGAACTCGAATGCGAGGCGTTCAAATGGCGATGGGAAACAGACTTTTTGGGTCACAAATGGTCTTCCGAAATCATATCCAAACATCTTGTTTTTCCGCTTATCAGCCTTAACCACCTGACCTTTTCTTCCACGGAGGCGTTTGGAGAGCTCCCTGACATCGAAATTGAAAAGGTATCCGGTGAAATAGTTGTGAAAGAATCTAAAAAATCTCATGCACATCTAGGCAGTTGACAAAATTGGTCGGACAGCACGGCGCACAGTTGATACCCACATTAAGAATGCCCTCTCCAAGCCTCGCCTCGCAACAACACTCAGGCGTATGACAGCAATATTTAACTTTGTGCCAGACTTTCGTAGGTCGCTAAACTTTTATAGTCTATTTACAAATAACTCAAAATAATGTCCCAGCACCCGTGACGTCTAAAAGTGAAACGCCACAACTTCAGTTGGAGCAAGACGAAACCGAAAGAACGATCCCATCGCCTAAATTAGCCGAACAATCTCGAGAAAAGATCAGTGACAACCCTCTAGTAAGTCCACGAAGTACTTCCGTGAAGATTCCTTTGTCAAGGACCCTGTGACAGAGCTCCGTCCCTGAGAGACATTCCGATAAGCACGAAAGGAGTGTTCCCCCAAGCACAAAACCAGATCAATCCGACTCTGCGACTGAATCGGATGCAGATGACCCTATGAACATCAGCAGGCCTGGGTCGCTGGAGAATGTTGCCGATCCTTCAAAGACTGTCATTCCAGAGTTCACTGCCCCCCAGCCGCACAGAAGCCAAACTCCACCTGGCTTCTCAAAGCCGCCGGTTGAATCAACTTCTGATTCGGAGTCGTCCCCCTACCGTCCGATGAAGAAAGCGAAGCCAGCTAAGGCTCGGCACTCGAGTGACGAAGACGATGGTGCGGGGCGAAAGAACCGTGTGGCTCAGCCCAAGAATGATACCACTGGCGGTGCAGCTAAGACCCGAGGCACTAGACAGCCCATCAAACGTGGCGGTAAACGATTCTAAATTTCTAATTAACTATTTCATCCATTATCATCTCCTTCTTTGTGGTGGTCATAAACTATCTCCCATGCGACGCAGTGAATATCCTTTCAGCAATTGCAAAGGTTTAGAAGGAAAGTACCTAGGTGCGCCCTCGTTTGAACTCATGTTAAATGTAATCCCCATTTTGTCAAATGTCTCATTCATCATCGTTGGAAAAAGTAGGACGAACAATCAGGGGCAAGGGATCAGTATGCATCTTCGAAAAGTTGTACGACGTGATACGCAGACAGAAACAAAAATTCAAAAAAAATCTTCGGTACAGTTCTCTTCTCGCTATACGACGATATCTATTGTTCCATTGGTTGGCAAAGACGATTTATTTGGATAATAGAAGTGCTCGGGAAAGGTATGAAGCTCTTGGAGCGGTAAGCCATCATCTTCCGACGCGCCTCGCGAACTCTGCATTCCTGCAAGAGTCACATATTCTGTGAAACATGTTCTGGATCCTTCTCTCTTCTCCAGGTTCCTGGCAAGTTATTAAGGTCAGAATAGTCGTTTTCATACATGATCAACGCACCCTTGAGCAAGGGCACTTGGGTGCCCTATGAATATGCGCAGAGCTTAACCCGCACAACGGCTTGTTGCAATCGATCCGTATTCCTGATTCGTAATTCATAACGAAGTGCTAGGAGAAAGGTTAGCTCTGCTCCAATCGACCAATGATGGATAGGCACGCTGCATCCTCGATACCAATCACCAAATCTATTGAAGCAAAAAGGATGAACGAGTTATGGGATTGGTATTGAGAAGGGCTCGTTGGCTTACACTTCATCATTGCACATCGTAGGTCAACAAAGTGATACTTGTGGAAGAAGGGGAGGTGAGGTGAAAATGCAGTCGATGCATTGCCATAATATACCTTTGGGTGCGATGACGATGGAGTCGCCAGGAAAAGTGTTCGGGTTGAGATGTCACGAGATATAAACTGAATAGGAGCTGAATTGAATTTCTTACCCCAAGCTTATTTAATTCCGTTATCAGCATCATCTGGGTTCTTGAGAACGGGTGAGGAGTTCGTGGTCACAGAATTCGGTATCCCAGATGCGGGCCATATCAACGCAAGATTACACCCAGAACAGGTGTCACATACATCAGTGCCTCAGAACTGGCCGAATCGATTTGGGGCCCTGCTATAGCGGGTCCACCTCACAATACATTGACATAATTTGATTTCCCCAGTAGTCCTTTCTGAGACCAAATGAGATATGACATTGATACTTTATAGACACCCGCGAATGAAACTATCCAAATTCAGATTTTTGAGTTTTTCAATGAGGCAAAATTTGAATTTTCCCGAAAAAAAAGTAGGTTGACATGCCTTATTTCAATCAACACGTTTTGGTTGGAGAAGGATGTTGGATAAGTTACCGGAACTTGGAATTTCCATACATTTCGCTAGCGGTCCAAGCATTTGGATCGTGCAATAGCCATAATTGGGTAGATTCAAAATCCACGAATAACTCTACAGAGATATCAACATGTGCACTTGATTATGACAGAAGCACAACGGTCAGAAATCGAGCACTGCACCCCTTCACACAGGGGTCCCAGTGTCCCAGTTCATGGCTCCAGAAGATGGGTGATTATTGGAGTGACCATGTAGAATTAAGCAAAGCAGGGTGCGATCAACGTATGACCAAATGAATCGGGAGAACACTGCTACCAAAAGTGTTAGACAAAAAAAAACCGAGGAAGCGTGGCTGGGCCATGGACTAACCGAGAGACGTATAGGAAGACGCCACAAAATGTGAAAACGAGGAAGAATCAGGTCCACAAGTGATTTGAATTTGGCACTCAGACTGAGCTTTTTCACAAAAAGTTGCTCGTCGTAGTAGAAGTGAAGTCACTCTGTTGTCGTTCCAGAGGGGATATGCGGATTGGAAAGTGGTATTCAAAAAAAATCAAAGTCCACTCTCATTTGCCTCCACTCAATAGCCACCCAATGCGCTGCGTCTCAAATGGAAAATAAGATGGGTAGTCTGATCCAGTCATCAAGATCACAGGTAAAGTGTATGCGCAACCGATTTTTTCTGCACTCGAAGGGTGAGGACGACCAAGGTCCAACGGCATTTTTTTGCAATTCACCTGATCACGTGCGTTGAATGTGAAGCGAATCTGCAGTGGCGAAAGATCTTCCTCTGGCACCATGGAGCACCACGCAACAAGTGCTATCTTGGAGGTATAATCTATCTATACTTTGACCTGTTTCACAGTTGAATTTATCAATTCTCCAGGCAGCACTTGATAACGCTTTCACAACACCTCCGCAGCAATTTCTGCAATCTGAACCCACTCATGACAGAGTGCCCTCTGTCGAGTCGCAGTCTACGGCCGTAGCAAGTGAAAGCTCTGAACTAGACAAAGCTGTCTCTTCTGATGATTCTTGGAAAGAAGAATACGACGCTCAAGTTCATTTATGGCGTGCCCAAAGTGCCGAACAGCGCGAAAAGGCAGAGAAAGAACGCTTGCGATGGGAAGCCATCCGCGCTCAGGAAAAAGAGGAAGCAGAGCGTAGAAAAGCAGCTGGAATTGCCGACGAACCCACATCTTCGACACCCCAAGGAGAAACATGGGAGAAAGTCGGCGCCGCCTCCGTCAGTGGTTCTACAACTGCTGATTCTTCACAGATCATTGGCGATGCAGAAAACGTTTGTAACCAATGTTCATTCCTGACCCTCTGTCGTTTTTAACAAAAACTTCTGTAGTCTGTCACAGGGCAAGGACCTCAGCAGAAACGTTTACGAGAAGAGTCGACCACGGATGAGCTACAGAAGTGGGAAGATGTGCCTTCTGTAGCTTCTTCTTTTCCATCCCTCTCTTTCGATACGCCTCCCCCTCCTGCTGCCGAACCACCTGTAAACAAAGGGCCAGTTTCGGTCACATTGTCAATTTTTGACTCTTCCTTGTCCACACGGACAAGAGCATTGGCACTCGCTTCCTCTCTGGCTGTAAATCTTTTTCTGCCATTCGTGAATGGCGTCATGCTTGGATTTGGCGAAATCTTTGCCAAAAATGTCGTTATGGAGTGGTTAGGATGGAAAAGTCCTGCACCACTTATTGCGAATGTCGGTATTCGGAACAGTGCCCGAAGTTCACGACAAAATACAGATGATCTGTCCCATTAAACAAAATATATATACATGTGATTACATTTACCCCAAACCATCACAACCTCGCATGCTTAGGAATATTGCGAATAGCCTGGCGTACCCCAAGGTCCCCCAAGACATCTTCGGCTGAAAAGAGCAATTATGAGCCTAAGTGTGATTTATTCAATAGAACCGATTTGTGAACCAACCTCCGCCCAGGATTGCATCGAATGGAACTGTGCGATGATACTTGAAAGAAATCAACAGAAGTCAACAGTTATGATGAACTTATCGGAAACATACGTGTTCGATGGCACTCCCCATCCCTTCTTATCGTCAGATAAATTGTTGGTGTAGATAGAGATGAATTAACACACCAGTTCTGGTAATACCGCGACCACCAAAAATTTGTACTGCGTCTGCCGCAGTTAACTGGGCCGTGCGCGTGGCATATGCCTTCAGCAATCCGATGGGACTGTGATGATGGTGTTTAACATGTGTGCAGTGTCAGACCTAGCAAAGAAAATAGCCCACCCAGCCAATTTCGACGCCTGCTGCTTATACGACTGAATAAAATAAGTGTCAGAACCCTTAGTAGACCCAAAGTAAACTACATGAGATACCATTTTGTTCATTTGGAATGTGACATTCTCGAGCCAGTTTTGTACACTCTCCACTCGTGAGATCATAGCCGCGAGTTTACTGCGGATGACAGCTTGCGAATGAAGGGGCTTTCCAAAGGCCTTCCTTTGCTGAGTCCACCTAGCAAAAATTTGCGACAAGGTATTTTGTTCAAGGAACATTTAGCTTACTTTAGACAGTCCTCCACAATCATGCGCTGTGAACGAGCGGCTGAACAGGTCATGACCCAACGTTCGTGATTGAAGTTGCTAAGAATGACGAAAATCCCTCCGCCTTCGGGCCCCAATGTATTTTCAACTGGTACTTTGACATTGTCAAAGGTGACATAGGCTGTACCAGCAGAGGGAGACTTGAAAGACACATTGACCCTATATTTTGCTCTTCTGAAGGGAAAACTTACATAGCTGGTCTTAATTGGCTTGGTTTCAACACCCTCACCGCGTTCAACAAGGATGACAGTGAATCCATCCTAATGATTAATCAGAAGGAAGAAGGTGAAATAACACGAACAAAAAACGCACGTCTGTTCTGCAGCCAACAGTGAAACTAGACGATGAAAATGCTGTGAATGACCTAGATTAGGTGAGTATAAATCGAAGACCTACTACTGTGCAAACCTGAAAAAATGATCAGACGAAGAGCCAAGACATCTAAGTCACTACTTACGTTCCATTTGTGATCCACTTCTTATTTCCGTTTATGATCCAATATTTGCCGTCCTCGGTCTTCTTAGCATATGTCTTCAAACCAGCTACATCACTTCCAGCAACTGCCTCTGAGATTGCCAAGCAAATGATTTTTTCGCCTGATAATACTTCGGGAATAACCCTCTCCTTGATGGCAGGGCTGCCAAAATTCAAGACGGGAGGGAGTCCAATGACGGCTCCCGCCATAAGCCCATCGCCATACCCTCTGCAACCACAACGAGCTACTTCTTGAGTAACGATGAGCTCGTGGAAATGATCGAACTTATAAAAAGTTGAGCAACATCCCAAAAAGCGATAGGACAACCCCAAACCTCTTCTGGTTTCACAATTCCGCCCATTAGAACGCGTCCTGAACTATTAATGAACAACTGGATATCAAAAAGGCGCAAAACTACAAACCCTCAAGATGTTTTCCGGGACCCATGCGTATGGCATGCAGGTTTAGTTTGGCCATTGCCTGAACAACGCTTTTACTGGGAGGCTTGCCATCCTCTTCGTGGACGACGGCATCGGGAGTGACAACATCGTCAATGAATTTGCGGACGGCTTTCTGAAATTTCCTATGGTTCTGCAAGTCGAATGTGAAACTGAGTAAGATCAGGTTTTGAATGAACATACATCGGTGTAGTAAGGACTGTGGTAGCCTTCTGTTAACCAACTTGGCTCGGCATAGGGAACCTTGCTCAGCTCTCCAGACATTTGACCATGAATTTGACTTTTTTCTCCTGCAATGTTGCCAATCTGAAGGCGAGCATATTGAGGTTTTTCAATGACCTCATGCTTGTGGAGACCATAGAAGGCTTCCGTAGCATCCTGACCGGCTGAGTCTTTTAATCAGACCGCATGCCCCCTAGAGAAGATCAAAGCTGACCGATTTCTTCGTCTAGGAGAACAGAAGCACCTCCGGGATGTATGTTTTTGAACTTTGAAAGGTCATAAACCTTAGCATCAATGATAACCCACTACGAAGCGAGCTTTTAGTGAGCGCAAAAGCCATCCAGACATCGAACGTACGAGATCACCATCCTTATTATGCTGTTAGAATGACATTGTCAATCACAAGTTCCGAAGGAAGTAAAACTTAAAGAACTACGAGACCTTTGAAACTTCCTCCCTGGTGAATGCCTTCAGTCCTCTGGATGCCATAGTGTGTCAGTGATTTACAAGGGTAAGAAGCGAAGGCTCGGAGTCGTAGATCCATAGCTTCATTGGCATGTGATTTTAGCCTCTTTACCGGAATCATCAATGAGCCTAAAATAGCAAATTGAAATATTTTCGGCCCGAGCATAGCTTATGTAATATTGCCGATATGCCGAGTATCGCCCGTCTTCCGAGCAATCCTCCAAGTAAAAAAACGTTACAAATAACATATACGGTTGACCTGGGGGCTCAGGTCTATGAGTCACCTCTCGGATCAAGATTGTGAGGGGTGTTGGGGGTAACTGGCACTCCCTTTCAAAGGCGTGACAGAGCATGCTTGTATATATTATAATAATAACAACTTACTTCTCAGTATTGCAGTGAAAATTAGATTTC
>Ga0307514_10005512_pt1 | contig 11247 bp, 7 predicted proteins | sample 16_EM_MG_FD_203088 | JGI IMG/M metagenome (GOLD analysis project Ga0307514, IMG submission 203088) | Populus trichocarpa ectomycorrhiza microbial communities from riparian zone in the Pacific Northwest, United States - 16_EM | ecosystem: Host-associated > Plants > Roots > Unclassified | place... | reverse complement strand
GTTTGGGAGGGGAGGGGAGAGTTGGGATGGGGAAGAAGAAGGAGAAATAGGGGAGGAGAGGGTCGGCAGAGTGGTGATATATTAACTTTTGCCGAGGGAATAACCGACAAACTCATTCTATTGGTGATTCCATCGATGATTCTAACACTGAATTGGTCACATCACTGTACGAAGATCCCGGTTTGAATCCCTCGGTGATTCCGTCGGTAAAATTGCCGACAAAAACTTCCATGTCAACGAACCACCTTTTTTTTTAATTTTGAATATTTCATCTGTAATTCCATCGGTATATACCGATTGCAGTATTCTGTCAGTATATACCAATTAATTATCACCGCAATTTACCAACATAATTATTTCGTTGGTAATTTCGTTGGTATTAAGTGAATTTCTTATAGTGGTTTTGCTTTACAACTAAGCAAAACATTAGCTTAGTTCAATCTACAGTGACAAGAAGGTTAAAATTGAAAGATATGACTGTTTTTATTAATTTATTAAAGCTTATAATAAAAGGTTGTGTTTTTAATTGAATTTTTGTTTTATATGGCGTGGCTTTAAAAAAGTATGCAATCTCCTTCTCTTTATCGTACAGAATTTTAAAATCTAGTTTTAAGTTTTTGTAACTATATTAACAAAACAATTAAATGCTTTTGTATCAATTTAACTATTTATATAAGTAATGAATCAAGTTAATTCAATTTTTAATCAGTTTATAATATATTTGTCTCATAGTTTAGTTAATTACTAGTTAGGTGGCTCGCGCTACGCCGCAGGCTCACCTTTTATTTTCATAAAAAATTTGGATCCTGATATTGGCAGGACCCATGGCTTGTTTGGGTCTTGCACAAATAATTACCCAAGGCTTTTTTGGGTGCTACAGCTGCAAGACCCAAGGCTTTTTTGGGTGCTACACTTGCAAGACCCAAGGATAGTTGGACGCGTCCAGGTCCAACTTAGGGTTAGGCGTGGACTCGTCCAGCCCAACGTGAGGTTGGGCGTGGACATATCCAGGTCCAACTTGGGGTTGGCTGGAGACGTGTCGAGGTTCAACTTGGCGTTGGCCGTGGACGCGTCCAGGTCCAACTTGGAGTTGGTCGTGGTCGCCACCACACTCAACGTGGGGTTGGGCGTGGACGTGTCCAGGTCCAACTTAGGGTTGGTCGGCGATGTGTCGAGGTTCAACTTGGCATTGGACGTGGACACATCCAGGTCCAACTTGGAGTTGGTTGTGGTTGCCACCACACCCAATGTGAGGTTGGGCGTCGACGCGTCCAGGTCCAATTTGGGGTTGGTTGGGGACGTGTCCAGACCCAATGTGGGGTTGGGTGTGGACACGTCCAAGTCCAAGGTGGAGTTGCCCGCGGTCTCCACCAAACCCAATATGGGGTTAGGCGTGGACGCGTCCAGGTCCAACGTAGGGTTGGGCAAGGACGCGTCCAGCTCAACGTGGGGTTGGCCGTGGACCCATCCAGGCCCAAGCTCCACGTGCCCCCACGTGGTTTTTTATCGATAGTAATAATAGTTTTTTAAAATTTATTAATGATGATGATGATAACAATTTTTAATTTTACCTTTCAAATCAAATCTATGGTTGTTTTTCAATATTAATCATATTTTGTTTCTAATTTAGTAATTATTTTATTAATAATATTCATTATTATAAAAATAATAATATTTATAACACAAAAGATAATATTTTTAATATTAATACTTTTGATTATAGTAAAAATAATAATATTCATAACATAAATAATACTATTTTTAATTCAAAGAATATTTAGAACACAAATAATAATATCTTTTTATATTAAAACTTTGAATTATTATAAGACAAATGTTAATATCTTTGATATGAATATGTTGAATTATAAGAAAAATAATAATATTTAGAACACAAATAATAATATTTTGTATATGAATACTTTGTATTATAAGAAAAATAATAATATTTACAACACAAATTATAACGGTTGCGTCCAGGTCCCACGTGTGGTTGGGCGTGGACGCATCTAGGTCCAACATGGGGTTGGGCGTGAACATGTCCAGCCTGATGTGGGGTTGGTCGAGGACGCGTCCAGGTCCAACATGAGGTTGGGCGGGGACGCGTCTAGGTGCAACTTGGAGTGGGGTGCGGACGCGTCCAGGTTCAATTTGGTAGTGGCCGCGGGCGGAACCAGACCCAACATGGGGTTGGGCGTGGACGCGTTCAGGTCCAACGTGGGGTTGGGCGGGGACCCGTCCAAGGTCAACTGGGCATTAGGCGTGGACGTGTCGGGGTCTAACTTAGAGTTGGCCGCGGGCGGCACCAAACCCAACGTGGGGTTGGGCATGGGCGCGTCCAAGGGCAACTGGGCGTTAGGCGTGGACGTGTCCAGGTCTAACTTGGAGTTGGCCGCGGTCGCCACCAGACCTAACATGGGGTTAGGTGTGGACGCGTCCAGGTTCAACGTGGAGTTGGGCGGGGATGCGTCCAGGGTCAACTAGGCGTTGGGTGTGGACGTGTCCAGGTCTGACGTGGAGTTGGCCGCGGTTGCCACCAGGTCCAACGTGGGGTTGGGCAGGGACGCGTCCAGGTCCAACGTGGGGTTGGGCAGGGACGCGTCCAGCCCAACATGGGGTTGGCCGTTGAAGCGTCCAGGCCCAAGCGCCACGTGTGCCCACGTGGTTTTTTTTCGATTGTGATAACAGTTTTTTAAAATTTATTAATGATGATAATAATAATATTATTAATTTTTTATTTTACCTTTCAAATCAAATCTATGGTTTTTTTTCAGTATTAATAATAATTTTTTTTCTAATTTAGTAATTATTTTATTAATAATATTCATTATTATAAAAATAATAATATTTATAACACAAAAGATAATATTTTTAATGTTAATACTTTTGATTATAGTAAAAATAATAATATTCATACATAAATAATACTATTTTTAATTCCAAGAATATTTAGAACATAAATAATAATATGTTTTCTGTTAAAACTTTGAATTATTATAAAAATAATAATATTATAAGACAAATATTAATATCTTTGATATGAGTACGTTGATTTATAAGAAAAATAATAATATTCAGAACACAAATAATAATATTTTGATATGAATAGTTTGAATTATAAGAAAAATAATAATATTTTGAACACAAATAATAATATTTTTTATATGAATACTTTGTATTATAAGAAAAAAATAATATTTACAACAAAAATTATAATATTTTTTATATTAATACTTATAATTGTTGAATATTTTTAATAATACTACGCCGTGGGCTCACTTTTTATTTTTATAAAAAAATATCATAAATATTTAGAATAGAAATAATAATATGTTTGCAATATTAGTAATAATATCTTCTTTCAAATTTATTAATTATTATATTAATTATAATAAAAAAAATAATTTTCTCACATTGGAATTAGCTCAAGCACCACATGTGCGCTTAGTCGGCCCAGCACACTGGCAGGCAGCCCAAGCGCCCAAGGCTGGGCCGCCGAGTGCCAGGTGGCTGCAGCTTGGGGCGCGGCTAGCGGGCGTGGCCTGCTCTACGCCCAAGCCTGACAGCCAAGCACTAGGTGTCTGCAACTCAAGCAAGCGGGCCTCCAGCCTGGCGCTTGGATTCTGCAGGCTGCAACCTCACCACATGCCCCCACCAAACAGTGCAGCACACAGTGTAAGCACTCACAGTCTACAGTACCTGTGCTACAGTGCAAAACAGTGCAATCCACGGTGAATGCACTCACAGGGCACTGTAGCGTACAGTGAAACACCAAACAGTGCAGTCCACAGTGAAAGCTCTCACAATCCACAGTGAAAGCACTCACAGGGCAACTACAGTGCAGAACAGTGCAATTTACAATCAAAGCACTTACAATGAGCAGTAATTTCCGCTACAATGAAACATTGATCAGTTATAGTTATAGTTAATTGTATGTTGATTGATCCATAGGTAGTGGTTTCAAGCTACACTAGGAATAATATTATGTTTTATGTGATATACCTTCGGCCCTGTTTGTTTCTGCGTTTTAAAAGTGTTTTTGAAAAATATTAATTTTTTTATTTTTTTCTTTGCTTCAAATTAATAATTTTTTGGTGTTTTCAGAATGTCAAAAATGATTTTTTAAAAATAAAAAACATTATTTTGATGTATTTCTAAGTAAAAAATACTTTGAAAAACAACTGCAACTACACTTTCAAATATGCTCGAAGAGTTGTTTGTTTTATTTTATTTTTAAATTAACATGTGGGATTGTCTCAAGCCCATGTTTATGGGTTTTGTTGTAATAGGGTGGGCCACTCAAGCTTGCATGATTGAGATTTTTTTATTGTTTATTTTGATTTGATTTGATTTTTTTTAATTTTGTTCTTTAGTGTTAAATCTTTATTAAATTTTATATTTTAGTATTTGGTTGATTGTAAATTAATTTTTGTATTTTTTTACCTTATAATAAAATAAAAAAATTAATTTAACTTAATAGAGTTTAAAGTATTTTTCATTTAGAAATGTATCAAAATAATTTTTTTTATTTTTTAAAAATTGTTTTTGATATCAACACATCAAAATGATCTGAAAACATAAAAAAAATTTAAAAAAATTTAAAAATTTTAAAAACACGGTTTGCACCGCATTCCCAAACACGGGTCTATGTACCGAAGTTGTCTGTGTTTAAACATGCTACCGTGTTTGCTAAAAATTAATATTGTAGAACAAGTTAACAACCTAATGTTTAAACATGGAATTTAACCAGGGATAATACAAGCTTTATATTTGATAACCTATAATCAGAGAGTATATTGTAGATGATTAAATGACCCAATTTTTGCTAGCTAATTCCAGATCTCAAACTGCATTGCAAGGCTTATTTCGAAACCATTGTGATGTTGAAAGAATAAAATAAAATTGAAATAAATAACATGAAAAATAAATGAGCTTTCATATATTTCTTGGCCAATAAAAGGTTAACACTTGGGATGAGATATTGCAGATATCTTGTCATAAATGCAAGATATCATCAATAAAAATCAACCAATAAAATCATGCAATGTGACATTGGAAAAGGATTTGGGAGTTCTTATAAACCTCTATAAATAGAGGACCTAAACCTAAAGAAAAAAAAAGAATTCTTGAAGATACAAATTTCTTTCAAAGCAAGCTCTTCAAGCAAGAAAGCTTTTTCAAAAGTTTTAAAGCTTCTTTCATCTTTACTTTAAGTCTACAAAGAACAAAGCTATGTTGGATTAAGTTTAAATATCTCATAAAAGTTTTTCAACACCACTTTAAAGACAAATCAAATATACTTTTCAAATCATCAAATATTGCTTTGCAACACGCTCAAATTCATGGTTTTGCAAAGCACAAATCTTGGCTTGATTTATCAAAAAAATCAAGTTATCATATATCAAATTTAAAGAAAGAATAAAAAGATTGTCTTATTCTTTTAAAAGAATACTTTAGATAAAGATTATATCCGGTTATATATTTAATAAAATTATATATTTATATATATGCGCTTGTTTAGTTTCAAGTGATTCAAACTATATCTACATGTGCACTTGTTTTATAAAGGGCATATGTAATAGAAACATGACCTCAAATTGGCACAGACACAACTTTACATGGGTAAACAACACAGATACCCTTATTTCTGGAAGTTGACACAGCAAACACAAGTCAATACCCTTCTTTTGGGAGTTCCATGATAATTATGACTGTTACAATGCGAAGCCAAATCGTATCCTATTCCGATTGAAACAGTTCTTATCAAGAAATATTCAGTCACACAGCTCAAAGATACGAGTCTCCGTGAAATCGCCTAATGTCGAGTTGATGATGTAATAGGTAACTAACCACCTGATGCAAACATGAAGAACAAAGACCATCCCTGCATATTGCATATGTTCATTAAATCAACCATTAAAAGATGAAGGAAAAGGAGAGCAGATAAATAATTGCAGCCATATTACCTGTTTAGATCTGACCCATCATCATCATCATCACCATCCTTTTCTTACTATTCCTCCTAACTTCCCTTCTTCCAACCCTTTATTTCGGGTCCACTCTCTGCAAGTGCTTGAGTCCTCTGCTACTTGAGATATCTGCAAGCCAATTCAAGCATGGCATACTCATTCTAACTTGTAAATCTTATTATTGAGCGAAACAAGAAACAAACACACTAAAAGAGAGGCAAGAAATCAAGTCAAATCAGCAGCACCTCTGATTGAGCACTCATTGAACCATCTGGTGTAATAGTAAATTTTGTGCACAACCTTGCGTCTTCATCCACCTTCAACTTCTCCAAACGAGGGAACGAGAAATTACAGCATCCGAAACTGAAACAGACAATACTTGATAATTGTTCTAGCGACAGCTCCTTTAGATTAGGAAGCACCATCCCCTTCTCAACGTTGACAGGTGAAGCATGATCATCTGGCCCAAATATTTGCTTTAAATTGTAAACATAGCTAATTGTCATCCGTTCCAGGTTCTGAAGAGTTAGAGACACGGAGACAGGGAAGACATATTCCAGTTTACCACAGCGAGGTATGTAGAGAGTTTTTAATTTTGGGAAGCCAAGAGACTCTGCAATTATTTTCCTTTCATCACCATCCTTTTCTCTGATGACGTGCTTCAATTCACGACAGTTTTCTACCTCAAGTGTTTCTAACTGTGATAGACTTTGAGACAGGGACGGTGGGAAGATAAATGTCAGTTTGTCAAGATTCCGCAAAATCAGACAATTTAGACTGTGGAGGTTGACATGTCTGGTGGGTCCCTTCCATATACATTTGAGCTCGGGTAAGTCTGACAGCTCTAACCTTGTTAAAGATGACAGCAGCGGCAGCTCCTCCTCCTCCTTGCTTTCTTCATCTTCCTCTTCCAATTCAAATACCGCTTCCAATGATTTGCAGCTCAAGATTTTCACACTCTTTAGATTTTTTAAAGCTTGCCGCAATTTTGCTGAAAACAGAGTGCCGATATCCCCACAATCCTTCACTTCTACAAATTCTAATATTTGTAAGAAGCCCTTTCTCTGCTCATGACCATGCTTGTTCATCTGATCAGAGGACAATACTATATTTTTAAACCCTTCGGTAGCTAAAAACAATTTATATGATGCATCAATAAGAAAAGAAAAAGAAAAACAGGATTAAATATTTCTAGAAATTACATGTTATTGTTTTAAATTTTTTTCTTAATTAGAGATAAGTTGAATAAAAGTACTAAGAATTATATTTTCATGAAAAAAAATTAATACAGCTACTAATAATTAGCTATTTAAGAAGAAATAAAAATAAGTACTAAAATTTTTATTTTAGTTATAAAGTTAATAAAATTTTCAACATAATTTAATTGAATGAAATATTTCAACACGAAAATTGCAGTTTTACATACGAGTTTAAAATATAATAAATAATATGATTTCTATATTTAAGTTTTGGTATTAGGGAACAAATCTTGATTTTGAGAGTGCACTAATAAGCATATTGAAGAGGAAATTATCACAATGTATTGAAGTTGACGAATTAAATTAAAAAGGAAAAAGAAATAATGGAGAAATATAAGGGACGTACTTGGAGCTGTGGCAACAAGTTACCCAATTCTTCGTGGCCATGGATGGTTAGATTTTGCAAAGAAGGCAATTGGGCAGCAAAGTTCTTTGGACCAAAAAAGCTGCGATTTGATTTGGGCCATAAAAGAGACAATTCTCTTAGCTGAGGTAAGATGATGCCATCTCCCGTGAGTGCATCTCCTTCTCCACTGTAAAATATTTGCTTTAAATTCTGAACATCGCTAATTGTCATCCGTTCCAGGTTCTGAAGAGTTGGAGACACGGAGACAGGGAAGACATATTCCAGTTTACCACAGCGAGAAATGTAGAGAGTTTTTAATTTTGGAAAGCCAGGAGACTCTAGACTTATATCCCTTTCACCATTCTCTTCTCTGATAACATGCTTCAATTCACGGCAATTTTCTACCTCAAGTGTTTCTAACTGTGGTAGACTTTGAGACAGGGATGGTGGGAAGATAAATGTCAGTTTGTCAAGATCCTGCAAATTCAGACAACTAAGACTGTAGAGACTGACATGTCTGGTGGGCCCCTTCCATATACATTTGAGATCAGGTAATAAGCTCAGCTTTAACGTTTTTAGAGATGGCAGCAGCGGCAGCTCCTTATCCTCATTGCTCTCTTCAATATCAAACTCACCCAGTTCAAATACCCCTTCCAATGATTTGCAGCGCTGAATTTCCACACTCTTTAGATTTCTCAAACCTTGTAGCAATTTCGCTGGAAACAGAGTACAAATATCCCCACAATCCTTCACTTCTACAAATTCTAATCCTTGTAAGAAGCCCTTTCTCTGCTCATGACCATGCTTGTTCATCTGATCAGAGGACAATACTATATTTTTTAAACCCTTCACTCTCATAAAATCAATTTATATGATGCATAAATAAGAAAAGGAAAGGAAAAATGATATTAAATATTTCTTAGAAATCACATATTATTGGAGATAAGTTGAGTAGAAGTAATAATGATTAGATTTTCGTGAAAATGGTTAATACAAGTACTAATAATTAGCTTTATATAAAAAATAAAAATAGGTACTAAATTTTTTATGTTAGTTATAAAGTTAATAAAGTTTTAAACATATTTTAATTGAATTAAATATCTCGACACAAAAATTGTGGTTTTACATGCAATTATATATTATAATATGATTTCTATGTTTAAATTTTGTTTTTAGGTTACAAATCTTGATTGTGAGAGTGCACCATTAACAAAGCATACAACATATATGATTATATAAACAAAAAAAATCATAAAAAAATAAAAACAAGCTACATTTGTTACAAAATTTTAAAAAAAAAACTCGATTTTTTTTTTTTGAAAAAGAAGGGATATGGGTGTAAGTCCATACCGAAAACCAACTATCACACTAATCAATGGATGGGTAAAGCATATACTAACATTTATCTCCACTAATCAGTTACTTCAGTTTTAGAAATTTGGAGGAAGAAAGAATTAAAAAGCATCACAATGTATTGAAGTCGACAACTTAAATTACAAAGGAAAAAAAATTAGTGGAGAAATAGAAAGGACGTACTTGTGATTCTGCCATCAAATTACTCGATTCTTCTCCTCCGTAAAATATTTGCTTTAAATTGTAAGCACAGCTAATTGTCATCCGTATCAGATTCAGAAGACTTGGATACACAGAGACAGGGATGACAGATTCTAGTTTACCACAATCAGATATATCGAGAGTTTTTAATTTTGGGAGGCCATGAGACTCTGGAGTAATTTCTCCGATTATATGCTTCAATTCACGGCAATAACTTATCTCAAGTATTTCAAGTTGTGGTAGACTTCGAGCGAGGGACGGTGGGAAGATCAATGTCAGTTTGTTAACAAACCGCAAATTCAGATGAATAAGACTTCGGAGGCTGACATGTCCGGTGAGCCCCTTCCATATGCATTTAAGCTCGGGTAAGTCTGACAGCTGTAACCTTGTTAAAGATGACAGCAGCGGCATCTCCTCCTCCTCCTCGCTTTCTTCATCTTCCTCTTCCAATTCAAATACCGCTTCCAATGATTTGCAGCTCAAGATTTTCACACTCTTTAGATTTTTCAAAGCTTGCCGCAATTTTGCTGAAAACAGAGTGCCGATATCCCCACAATCCTTCACTTCTACAAATTCTAATCTTCGTAAGAAGCCCTTTCGCTGCTCATGACCATGCTTGTTCATCTGATCAGAGGACAATACTATATTTTTAAACCCTTCGGTAGCTAAAAACAATTTATATGATGCATAAATAATAAAAGAAAAAGAAAACGAAAAACAGGATTAAATATTTTTAGAAATTACATGTTATTGTTTTAAATTTTTTTCTTAATTAGAGGTAAGTTGAATTATATTTTCATGAAAAAAAATTAATACAACTACTAATAATTAGTTATTTAAGAAGAAATAAAAATAGGTACTAAAATTTTTATTTTAATTTTAAAGTTAATAAAATTTTCAACATAATTTAATTGAATGAAATATTTCGACACCAAAATTGCAGTTTTACATACAGAGTTTAAAATATAATAAATAATATGATTTCTATATTTAAGTTTTGGTATTAGGGAACAAATCTTGATTGTGAGAGTGCACTAATGAGGCAGTTAAGTTTCTTATTTTTATATATAATTTGATAAACAAGAAAAATCTTTTAAGAAAATAAAAATATTGAAGAAGAAATTATCACAATTATTGAAGTTGACGAATTAAATTAAAAAGTAAAAAGAAATAATGGAGAAATATAAGGGACGTACTTGGAGCTGTGGCAACAAGTTACCCAATTCTTCGTGACCATGGATGGTTAGATTTTGCAAAGAAGGCAATTGGGCAGCAAAGTTCTTCGGACCAAAAAAGCTGCGATTTGATTTGGGCCATAAAAGAGACAAATCTCTTAACTGAGTTAATTTGATGATGCCATCTCCCGTGAGTGCATCTCTTTCTCCACTGTAAAATATTTGCTTTAAATTGTAAACATAGCTAATTGTCATCCGGTCCAGGTTCTGAAGAGTTTCAGACACGGAGACAGGGAAGATATATTCCAGTTTACCACAGCGAGATATGTAGACAGTTTTTAATTGTGGGAAGCCAAGAGACTCTGCAATTATTTTCCTTTCATCACCATCCTTTTCTCTGATGACGTGCTTCAATTCACGGCAATTTTCTACCTCAAGTGTCTGTAACTGTGGTAGACTTTGAGACAGGGACGGTGGGAAGATAAATGTCAGCTTGTCAAGATCCTGCAAATTCAGACGAGTAAGACTGCGGAGGCTAACATTTCTGGTGGGCCACTTCCATATACATATGAGCTCAGGTAACTGGCTCAGCTGTAACGTTTTTAGAGATGGCAGCAGCTCCTTCTCCTCATTGCTCTCTTCATCAAACTCGCCCAGTTCAAATACCTCTTTCAATAATTTGCAGCGCTCAATTTCCACACTCCTTAGATTTTTCAAACCTTGTCGCAATTTCGCTGGAAACAGAGTACAAATATCCCCACAATCCTTCAGTTCTACAAATTCTAACCTTTGTAAGAAGCCCTTTTGCTGCTCATGGCTATGGGTGGTCATCTGATCAGAGGACAATAATATATTTTTTAAACCATCTAATCTCCTAAAAGCAATTTGAGACACCGTAGGAAACAACTGCTCAAATGTCTTTGCATTTAAGGATGTGGCGCTTG
>Ga0307514_10005510_pt1 | contig 11250 bp, 9 predicted proteins | sample 16_EM_MG_FD_203088 | JGI IMG/M metagenome (GOLD analysis project Ga0307514, IMG submission 203088) | Populus trichocarpa ectomycorrhiza microbial communities from riparian zone in the Pacific Northwest, United States - 16_EM | ecosystem: Host-associated > Plants > Roots > Unclassified | place... | reverse complement strand
CTCGGCCCGGATCCGACGACGGCGACTCGGAACACGGCGGAACTCCTAACCCGGGGAATCCACGGGAGTCACTTCCAGGATCCCACTGTCACCGCTCCGCTGACAGGCGCGGCGCGCGGAACGGGCATGTGTGTCCGCTCGGATGGAATGTGACCATGCGGTCACGTTGCGTGTGTGCTATAGGCGCCCCTTCTCAGCCTTTCGGGCACAGTCGCCGCGAGTCCCTCAGGCTGATCGCGCGGGCCCTGGCGCCTGAGCTCTGACGCGACGTCACGCAATGCTGAGCAACGCCGTTGCCGGGCCCTGAATCACGGCATATCCCGCATCCGGGTGATCTCGCTGGTCTGCTGGGCGATCACGTCGTCGGCCATCTCCTCGATCCGCACGTTGTTGCCCTGGGCCTTGACGTCCGTGGCCATGGTGATCGCGCCCTCGTGGTGGGTGATCATCAGGGTGAGGAAGAGCTGGTCGAAGGCCTCGCCCCGGGCGGCCCGCAGTTTCTTCACCTGGGCCTCGGTCGCCATACCGGGCATGACTGCGTGCTCGTGCCCGCCGCCCTTCTCGTCCTCGCCGTGCTCCGTCAGCCAGCCCCGCATGCTGGTGATCTCCGGCCCCTGTGCGGCGGCGATCCGCTCGGCGAGCGCCTTGACCTTCGACGACTGCGCGCGTTTCGGGGCCAGTTCGGTCATCTCCAGGGCCTGTGCGTGGTGCTGGATCATCATGCGGGCGTAGCCGACGTCCGCCGTGTTGGGGGTGTCGTCGTCGACGCGCTGCGCCTGCGCGTCTTCGGCGGACATCGTGCGGTTCGCCTCGCCGGGCTTGCCGGGCACCAGCACCGAGGGTCCGGTCGCCGTGGTCGGCTTCGGCTCCGGACCGGAGTCACAGGCCCCGAGCCCGAGCACGGCCAGGGCGACCAGTGCGGTGGTGGCGAGGGGTGTGCGCGACACACGGCGGAAGGGCACAACGACCTCCTGTGACAGGTGGGATGAAGGGCACCTCGTGAGTGCTGTTGACCGTCCTAGCACGCTTGGGCGCACCACTGATCGAAAACCTTCATTACAGGCTCGTTGCCCACTGTTGATATGGGCATGGCTAAGACGATACTGCGGGGTGCGTGAACCGTTCACACTGAACGGATCAAGGAGGGAACAGTGACCCTGTTAAGCAATCCCCGAACCCGGCACAGACGTCTGGGAGTCGCGGCGGCCGCCGCCGGCCTGCTGGCCGCACTTCTGACGGCGGCTCCGGCGGTCGCGACCCCCGACCCCGGGGACGCGCCCGCAAAGAGCGAGGAGGTGTCGAAGAGCGTCGAGGCCGAGGTCCGGGCGGCGATCGCGGAGGACGAGATACCGGCCCCGGACCAGATCGTCCACTCCGCCAACATCAAGCACCTCGTCAACGTCCCCAAGGACGTTCTGCCCGGCACCAACTCGGACCTCGCCTTCCAGGGCAAGTACGCCTACGCCGGCAACTACGACGGCTTCCGTGTCCTCGACATCAGCAACCCGAAGGCGCCGAGGACCGTCTCCCAGGTCCTGTGCCCGGGCTCGCAGAACGACATCACCGTCTCCGGCAACCTGCTGTTCCTGTCCACGGACTCCTCGCGCAGCGACAGCAGTTGCAACAGCACCACGCAGCCCGCCACCGAGAAGTCGTCGTGGGAGGGCATGAAGGTCTTCGACATCAGCGACAAGACCAACCCGAGGTACGTCGCCGCCGTCGAGACCGCCTGCGGCTCGCACACCCACACCCTGGTGCCCGAGCGCAGGAACGTCTACATCTACGTCTCCTCGTACTCGCCGAGCGCCACCTACCCCGACTGCCAGCCGCCGCACGACGGAATCTCGATCATCAAGGTGCCGCGCAACGCCCCCGAGAAGGCGGCGGTCGTGGGCTTCCCGGTGCTCTTCCCAGGTGAGGGCGCGGACGGCGGTGGCAACCCCGGCGCACCCACCAACCCGGGGGTCTCCAAGACCACCGGGTGCCACGACATCACCGTGCTGCCCTCGAAGGACCTGGCGGCGGGCGCCTGCATGGGCGACGGCATCCTGTTCTCCATCAAGGACCCCGAGCGTCCGAAGGTCATCGACCGGGTGCAGGACAACGTGAACTTCGCGTTCTGGCACTCGGCGACCTTCAACCAGAAGGCCGACAAGGTCGTCTTCACCGACGAGTTGGGCGGCGGCGGTGCGGCCACCTGCAACGCGGCGATCGGCCCGAACCGCGGCGCCGACGGCATCTACGACATCGTCGGCAGGGGTGACCACCGCAAGCTGGTCTTCCGCAGCTACTACAAGATCCCGCGTCACCAGGCCGACACCGAGAACTGCGTGGCCCACAACGGCTCGCTGATCCCGGTCAAGGGCAAGGACCTCATGGTCCAGGCGTGGTACCAGGGCGGCGTCTCCGTCTGGGACTTCACCGACTCCTCGAAGCCCAAGGAGATCGCCTACTTCGAGCGCGGCCCGCTGACCACCGACGCGCTCACGGTGGGCGGCTCGTGGTCGGCGTACTACTACAACGGCTACATCTACTCGAACGACATCGCCAAGGGCTTCGACGTGCTCAAGCTCGACGACCGGCGCACCGACCCGGCGAAGCGGGTCCGACTGGGCGAGCTCAACGTCCAGACGCAGCCGGACTACTTCGACTGACCGTCCCGGCCGTATTCCGGTGCGGCCCCGGTCGCGAAGAATCTTGACAGATCGGTGTCGCAGGTCCCGTCGGACGCCGCGGAGGCGTCCGGCGGGACCCCCTGTTCCCAGCCGATCCGGTAGCGCTTGAACAACTCGGCCCGCAGTACCGGCACCGGCATGGGCGCGCCGGGCACCAGCGCCGCGTAGACGGCGCCCATCAGCAGCGCGCGCAGCATCGGGTAGTCGGCGTCGACGTCCCGGGAGCCGTCGCGGGCCACGGTGTCGCGCAGCAGTTCGGCCAGGCGCCGCTGCTCCGGGCATGGCACGAACCCCTCGGACTGCAGCAGCCCGGCCATGTGCTGGCGCATCAGCAGGGGCCGGTCCCGTGCCAGCCCCAGGATCGCGTCGATGGCCCGGGCCATCCGCTCCCGGCCGTCCCGGGTGCGCGGTTCGCGCTCCAGTGCCTCCTCCAGCGTGCGGTGCATCAGCCGGTGCACGGCGGACTGCACCAGCCTGCGCTTACCGGGGAAGTAGTACGACACCAGCCCGCGCGCGGAGCCGGCCCGGTCCGCGATGTCGCCGAGCGTCGTCGCCTCGTAGCCGCGCTCACTCACCAGCTCGACCGCCGCCTGCAGCAGCCGCTCCCGGGAACGCCGCCGCAACTCTTCATTGACCGAGGCGCTGCGCGGGGACATGCTGTAACTCCTGCGTTGACTGGCTGCCAGCCAACTATACTCAGTGCGTCCGGACCGGCGCCTTGTGAGGGCCTGGTCGGGCTGCCGTCTGCCCTGGGCGACGCGGGGGATCGTCCAGGGTGGGCGAGCATCTCGCCCCAGTGGTGGCCTTGGGCTACTTTCTGTCGGCCCTGTGGTCAGCCTGGTGCGGCTTCCCTCCTCGGGCGGTTCGGCCGGCCGACCATCGCCCATACGTCAGCCGACCAGGTCGAGCACCGGCCGCAGCCCGTCCGGTCGCTGCGTCACCGGCAGATGGTCCACGAAGTGCACCGCACAGCCCAGAGCCGCCGCGCCGCCGTCAGCGCGCCGGTCGTCGCCGACCATCAGGACGTCGCGAGGCTCGGCGTCGAGTGCCGTGCAGGCCGTCGCGAACAGCTGTGGGTCGGGCTTCTGGATGCCGTGTTCGTACGACAGGACATAGGTGTCGATGTACGGGTCGAGCCCGTGCTCGCGGAACACCGGCCGCAGATCCCAGCCGATGTTGCTGACCACACCCACCCCGATCCCGCGCTCGCGCAGCGTGCGCAGCACCTCGGCGGCGTCGGGATACGGGTCCCAGGCGGCCGGGGTCATGTGCCGGTCGTACAGCGCGTCGTGCAACGCGGGGTCGGGCAGCGGTACTTGACGGGAGAGGCCGGTGTACGAGGCCCGGTGCAGTTCGGCGCTCCTGTCACGGATCTCCCAGAGGGGGGCGAGTTCGTCGGGGACCGGCCGTGTCTGGGAGGCCCCGCCGGGCAGGGCGCCGACGCTCTCCAGATCCTGCGCGGCCCGCAGCAACTCGGGCTCGGGGAGGTCCAGTTCGCTCTGCGTCAGGACGGCTCGCAGCCACGCTTCACCGGACTCGATACGGAAGAGGGTCCCTGAGAAGTCGAACAACACGGCAGCCATGGGGTGATCCTACGAGGCTGGAATTCCCGCCGGCGGGGTGTTCGGCCGCCACCGCAGGTGGACCAGTACCGCCAGAGCCACCATCAGCGCCCCCAGCAGCCAGCCGCCGACCACGTCCGTGGACCAGTGGACGCCGAGCCAGATCCGGGTCACGCCGACGCCGACGACGGAGAGCACGGAGAGGGTCAGGGCCGTGCTCCACAGGGCGCGGCCCGCGCCGTGGCGGTGCAGCAGCCACAGGAGGAGACCGCACACGACCGTGGCGGTCAGGGCGTGGCCCGAGGGGAAGGCCGCGAAATGGGCCGTGTCGACGGGGTCGGGCCAGACCGGCCGTGCCCGCCCGACCGCGGTCTTGAGGAACTGCTGCACCAGTGTGCCCAGCGCACACGTGGCGGTCAGCCACCCGGCCGTCCACCAGTCCGCGCGCCGCCACACCAGCCACACCACGACGACCGCGCACAGGAGGCGCATGGCCCACGGATCCCAGATCCAGTCCGTCAGGATGCGGAACACGTGGGTGACACCGCGTTCGTCCACCGCCCAGCGGTGGGTGGTGCGGGCGATGTCCTCGTCGAGGGTGATCAGGGGTGGCCATCGCGTCGCGACCAGCACGAGGAGCAGGGTGGAGCACAGCGCGAGGACGCCTGCGGCGCGGGCGGCGGTGCGCTGCGCCGGCGGGCGGGGCGGGGACTCGACGGGCGGAGTGTGCATGGTGCGATCCTCGCCGACCAGTGGGGCGTGAGGCCAATTCCGGGCGGAATCATGCCGATGCCGAGGTGACCTCGGCGCGAGGCCGCGGTGCCTGCCGGGCTCGGACGGGCCGGGTGATCCGCCCCGCCGGCCACCCCGGTGCCCGTAGGCCTGTCCGGCATTCCCGAATGCCCGACTGCCGCGCGACGCCTGGCACGCACGCTCGCCGCGCTGCCGGAGCGCCGACATGGCTCCTCTCTCAGCTGCGCTCGAGCGGGGGGACCCCCATCGACAGCGCTCCGGCGCCTTGCGAGCGCACGCAACGGTCCGCACAGGGTGCCGAGCCGGCCCGTCAGAGCGTCAGCAGCATCGCCACCATCGCGATCCCCATCGACAGCCGGCACGCCCGCGCCAGCTCAGGCCGGTCTCCCCACCCCACGGCCCTGTCTCCGCCACCGGCCGGAACCAGCCGTACGCCCGACAGCAACACGTATCCCGCGAAGTAGAGCAGCAGCGCCCCCGTCACCAGCGGTACCCCGGCGCCGCCGTGGCCGCTGTGCTGTCCGGGGGAGGTCGCCATCACCGCGGCCATGTAGACCATGGCCAAGGCACCCACGAGGTGGTGCAGGTGATGGGCGCCGGCCCGTGCCGCCCACAGGGCGTGCAGCGCGGCCGCGCCGAACACGACGGCGTAGGCGGGCCAGGCCCACGACGGCGGGGTGAACACCGCCGCCGGTACGGCCATCGCTGCCATGCCGAAACCCATCAGCGCCTCGCCGCCCGCGGCCCGGCGCTGTTCCTCGACGCCACTGCGCATCCGCCGCAGGCAGTACGCCCCGGTCGCCACGCAGAGCGCCACCAGCAGCCAGCCGGGCGAAGCCGGTCCGTGCACGCCCACCTCCCCGCAAGACGGTCGGTCAAGGAATGCCCCGGCCGTGCGGTGCGCAAGCGAGCGCAAGGGTGTACACGGGGAGCATTCGACGGAGCACAGCAGGTCAGCGACTGTGCTTTACGAGTAAAACACCTGCTAAGGTTTTGACTCATGAGCCGTGCGACCCCCACCCCCGACGCCCCGCCCGCCCGACGCCTCCCGCCGGCCGGAGTGCTGCGCCTCGGCCGGCCCTCCGACATCTGGTTCAAGCCCGCCCTGAGCGTGGTCGTCGCGGTCGCCCCGTCCAACCTGACCCTGCTGATACTCGGCCGGCTCGACCTGGCGCTCTACACGATGGCCGGGTCCCTGTGCGCGCTGTACGCCCACAACCGCCCCTACGCCGCCAGGGCCCGCGCGCTGGCCTGGGTCGTGCTCGGCATGCTCGGCGGTCTCGCCACCGCCCTGGTCACGGCCTCGCTCACCGGCAGCGCCGTCGTCCTGGTGACCGTCGGCGCCGTCCTGGCCGCCGTACAGAAGACGCTGTGCGACGCCACCCGCGCAGGGCCGCCCGGCAATGTGGTCCTCACCTTCATCAGCTCCGCCGCGCTGTTCGCTCCGCAGACCCTCGGTCAGGTCCCGGGCCACCTGGCCCTGGCCGCGGGGACGGGCGTCTGGGCCTGGCTCGTCGGCATGACGCCCGGGCTGCTGCGCCCGCACGGTCCCGAACGCCGCGCCACCGCACACGCCCTGGACGCGGCTGCCGCCCACGCCGCCACCCGTGGCGCCGGCGACGGACACGCGAACGTCCACGCCGCCGCGGCCGCCGCCGTGCAGGCCGCCTGGCAGAGCCTGCTGTCCGCCGGCAGCCGCACGGCGACCCGGCGCGCTCTCGAACGGCTCGTCGTCCGTGCCGAGGTCGCCCTGGCCGCACCCGCCGACGCCGACCCGCGACGGCTGCGCGCCTGGGCCCGCGCCCTGCGCGGCACCGGACCGGTCCCCTCGGTGGGCGAGGGGCCGGCCGAGACCGCCGAACTCCTGGGCGTCGACACCGAACGCGCCGCCCCCACTCGCCCCTGGTGGACCCGCCTCGGCCCGCTGACCCCGCTCGCCCTGCGCACCGCCCTCGGCTGCGCCCTCGCCGGCTACGCCTCCCTCGCCCTCGGTGTCGGCCGCCCCTACTGGGCCCTGGTCACGGCCGCCTCGCTCTACCAGGCGAACATCACCCTCACCTGGAACCGGGGAGTCCAGCGCGTGGTCGGCAACCTCCTCGGCGTCCTCCTGTTCGCCGCGGTGGCTCCGCTCGCCCACCTCGGCCCGGCGGCGCTGGTCCTGTGCTGCCTCGCCTTCAACTTCGGAGCGGAGGCGCTGATCAGCCGCAACTACTGGCTCGGCAGCGTCTGCGTGACCCCGATGGCACTCCTCATCACCGAGTTCGCCGGATACCAGCAGCCCGGACAGCTGATCGTCGAGCGGGCCGTGGACACCCTCGTCGGGGCGCTGGTCGGCCTCGCCGCGGCCGTCGCCGTCACCAACCGTCGCGCGGGCGACCGCGTGGGGCACGCGCTGACCGGCGTCGAGCGGGCCCGTGAACACGCCGTCCGGCTCCTGGCCGAGCCGCACCACGCCCCGGGCGCCCTCGAAGCCGCCCGGCGCGGGCTCGCCGCCGCCCTGCTGGAGTTGCGGGGCACTGTCGAGGCCGCGTCCGGCGAGTGGTGGCAGCGTGCCCTGCCGCACGAGAGGGTCGTGCACGCCGAACAATCGGGACACCGTACGCTCGCGGCGACGGTTCGGCGCCAGGGGCTGCACCTGGACCGGCACACGGACACGACGGAGGGCGCACGGCCATGACGGTGACCGGCGGACGGCCGACCACAGCACAGGACGCGACCAGGAGCGACACGGTCGCCGCGGTCGTGCGGCAGTGGCAGTCCGTCCACCCCGACCTCGACACCGGCCCCATGGAGATCATCGGCCGAGTGAACCGCTGCGCCGCCCTGCTCCAACAAGCCGAGGACGCCCCGCTGCGCCGGGCCGGCCTCAGCCGCCCCGAGTTCGACCTGCTGGGCGCGCTGCGCCGCACCGGCCACGAGCTCACCCCCGGTGAACTGGTGCGGGAGACCTTCTCCTCGGGCGCCGCCGTCACCAAGCGCCTCAAGGCCCTGACCGAGCGTGGCCTGGTCGAGCGGCGCGGCGACACCCGCGACCGCCGCGTCGCCCACGTCCGTCTCACCGACGTCGGACGCGACCTTGTCGACGGCATCCTCCCCGAACAGCTCGCCTACGAGACCTCCGTACTGTCCGGAATCGATACGGCACACCGGGACGAACTGTCCGTGCTGCTCGCCGGGTTGCTGAGCCGACTGGAGGGCCGCCTGGGAGCGCCGGGCCTCTGAGCCCCCTCGGATGCCCTCTCGCTCCGCACGTTTCGAAGTCGGCGGGCCATTGACGTGGCCGACGCGACCTTCCTACGTTCAACCCGGCCGGTTCGGATCATCGACTGGCGTACGACATGTCGGACGAAGGATGATGCCGTGACAACTGAAGACCCCACCGCTCCCGTTTCCGATCGCGTCACCGCCGCTTCTGATCGGATCACCGTCATTCCCGACCGGCTCACCGTCGACCTCGGAGCCGAGACGGGCCCCTTCCACGGCGGCGCGAGCGGCACGCTCTACGGCCTGTACGGCGACGGAGTCCCCAGTCGCGAAGTCGTCGAGGGCATGTACGTCCGCACGGTCACGACCAAGGCCCAGGACGGCATCCAGCACCCGGGTGCCGACGCGCTGGAGATCCTCCCGTCCTTCGTGGCGGCGGGCGGCCAGGACGTGTACGTCTACCTGCCCGACCACTACCGGGGCTTCCCCTACGAGTGGCCCGGCGCCACCGGTGAGGAGCGGCTGGCCGGATTCCTGGAGGTCGTCCGCCGCCAGGTCGAGCACGTCCTGACCCTCGGCGCGTACCGGTCCCATGTCGTGTACGTGCCCTTCAACGAGCCCGAGGGCAACATGTTCGGCGAGGGGGACTGGAGCTACGACCGGAGCTCCTGGCGCACCGACCCGCGGCACTACTTCGAGGCCTGGCGGCAGGCGTACCACCTCATCAAGGGCCTCGATCCCCGGGCGCGGATCGCCGGACCCAACACGTGCGTCCTGTACCCCGAGGTCAGAGACTTCCTTCAGTTCGCCAAGGCGCAGGACGTACTGCCCGACGTGATCACCTGGCACGAGCTGTCCTCGCCGGCCGAGGTCCGCACGAACGTCGCCAAGTACCGTGAGATGGAAAGGGAGTTGGGCATCGGCCCGCTGCCGGTCAACCTCAACGAGTACGCGCACAACTACCACGTCTCCGTCCCCGGCCAGATGGTGCAGTGGATCTCCGCGATCGAGGAGTCGAAGGTCGACGCCGACCTGGCGTACTGGAACATCGCGGGCAACCTCAACGACTCGGCCGTCGAGGCGGGCAAGGGCAACGGCCAGTGGTGGCTGTTCAACGCCTACGGGCAGCTGACCGGCAACACGGTCGAGGTCACCGCCCCGCATCCCAACGTGCAGTACACCCTGCAGGGCCTGGCCGCCCTGGACCGGGGCAAGCGGCAGGCCCGGGTGCTGTTCGGGGGAGCGGGCGGCGCGGCCGACATCGTCTTCGAGGGCGTCGACCCCGACCTCTTCGGGACAGCCGTGCACCTACGGCTCCAGGAGATACCGTGGACGGGCCAAGTGGGCGTCTGCGCCCAGCCGTCACGGCTGCGGGACGAGGAACTGCCCGTCGTGGACGGCCGGGTGACCCTGCCGGTGTCCGAACTCGACGCGATGTCCGCCTACCAGGTCATTCTGACGCCGGGCGGCAACGGAGCCCCGATCGCGCCGCCGCCGCCGGCGGGCGGACGGCGGACGTACGAGGCCGAGGACGCCACGTACACGGGCAGTGGCTACTCCCGCAACGGGCCCGAGGGATCTCCCGCCGACGTCGACCGGTTCGCCACCTCCGGCGGCTATCACGTGGGCGGTCTGCGCACGGGATCCGACGGTGTGCTCGCCTTCGACGTCGAGGCCCCGCGCGACGGCACCTACGAGATCCGGGTGTTCGCCAACTCCCACAACCAGGCCGAGCTGGTGCGTGAGCACGGGCCCACCAACGTCTTCCTCCGCGTGGACGGCGAGGACCCGCGCGAGCTGCTGCTGCCGCTCGGCTACAAGTGGGCGGTGTGGGGCCACACCGACACCCGCGTCGAGCTGACCGCGGGCAGCCACCGCGTCACCCTCGCCGCACGGGACCCCGAACTCGGCGTCACCAAGGGGGACGCGGTCGTGGACAAGCTGGACCTCGTACCGTGCGACGACGACGCCACCGCGCTGTACGAGGCCGAGTACGCCGCCCTCGGCGGCGGGGCGGGCGTCAGCTACGCGCACCGCGGGGCCTCGGGGCCGGGAGCCGCCGTGCTCCCCAGAGGCGGTACCGTCACCTTCTGGGTGCACGCGGACGATGACGCCGAGGCGAGCGTCACCGTCGACGTACTCGGCCCCGGTCAGGGTCTGCTGAGCGTCAACGGCGAGGACGTCGGACGCGTCGAGCGGGGAGCCGTCCCGCTCTTCCTCACCGGGGGCGTCAACAAGCTCACGATCACCGGGAGTTCGGAGCGCATGGTCGTGGACCGGCTGCGCGTCGGCCCGTCGCGCGGCCTGCTGCCCAGCGCCGCGTACCCGGCCGAGGAGGGCCTCCTGACCGGCACCGCGAAGGTGACCGGATACTCGTACGCCACCGGGGGCAAGGCGGTCGACGGGATCGGCGGCGGCGCAGGCAACGCCCTCACGGTCACCGTGCGGGCCGCGCGGGCCGGACGCCACGCGCTGACCCTCCGCTACGCCAACGGCCAGCAGGCGCCCGCCACCCACTACAACCCGGACCCGGTCTGCCGCCACGCGGACATCTCCGTCAACGGGGCCGCCCCGCACCGGGTCCTGTTCCCCACCACCTTCCACTTCAACAACTTCTGGAACCTCTCGGTCCCCGTCGACCTGGAGCAGGGCGCCAACACGATCACCCTCACCGCCGACGAACTCCCGGACTTCGACGGCGCGACCCACAACCCGCACGGCCAGCGCTCCGCCCACGCCCCCGTCATCGACCGGGTGACGGTGACGCGGCTGTTCTGACGCCCGATCCCGGTCACGCCGCTCCTCGGCGGCGCGGACGACCGCCCGTGCCCTCCGTCTCAGAAGGGCCTAGGGCCTGTGTGGAGTTGTGATCAAGGCTGTGATCCGAGGTGTCGGATCCAGAGGAGGCCGGCGCATAATTCGAGTCCGTCCTGGTAGCTTTCAGGCTTTTTGTCGTAGCGGACGGCGAGGCCACGCCAGTCCTTGATCTTGTTGATGGTGCGTTCGACGCTGTTGCGGAGCTTGTACAACTGCTTGTCCCAAGTGACGGGCCGTCC
>Ga0307514_10005509_pt1 | contig 11250 bp, 12 predicted proteins | sample 16_EM_MG_FD_203088 | JGI IMG/M metagenome (GOLD analysis project Ga0307514, IMG submission 203088) | Populus trichocarpa ectomycorrhiza microbial communities from riparian zone in the Pacific Northwest, United States - 16_EM | ecosystem: Host-associated > Plants > Roots > Unclassified | place... | reverse complement strand
GAAGCACATCGTTTTGCATTCAGCCTGTTCGGGAGCGTCTGGGAGCTTCTGGAAGGATCGGTGTGGCTGTTCGGAATAGCTGAGTCATTGAGTTATGACATCCGAACCATTTTACATTTTGCTGATGCAGCTTGACTGTGCTCTCCCAACTAAGCTCTCAAGGTGCTCTCAAGTACACTCCCGAGCATGCTTTCAACTTCTAATTGCACTCAATAACACACTCCCAGCCTGCATGACTGTACGCTCCCAGTAAGCTCTCAAGAGGCTCCCAATTACACTCTGAGTATGCTTCCAAGTACATCTCCAAGTACAATTTCAGTACACTCCCGGGCGTCCTCTCAAGAATACTCCCTATTGCACTCGATGGCACGCTGCCAGTCTACTTGACTGTACGCTCCCAGTAAGCTCTCAAGACACTCTCAAGCACACTCCTGCACACGCTCTCAAGTACACCCCCAATCTCACATGACTATATGCTTCCATGTATACTTTGGGGTGCTCGATCCAGAGACTTGCTGAGTTGCAGGTGCCAGGCACCAGGAGATGGGTGGAGGGTGGCGGATTGCAGGTAGCAGATGGCATATAGTGGCTGAATGTATGATGTCAGCAGATATCATAGTCTGAATCTTACATTTAGTGCAGCCACCATGACAAGATTTCATGATGCCTCATGGTCATAGTTTTTACAATTGTAGCCTTCAATTCCGCAGGAAAGGTAGACAATTCGAACTTGGGGAGAGCTGATCTCCAACTCAGATTTTCCAGCAAAATCTGCTACTCCCTTCCCATCAATCGGGGGTGTATGTGTGCGCATTCGGTCTGCGGCTGGTGGAGATGGTGATGATGGCAATGGCAATGGCAATTACGATGGTGATGGTGTTGGTGTTGGTGATAGTGATCATAGTATCAGAAGTACTTAGACAAGTAGGTTGGCCACGTCAATGTCAGCATCAAAGTGTTGCAAGGGTTCTTAATCCCAATAATCAATACACCATTCATTGAATCAAGTACAACCGCCTATCTATGTACTCTTTCTTTCCTCGTCTTATCCTAAGACTCAACCTCTTGATCTAACTCAACAGCTTCCAAATTAAACCTTCTCCAATTTCTGCCACTGATGTAAGCGAAGATTAAACTTCCCAATCGTATAACCACTTCTCGGAAAATTCCTCGAATGGTAACAGCACTGTGGACAGATATCTGACAACCAGATAATTGATACCTTCGAGTTGTGCAAAACGAAATACCACATGGTAGATGTGGGTTGAACCCTGCTCTTCCAATTCGAAAAGAAGATTCCTGAACAACTCCACAACCTTCTGCAGAGTGTATTCGGATTCTGCCCATTGATGACCAGGCATATGTTGCAAAGTCATGTTGATGTATAAGAGTAGAAATTGTGAGTAATTGTGAATAGAATTCTTAATAATATTTTAAGATTGTCTTCGGTGTTCTGATTGTTGACTGTTGATTGCTGCTTGAGCTGGTCCTCCCATTGCCGGAACAATACCATCTCTTTACAGTTGTCTTCAAGGGTTTGTACGCCCATACTTCGATGCTATGATCACAGTGCTCATGATAGCGTTATCGTGGTCATATCATGCATCCGGTGATAACTGGCCACGCATCCCAGTAGGTTATCGTGTGTATGCAGATGATGTAATAAAGTGTTACGCTTCGGATAAAAATTAGGCCATCCATCGCATGATGACATATCAGACAGTGTGTCAGATGAGACTTGAACGTAGACATCTCGCAATCCATTTGCATCTGTAGTTGGAACAACAGCCGATCTTTGTCGGTGATGCATAGCGCAACTTAATGCTTTACTCTAAAGGCCACTTGGCTTGCGTTATACATTGAATTAGCGACCAACCAATACTATGCCAACATAGAACTTGACGCATCAGCTTGTATTGTATACGAGTCTGACGTTGCAATGCACACTAACTCACACCAATGAGCAGGGTTGCTTCAGGCCTCTTATCATCAGCCAACAACATAATTCCCTCAGTCACATCATGCTTAGGTTGAGTATAATCTCTTTGGCCGGGGAGTGCCCCTAAACCCTTATTGCCTCAGGTATTAAGTTGGAGATCCCTCGTACTCACATATTGACCATTGAGTGCTGTGTCTGTAAAGACATTTCCCGCTAGTTTCAGGAATAAGAATGTGGTTGAAAACTATGCACATGGCTAAAGCAAAGCTTCCCCGCAATGGCTTATACATCAGCAAAATGTAAATCAGTCTGGAAGCCACACGCAAACCTCCCAGACACTGCGGTAGACTTCACCAGTGCTCCTAAGTAATTCCAGATGCTCCCAGGCCCCCTGGAGCGAAGCAAAGTGCTCTCAGACTCTGCAAGAGCATTCTTAAGATGCTACAAGATTTGACTTATAGGATAGTGAAATTTTGGAGCAGCTGAGACCTCTGCAAAGGTCTGCGGGAGACTTCAAGAGCAGCTTGAGACCTCTGTGCCACTCTTTGGGAGACTTAGAGCTGTATTCTCACAGCAGTAGTTCTTAGAGATCCATAACAACAAGACATTTCGTGCAACAGATTCGTCTTTGTCACAGTCACAAGATTCGCTACATCATAATATGGCATGTATTATCTATTTAAGTCTCTCTATATATATACATGCGGCCAATCTGGCTGCAGACAGTACTGTAGTGTAATCGCAGGAGCACCTGGAGACACTGATTGGGAGAACTTAGAGATGCACTTGGAGGCCGTGATCGTATGAACTTGGGAGATGTACTTGGAGGCTGCAATCGAGCAAGTTTGGAGATGCACTTGGAGGACAAGATCGAGTTGGACTTAGCTAGTGTTAGCAACGGGTCCGGGTAAACCGCCAGTGGTACGGGTTTGGACCAGAAAGATGGTTTGGTTCAGTTCCGGACTCGTCCAAAAACCCGACCTGGATCTTCTTGGCGGGCCAAACCCGTAACCGTACCTGTCAACCCACAGGTTTTGCCACGTTTGGCTAGACCTGTCGGTTGCAATCTCCGGTTCTCGTTTTTGGGTTTTTCAATTTATTGTAGCTGTCAGATATGTTACTGTTAACTTTGGTACATCATTCTCTTTATTTGTTTCATTGGCTGCCTTTATAATCAAAACAAGGAGAGACAAGCTCCCTGCTACATCCTGAAGTTGAGTGTAAACGATTTTTCGTCTTGCATCATTAGTCAGATTTGAGGTTCAGAACAGTCATATTGATAGTTAAAGCAGTCATTAAGCCGGAAATAGATCAGTTTGCACCTGCAACTGTACCGACAACATTTGGAGAGCTGATGGAGATACAGGATAGTGTCAGCGGAAAATCACAATGCCGCAAGGAACATCATGAGCATAAAGTAGCCACATGAAATTAGCATACAGGAAACCACCTTCTCACATACGCATATTGGCTCTCAGAACCGACGCAATACCCAATTCGTCACCGATTAAGAAATTGAAGCCTGTTAATCCCGCATGCTTTTACCCCAGCATATTTCCTTCCTACCTACTTACCATACAGGAAATGGATTCAGATATACATATTGTATTGGCTTGTAGGTCATCTGTATACTACCTGCACAATATGTAATTATTGATGACATATCTCCACAAAAAGTTATTGGTCTATCTATTTTGATATGTATCAGAATGTTTTTGATTTCAGTGACTACATTGTGAGACATGATAATTCGTTGGTGCATGTGCAAGGGTCCTACCGGCCATACAAACGTTCTAGACTCCAAACCGAGTTGATTGACAATTGATCACCGTGATATCATCCTACCTGTTACAGATAAGTGAGAATGCACAATCTAAACTCGAGATACAATTTGCTAACAATGTTTCACTTAGTGATGGCATATGCGTCATAGGAGGAGCGGTCAATGCACAACGCAAATCTGTATGAATGACCACCATCATGTTGCATTCATCCATAGATCCAACTACATCACTCTGTGTTCAAACTGGGTGCACATAGTCAGCATTTTGAAAATTGCTTATGAAAGGCCATGGAAATCGAGGAGATCAAACTGGATATGGCAAAGCGAGCAAGTTGGGCTATATTAATGAAAAATTAGTGTATGGATCTACATGCAGCGAATTGCCAGCTGAAAGTGCTGGAATGTCACAGCGCTACATTATTCATCGCTCAGAGAACATGTGCTTCAGTTGATCAGAAATCGATACACCACAAAGCTTTTGCATACAACTGAGTATTGATACAAATTGGACATTGGCTGTCAATAATGACTATATGATTATTTGTACAAAATTATTATCCATAAAACAACAGTGAGGACATGTTTATGGTGAGTGTGAATGAAGCGTCAACGATTTTTGGTCTTGTAAGTAAGATAATTGGAAAGCAAGTTGCATGTTGTTATTCATAATACACATATTGGCTACTGTGATAGACAAACGAAAATGTGACAAGGATACAGCCCAATGCTGAAAATGAGAGTCAACGGAGTGACAAAGATTTTTGGTTTTGTATGTATGTTAATTGGGAAGCGATTTGTTTGCAGTTATGCATAACTGAAGTATTGGCAGCCTTTATAGCCAAAAGAGAAAGTGACACGGTAACAGCCCCATTCTCAATATGAGTGTCAATGATTTTTGGACTTGTACACAACTTACTTGGGAAGGGATTTACTCGCTGTTATTCATAATCAACAGATTGGCAACCTTTATAGGCAAAAGAGACCGTGACACGGTAACAGCCACATTTTGATACTGAGTGTCAACAGAGCGTCAACAATTTTTTGTTTCGTAAGTAGGTTAATTGGAAAGCGATTTGCTCATTGTTATCCATAACAAATGTATCGGCAGCCTTTATAGGTAAAACAGAAATCGACATGGTAACAGCGGCATTCTGAAAATAAGCGTCAACGGAGCGTCAACATCAGCAACAACCCTAGATTCTGTCTGAAACACCCGGGTGTTCCGGACGGCTCTGATGGATCTCATGGAACCTCATACCCTGTGATGGAGAATTACACACTTTCCGTCGCGTTGCATACTTACCTCTTTTACTTTGCACCCGGAATGCGGTGACGTATACGCACCATCAGAACAACACATGTGTTACACTCTTTGCAGGGGTTGCAGTTATGCTGTAGCCGGTTACTCAACGCCTGGTGATGTTTATGCCTTTCTTCGGCCGATAGCCACATGCCGCACTCTCATTTATGTTTAGCTTTGAGATTTTGTTACATATTGCAATACAGTCTTCTCTTCGGATACATCGCTTGCCATTGCATTTGCTTCGCCATTATCGTATTTTACATGTCTGAAATATACTGTCCAATCTTCACACTCTCTAGCACTATGCCCTTAGTCCTCCACATTCTGTGTTGATCCATCATCGGCTGGCAATGCTTCTTCCTCCTCATCCGCATCTAGTGTTAGCAACCTTTCCAACCCGCTAGAAGGGTTGCTGGTTAGGGTTGGAACTGGAACCGAACTGTGGCAACGGTTTTACCCCATGAAAAACCTGGACCGTTGGCATTTGGGCCGGTTTCCACCTCAAAACCCGGCCTTTGCAAGCCCAGATGTCTCACTCCAATTAAGTATGTGAGTTCTGATCGTATCGTGACATGATCAGTACGTAGATTGTGCAGTTCTGGCCGCTCTGTCACCTACCGCTTTCAGATTTGTGATCCGACCAATATTCGTTGAGTCGCTATCGAAAACCCGCTAATTTCGCGTAAAATGTGCCTTTATTTCACAGCCACTCAACGAATATCAGTCGGATCGCAAATCTGAAAGTGGGAGATGAAACAGCGACTAGTGCTGCACATTCTACATACTGATCATGTCATGATACGATCTGAACTCAAATACTTAATTGGAGCAAAAGTTGCAGGAACCGTAATATGAAACCGCAGTCCGGGTAACAACCCGGCCAAGACAAAGCGGTTCGGGTTTTCGGCCGGGTTTGGAACTGAACAGAACTGAACCACTGGCCAAAAACCGGACTGCTGGTGGGTTACCCTGATCCGTTGGTAACACTATCTGTACCTGCATCCACATTGTTGCCATCCTCGCCCTCATACTCGCCGACATCACTGGTTCCCAGGTGAAACCTCTCAAGTTCAGTTGCGGGCCGTCGTCGCCGGCTGCAGGTGGGGATAGCATCGCGCTCGTCGCTTTTGTCAGCTTCATCTTCCTAATCCCCGCTGCCCCCTGGCATCCCGAGCTGCATTTCGTCATCAGTGCAATTGTTGGCTATCGGGATGTTTGGGTCAGTGCTTCGGATCTCAGGCTCCTCAAGCGCCACTTCGGAGGTCAAATAGTGAAGAAGAATAGCATTGGCAACATGCGCTGCTTCCACACTGATGACCACGGCAGGCGTTGGGTTCTCCGCCTGCTGGATCTGACGCTTGACTGTAGCAAGAGTATTTTTATACACCCTCTGTTGGTAGCTCTCCAGTAGTGTGTACCAGGTAATCATCAATAATGTATACGTGTCTGCAACGCCAGGCGAGGTTAACAACTTGTGACCCATTGCAGCACAGCAGGATGCGTTCTTACCACCGTCATTCTGATAATGGAAGTAGTTCGAGCGATCAGGTCTGTCCACTTTCAGCTTTGACTTGGAAGCTTTCGGATGAACACCTTTGTTCTATTGCCACTCCAGGAGAGCATAGTGCAACGCAGTGCAGGTGAACATGATGAGTGGCGAGGGGATATGACCGTCCATGTCGTCAATGTTGGAATTATATAATCCATCAGCATACTTACCGCGGTTATTCGCCGAATGATAAAATTTTATGTAGATAAACCGTGGGATTGTTTTCACTAGGAAGTAAAGTGGATGCTGGCCATTTGTTAGCAGCTTTCAACTCTCTCTGCGTTGGATTTGGGCCGCGTACACCACCTTCCACAAGCTCTGCTACAGGAAAAAGACACTCAATGTCTGCCACAAGGGAATCAATGAATTCCAAATGCTCTGTGGCGGATTCAAAGTGGTGGAGATCATAAAGCTCTGCTGTGTTGTCCCTTGCTGATTGAATAAAATGGGATTAAACATTCTCGACTTGTGCGTGAACCTGGTGCCGGTTTGAGCGTGTAATATCCAACGTGGGCCATTGCTTCAGCATACCTCTTGCACAATCTCCTTTGTGCTCGCCTCAAATGCTATGGACCAAATGTTGTTTTGCTGCACAGCGGTGTTCCAGTACATCTCTATTATCTGCCAGTGTGGAGCTTCAGCTAATGCTTTCGAAACGCGTTGTGTTGCATAACTTACTGCCTCCAAGTTGCATGCACTTATAAACGGCCGTCTGTTCCACATGTAGAGCTCCAGGAGTCTGCCCGTTGCAAACAGAAGACGCGTCATGTCTGAGTGACCAAAATGATTGATGCTGCGACTGCCGGAGACCATTGATTGAGGTGTAGACACCGCCTGCAGTTGCAATTGCTAATGCCTCTGTCTCTGTTTCTTTTCGGTAGCTCGCGTTCGGAGTGGACTTGTAATGATCATGCGGGCTTCTGAATTAGGGATGGGGGTAGGCAGGTTTTCAAGGCAGCGGAGAGGAGTGAGAGTGATGACAATACCGAATGCAGGGCTGGATACAACGCAACGTGTTGAGGTTTCTCTGGGTGCTGGTGTGCTATGACTGCTTGTAACTGGCATGGTGGGTGGAGGACTTATTGACTGTCGCTGTGTATCGGACAGGGTGGAAGTCACGCGTTGAATGATATCTGCAATGCGAGAGTTGTTCAGCGAGGATGAGGGGGTGGAGTTCTGACCTTGGATTGTAGAGGCTACAGAACAGCCTCCTTGGGAGGAATCCCTCTCGCCAGCTGGTACGGAAATGTATCTCTTAGCAGGCGGAAGTTGAGAGTTCCCCGAAGGTCCACACTTTTGTTGATTCTGACGAGTAGTAAGACTTTGAACATTTTGTACGACTGGAGTCGTGTCAAGGTAAGGGCTTTGGGAAGACAGAGTCCAATATTGATGTTCCACGTTGAGAGTGTAGGAATAATTGCTTGTGCGTACATATGCAACAGCAGGCGAGGTAGACTCCTATTTGAGCGACCAGGGAGGGTTTTGACAAAAAAGGGAGGCACAGTGTAGACCACGCTAGACTCTAAATCCTGACAATATTCGGTGACGAGATTCCTTGAATAGCATTCAATTATGGGGTTAACTGCCATCAGATTATACTCAGCATTGATATTTACTGTTACACCAATGTCTGAAGACCTATCTGCACCGCTTGAAGGGTGTTTATGCCTTCTTGACGCGGTTATCATAGTATTGCACTCGTTGTTGGCACAATACTTTGAACCATCAATTGTGTATATCTTCAGCTTCCCAGTGGAAATCCCCCTTTCGCAGAGCTAAAAGCATTGCAAAGTGAACAATGACGTATTCTCTATCCTATGACATCAGTTGCGTGTGCTGTTTCCACCTCTAGGTGTTGGTAGCTGTGATGGATGGTTGAACAGTTGGGACAACTTGGGAACTAGTCAGTTTGCTCCGAGATGCACAAGGTCTGTGCGGTAAATGTGGTATGAGATGCCAAAGCAATGCCTGGCGTTGAAAACTGTTCTCACCGTGAGTACTAAATCTCGTCTCGAGGCTCCACATTCATGAAGTGACTCGCGGTTGTACAAGATGAAAGCTGGGCCGTTTTGTGTTCATTAACCAACAAAACGCAGGATATGAATCAAATCGCAGGCACTCGAGTATATTTATCCCTTCTTTCTGCATTCACATCCATTCTCTTTTCCTCCCGTATGTAACATACCGCCAGCATTCTCAACACTCTTGACATCACGTGACTTGCACAAAACAACGCCTCTCGTTCCAAAACACATCCGATAACCTACACAACTTTGTACGTTCCCTCTGGGCTTGCTTTCGCTAGATGCAACTGTATCATACTGCTAATGCCTCTGATGTACATTCATTTTCAACTCACAGCAATGAGATCAAAGGGCAGCCAGAAAGAAAAGGGAAAGGCAACTGCTAGGGCAAAAATGCCGACATCAGTTATAAATCGACGCCTGTCGTTGGATCAGGACCGTATAAAGGGATTCATCTCGGAACACATCCGTGGACTCATACGGATATACAATGTTTGCGGTGTCAAGGATGAGAGGGCATGGGACCTCTTTAATAATATAATCTTTCTTGATCCAGTCACGACTCGCCACTTTTCACAATTCCAGCTAATGTGGCCGCAATGCAGGAGCAGGAGTTTGCCTTTTCGGGAGTGGTGGGCAGCCTTTCGCTTATATATGGGGTAAATATTTGACAAAACCCACGACCAAATGAACAATTGGAGGTGGGACAACCCCTCTGCCTTCAGGGATCAAGTTGATTGCTCCAATCCACAGACAACTATCTCGAGGAAGGTTACACGCACTGGTGAGGGTTTCTCTTAGTACGGTAGTGATGATCTCAGGACAATGATTGAGCCACCAAGCTGCCAGCAGTCTAGGCCAGGCGACTTCCTGGCCATTGGACTACTGAATTGCGACGAGATACTTGACAAGGATGATGATGATGAGAACTGGGCTGATCCCGGATCGCAGAGCGGTGGAAGGAGCCGTCCTAGCGATGGCAATAACAATGACGACGTTGAAGGTGAGGAGGAGGACATGTAGGGCGGTGAGAAAGGGACCGGGAACGAGAAGGGAACAGAGTATGGGAAGGGGAAAGGGAAGGGGAAAAGGAAGGAGAAGGGAGATGGTAAAGGGAGAGGTATTGTTAAACAAACGCAAGGGGGAGATGATATCTTTCGTGCCGTTGTTTGGCAGTTACAGAAGGAACTGTATCAGGCAGACTCGGACACAGAGGGCTAACTAGAGCGGGTATATTTAGAGCTGGAAGCATCGCCCGCAGTGTCAATTTCCTCAGATGATGATACCGACTCTAGCGAGTCGGACGGCGAATATGACCCAGAACTTGATCCTGATGTGATATGCGCTTGGAGAATGATGTGGATGCACCGGATGGCATTGATTTAGATGGTGATGTGGATATGGAAAGGGACGGTGACGATGAAGATGAAGAAGATGAAGAGGAGGAAGATGAAAAGGAGGAGGAGGAGGTGGATAAAGATAAGGAGGAGGATAAGGATGAGGAGGAGGATAAGGAGGAGGAGGAGGATAAGGATACGGTTGATGGCAAAGAACCTCAGACGATTGGCCAGGGATAGTTGGTAAATACATCAGCTGACGATGTAGATACCATGGTAGACAATCAGCCAATCGTGGTACCTGAGCAAGGCCAGGAGATGCGCGAGCATACCCCATGGCCACACCCTCCAGTGCCTGTCTCCCGGCCACAAATCCCGGAGCCTTGCCCATGACCACGAACTCCAGAGACTCATCCCCTCAGTTGGCTGGATCATTTGGGGCTTGTGACGCCGCAAAAACCTCGCCCGGCAGTACCAACTCTGCGAGAAGCTGAGGCAGCCGGAAACACCTCTGATGTGAATGTGAATCAGCAGCTACTCAGCGAATCGGCTGGTGGCGACAGCCTCTGCGATGTCCCTCTCCACGATGCCCCTCTCTCCGAGGCGCGTCTGGATGGCTCTGTAGGCGAGGAGTCAACCAGTCCTCGCGTTGCAGAGAAGGAGATGGTTGTTGTGTTCGGTTAAGGGTTGGGTCCTTGTCTTGTTCAGTTCGTTTGTTCTAATCTATCTATCTCAGGCATTGACTACTACACGCGTTGCCAGGTTTGTGGATTGCTCAGGGTTTATTTTATGTATGGGTCTTGTATTGGTTTTATTTTATTCATAGTATTACAGGACATTGCGCATGCAGCGTTTTTGCAACTCCTGGCGTGTCAGGAACCTCCTTGTGATGGTGTTGAGGCTCAATATGTTAGCTGAAAGTATTGTGAGCTTACACACCAGGCTGCTCAGGCCCAGAACCAACTTTCGTCCAATTCCACAGTGTATACACCGCTCCTCGCGTGTCGTCAACACTGCCAGAGAAAACTCATTTCCATTGCCCTGAATTTTCATGCTGAAAGAAGTCCACCTCAGATAGCTGGCTGTTAGGGGTTCTCCTCTAACAGTGATAATGGGACTTGTTGAGTCGGACAGCGCATACCACGCCGAGACTCGCAAGTATTCGGCCCAGTGATATGCCTTTTAGCAGGGGTTCATATCAATCACGAGAAGAGCTCAAAAGATGGCCAGTAGCAGGAAAGGCTAGGACATGAGAGGCTTCTTTCATTCTTGGATACTATGCGGGACATGCTTGTGAGCAAGCACGGCAGTTGAT
>Ga0307514_10005508_pt1 | contig 11252 bp, 10 predicted proteins | sample 16_EM_MG_FD_203088 | JGI IMG/M metagenome (GOLD analysis project Ga0307514, IMG submission 203088) | Populus trichocarpa ectomycorrhiza microbial communities from riparian zone in the Pacific Northwest, United States - 16_EM | ecosystem: Host-associated > Plants > Roots > Unclassified | place... | reverse complement strand
AACAAGCTGGTGGGAATCGTAATCGGCTGCCTTGCCATTGCCCCATAGCTAACCATAGTCGCAGACTTTCTTAAATTCCTTGCCATCTCAGTTGCTGCCCTGCCCCCAACGCAATTCAGTCCCAATCCTATCCCACGGCTCCCTGTAAGATGCGCAATTTTCTCCTCGATCTCTTTCGAGCTCAGCTCCCCATCCGTAATCACCTCATTAGCGCCCAACTCCCTCAAATCATTCCGCAGCTTTGACAATTCCTCGGGAGACCGATTTCCGCGCACGACATTTATCGTTTTCAGATTCCAGATCTTTGCTATTTGGATTACTGCCCTCCCTACACTAGAGTTTGCTCCGTTCTGAAGCACCCACTCGCCCCTGATGGCTGCCTGTTGGAGCCCTAGTTCACCCCAGAAGTCCGCGAGCATGCGATAGGCTGTGCATGGGTTCGCAGATACGGTGGCTGCGGATAGCACGGGGATGTCACTTGGTACCTTTATCAGCAGCTTCTCATCTGGCACGGCTGCATGGGTCCTCCAAGTTCCGAAACATGGCCTACGGAAGATTGCTCTATCACCAGGTTTAAAGTGGGTGACTTGCTCCCCGACGGAGATCACCTCACAGACTCCCTCATTCCCAGCTACTGCTGAGGGGTTGGGGGTTCCAAGTAGTTGATCGAATGGGGGTTTGGAGGGGTAGACACCTTCAATTTGGTTGATATCTGCAGGGTTGATTGGGGATGCAAGAAGCTTGATGTTGAGGGTTGAGCCATATGCCGGTGAAACGGAGTGATTGTGAAGTCTGCTCAGGTTAGCTATCACTACGACTGGAATGCTCTGGGTGCGTCAGTCAGTCTGTGAGGGCCCAGGCTTACTTCAGGACATCCTTCGGCCGACCATGATCAGAGTAAACGAGTGCCTTAGCCTGCGTATACCCAAACACAGTCACGTAAGTCCGGTAAGCTGGTCTAGAGGGGTTTGTGCGTGGGCAGTGCAAGAGGGGAGCAATGCTCTGCTTCGCAAAAGAATTGAGGGTGGTCATGTTCACACAATCACTCTTGATAATCTCATCGATGTTGCTGGTTTTGAGCTCCAAGTGCACTCTTGGCACTATTGTATGTATGACGACACCTCATTCCCGGAAATTGTCGGCATCCCGAATTCCATTCCGCACACATACTGTATATCCTCGCGTATGCCCCGCACCACCAATACGCCCCCTACTCTTAACCATAACTTACATAAAGCTTAGTAACATTGGATGATCAAACCACGGTAAGTGCACGACGTATCATACATAGGTAGGTGCCTCTTGAGCAGCTTCACCATATGTAGTATTATTATCCGAGTCGAGAGCACGGGACGGTGGACCAAGACAGCTGAGCTTGGCCAGGCCTCAACTACAAGGGCTACGTAATTGGTGCAGTAAGAGCCTTCTTCGAATTTTTTTGCTACCAATAGACGAGCGACCTACCTATGTACTCTAAGTACGTCGACACCGTTGGAATACCCTGGCATCGGGATCACGTGAATTGCCCAGAATCCTCATGGTGGAATACAGGATCCCCATGGGGAAAGTCGTGGCAACAGACGAAGGATACAAGCGCAGATTTACTAGCAAGCTCAAATATATCTTTATTCCACTCTCGCAAATGAGCGACAATTCCTCCGTTCATAACCTCCAGACACCAGTACCTACGAAGCTACAACTACTCGCAAGCTTGTGTACTGTTTCCTGTCTTCCTTTTGGACTAGGTAGCTCCCCCCTCTGAGACCATCTCCAGTGCACCAACCTCAAGTGCCAGTGCCAATCTTTCAATGTATCTGTGCGCTATTCAGATACCACCAAAGTTGATCCAAAGGCCAAGCAACAATTTTGAGGAGCCTACTTCATACTCTCCTTAACTCCGCGCAGAAATTTTGTGGCAATAAGGTATACAGGAAGCTATGGAATTCAGCTTGGTAAACTGGTATTGGTTCTCTCTTCCAGGGGCGAAGCTGAGGATTCTGCAAGGAAAAAGACCAGGAATGCGCTGAAGAAAGGACAAAAAAGAGAGCACAGGATCCATAGACGTCTATAGGGAACTCTTTGATAGCTCATTGAATATCCTACCTCTAGTCCTATCTCCAGTCCCTCCACTCGTAACCTCGTATTCCTACGGAGATGAAATTGATAACGCTAAAATGTAACAGGAGAGTGACCCGAGGGAACTGCTCTCAAGAGTTAGCAGGTGTGCCCCTCTGTGTTGGGTTCTGGGACATTTGCTTGCTTCTAGATTACTGTTGGGCATTTGTAGGATCTGAGTGCATACTCAGTACACAATATATTATTCAAACCTTTCAAAACCCTGAATGCATCTCTGCATATTAGAGTATGTATGTGATGTGTACAGTACATAGTCCTGCTGTTGCTCAATTACACAGCAGGTGAGATGCTTCATAACCATTGGTGATGGTATTGACCATCTTTTAAAAAAATTTCAAGGTTGAGGGGGCAGACTGATGTGAGTTCGAGATTCCAGCAGAATAAGGACAGAATCCAGGGAAGTTAGAACTGAGTGGCCATTACCCTGAAGTAATAATCGGGGTGGGAGAGCACAAGATAGCAAGAGTCATACAGGCCGACAAAACATGCATAATCGGAACTTCCCTCGGGCATTTAACTAAAGGTGGTATCTTGTCCAATCACTAAATATTCAACTAAGAACCTCCTGCGATTTTGTGAAAAATTCCATAGAACCACTGGAATGTCTACAGTGCTGCAGAGCATGCTAAGATGAATAACTAGACCAAACCTAATGTAGGCACCTCCTTCTCAAACATAATAAAGAAAAAAAAAAGCAAGAAAAAACCATTTATTTTTGTATATGGATACTAATATGAGGCTGGGGGCCAATACAATCTGCGGTCTCTCACCAAAAGTTGCAAATAATGCCGTGTTCCAAATCTCTCGCACTGTTCCCACGGCCTCCACCTCGAGCTGAATGAGGGGGATAACTTGGGTATGACTACAGGTAACTTACCCACCTACCTACCTAACAATGCGCACTTGAGAGGTTCCAGTTCGTTCCGTACTCCCTCCCATACGTCAGGTCAGATTATGCAACATGGATGGAGACGATGGAACCTAGAAAGGGTTGTTGCTGTATCGCTCCAGTTCAATAAGCCGTTTTGGCTGCATGCGCGTAATCTTAATCTACCTCTACCTGTACCGCATCTACTGGCAAAACGCTTTTGAGACAGCACTAAACAGGTGGTGACACCCGCACCTTTATAAAGGTAGCTTAAAACAGCGACACCCCAGAAAGGGTAATAGCCAAGAACAGGCTACCATACCTACCCCAAATCTAGTCTCGGCCCAACAAATCTTCCGGTGAAATAAACCTAATCCAGTACAACAACTCAAAAGACAAGCAACCCGACACAGGATACGAGGAATATTCTTGACATACAACGGTAGGTTATTGTGATTATGAGGCCCAGGTAAAATACTTATTGATTAGTCGGCAGGAATTCTCGATGGCTGACAAAATCACGGAGCAACCAACGAAGAAGAGAAAGGCGAAATATATTAATGGACCACGTCATATTCAGATATGTCTAAGAAGGCTACAGAGAAAAGGCTACATCTCAGAATCTATAACTTCATAAAGGCATCACAACCGGTTGAGGAAATATTACGCCTAAGAGGGAAAGCCAAGTACGATGTGTCGGATACGAAGGAAAAGGTTTACGCCAGACTTGTCGAGTATCTTAAGTGCGAACAATATCCTTCGATAACGGAAGACGAATTCAAAGCGGCGAATGTCTACGACATAGTCAACGCGGTGTTGCTTCCGACACTTTCAGACTTCCAGGACAAAAGCCAATGTGATGATATTACTCTGTACAGAGAGAAGGAGATTGTATCCGTTGATGAAGAAACGGACGGAATGGAAGAGTTTGTCTTCATGGACGTCATATCGTCGACAGACGAGGAAGAGCAATGCGCATATGTATTGGTGGTGGAGGTGAAGCGATCAAATTCAGCAGCCGCCTTTAGTCAACTGTTACTTTCACTGAGGGACATGAGGGATACAAATGGGGAAAAAGGTGTAGTATACGGATTCACTACAACTGGAGAAGACTGGCAGATGGTTAGGTATGATGGAAATTTTCAGCTGACAGAGAAGTTAATGTTTTCGCGTATGAGAGAGAGCAAAGAGAGATGGATTAAAGAGTTCTCGGGCATTGTGGATCTCATGTACATTGCATTGGAAGCAGGAGGAGGAGGAAATGTGGTCGGAAAGTAGGGAGTTTGCGTGATGGGATTTTAGCAAATGGGCGGGTTCGCGTTTGGGTAATTAACTAATTCATTTATTGAATGACGGAAAGGGTATTCTATCATTTAATGAAATAGGGTTACCGGAGCGAAGCGAAGGTAAGGGGGCCGCAGGCCCTCTTCACTTATGTTGTATAAAAAGAATTATGCGATGGAGAGTCGCAAGCTTGTCTGGCACGTGCGAAAACACTCTCTACGGACTGTCCAAGTGTCCACATATAAACCTGCCCTCCAGGCAGGTACCTTCCCGTGAAAGAAGAATCTCTATTTAATATACAAATGAAAAGACTAAGAATTAAGAAGATAAAGATTCAATAACTGAAGGCGCTGCCTCTACTACTAGCTCAGGTGCACTGGTAAGGCTTGGTTGTAAGCCGGGTTGGAAACTTCAGCTTGACCGTCGAAATATTCAAGCTCTAGTTCCCATGGCCCTACAACAAGATCAGGAAGCCCTCGAACATGCAGTTTATGACCCGCTTTCCCAGTTGGACAAAGAGATATACCCGTCTGCAAAAAAGCCTTGCCAAGTTTCGAGGTACCGTACTGTATTGACAGGCCCTTATACCTCAAGAGCGTGTTGATATCCACTTATTTTGTGCTCAGATATCAACTCTTCTGCATTGGCCCAGCGACAGTCTGGGTACGTTAGCTCTACCATATCTAAAAAGGGATCACGTGAGCCAAGAAAAGGTGGTGTGAGAGAAAAAATTACTGTATGTGGCATTACTGTACATAACCTTTCCAACATTGTTAATGATCGCTCAATCTACCTGTCAGTTCTACATATCTGTTAGCCTGCCTACCTATACTAGATCGATCGCTATGCCTCCACAACGCAGATTTGGACGTACTGTATTAGAAAAATGGAAAGTCTGTCAGGCTCGACAACAACCAGGCCAGCAAGCCGGAGAGATGAAATTAGAGGAGTTTTGCAAGCTATTTCCAAATTCCGATGGAAATCCTATGCCATTATCATCAATGTCTATAGTGTTGAAGCAGAGTGATATACTATTAGCAAATCCTCTTGTTGGATCATTGCTCTTAGATTCAAGAACCGTCCCGAACAGTTCCCAATTTTTGAGTGATTGCTAGCTGAGTGGATTGAAAAAGCAACAGCTGCAAAGGTGTTGATTAGTGATGAGGTGATTACGGAAAAGGGACATACCTTAATGTGGGAGCTAGAGCAACGAGTAGGGATTGCTGATATCCAAAACTTTGTTACACATTACTTCCACGCTCTTCCACTTTCTTCCCTCCCACTAGTACCTTATGTCTGTCCCCTTCTGTCCTTCAGGGTTCCACATTGCTCCCTCGTCCCGAACGGATTTTCGCAGACCCTGACAATATCCCATACCTCCTTCCCCTCTTCTACCCAGTTCGTCCACATTGCCCTCTTCGCCTTCCGGATCTCGTTTCTCAGCTCCTCCCTCGCCCCTTTCGAGTTTCGGGCCCTTTCCCTTCTCCCCCCTTCGAGAACCCCGCCACTGTGTTAATTTTTTGTTTTGTTTTCTTCTCTTGCTTTCATAGAGTGGCGGTGAAATACAGTGGGAACATGTATGTAGTTTGATAATAAGTAGTTTGATAAGAAGTATGTTGAAGCGGATAGTTGTACTATACCATTAGGTAGAAGATATACTTAATATACAGCGCTAAACCACACACTATTCGAGTATATTAGGGGTACCCAATTAGTATTTGACCGACCCGATACATTTTGGTTGGTTGAAATCCTATAAGTAGTTGTAGCTGCTCAGAAATCAATGCGATTTTTTTGCTCCTGAAAGAAAATTACCCTGAAGCCATGGCTTGGAGACAGCCATTTTGTATTATCAAACTGCTTTCATGGCTCTTGCTGCGTCGATTTCAGCACCATGCTGTGAAACTATGGGAAGAAAAAGAAAAGGAGGGCTGGGGGGGGGAGTGGTCTGTGGTGGTGGTGGTGGGGTTTCTCGAGGCAAGTTAAGGGTAATAGGGTGGGGTAGCTCCTTCTTTGTTCTTATTTAAAGTTGGATGTAGGGTTAAAGTTGGATGTGGGGTTAAAGTTGGATGTGGGGTTAAAGTTGGATGTGGGGTTAAAGTTGGATGTGGGGGGCCTTGGAATAAATAAATAAATATATTCTCTCCACTGCCAAATCTCGTCTATCGGTATCCCAGGCAGTTTGAAACCTCAAGCGCATAGTGTGAGCGGCCCTGGGGCTTAGCACGTTCCTTGCCAGAAGTCAAGTTACGCATTGGGGAAAAAAAGATCCATACTGTGATGCCCATGGGATGAGGAAGCCATCATCTGGTACGGAATGTCTGGTGGGACCAATACATCCACCGAATGGAACTTGTCTTGGTACATGACCCCGCCAGAGGGCTTTTCGGTGTAACAGAGCAGGGTATACACATTAACTGGCAGGTAACGAGACTTGAGGTCAAAGTTTTCCTAATGCAGTTTCATTAAATATATGGTTATACCAGATGCACTCGATTGTGTTTGGCTCAAAGAAACCTGGGTTGGCTTTGTAAAACCCCTTGAGCTTGTGCTCTGGGAGACCGCTTTCGAGGACAGTTCTACCTGGAGAAAATTCAAGTGTTCAGTATCTGTACATCCGCACAATGTAGCATTCGACTGTGTTGCTCGTTCACGGAGAAAGTAAAGAAAGTCTTGCCGATGCCCAACAAACCAGATATTAGCCATCATCCTCCAGTATCTACCAGGAGTGCCAGTAAGAGTCCACAGGTTCTCCGTGCTATTAAGAGTGTTCCAGGGAGGAATACTCTCCCAGTGGTACAAAAGTCACGGGATGCAGGGATCACCGATCTGGTTGGAGGGTAAAAGCAGGGTAGCCTAATGGAGGTAATTTGGACAGCTCGCGACGGATAAAAGAGCTAGGAATTCGCTGAAGAAAGGACGAAAGAGAGTACAGGATCCATAGCCTATATGTCTATAGCACCTCGTACTCATACGGAGGTGAAATTGATAACGCTAAAATGTAACAGGAGGAGGTCCGGCCTCTGTATTGGGTTCTGGGACATTTGCTTGCTTCTAGATTTCTGCTGGGCATTTTCACCATGGCAGTTTTTGGTTATCTGATCTTTCAAATCACTCCAATACTTTGCACTGCCCAGGCAAGCGGGGTTACACAGAGGTGTCGCCTCTGTTGAAATATATGGTTATATCAGAGTGGCAGCGATACAGATATGTGGCCAATAAAGGAACACTTCACCTAGATCATATATATCTGGACGTTATGCGTTCTGTAATTAAGAAGCTATGGAAGCTGTGATGATTTCGAAAGAGCTTATATACATGATTTGAGTGCTGTGTTACGTCACTCAGGTATCATCACTCATGTGATGATCATCTCTCACATGTGAGGTAAGTATATGTTGGAGTTGATAGAGTGGCGTAAGGCACATTCCAACAGCCTCTACAGTCACGGTTTCACAATGCTGATACTGTGCTGAGGTAGGTATGTAGGATCTGAGTGCATACTCGGTACACTTCAAAACCCTTGATGCATCTCTGCATATTAGAGTATGCATGTCATGTGTACAGTACATAGACCTGCTGTCGCTCAATTGCACGACAGGTGAAATCCTTCATAACCATTGATGGTGTTTAACCTTCTTTTAAAAATATTTGAAGGTTGGTCATCGTTACTTCACCGCATGATACAACACAAATATCCCGACATTTATGTACTCTAGACCTAAGCACAACTCTAAATTTAATATCCTCAGCCCTTGTATGCCTTGACAACGTAACATTCAGTCACTCTACAGTATCAACATCATGAAAACGTGTGGAACCCGGAAGGCTCATTTTGGAGAGAATTTTAAAGGGAGAGAAACTACAAGAGATGAGCATTTGAGGATTATCTGTTTGAGAGAGGATGTACATATTCTGAAGTTGATCTTGTGTCACTGGCCTGGGAAGAGCACAACGTGGTTGCCCTAGATAGCAAAGGGGTGATACAGAGGATCCAGGGACTGCGGGATTCGCCTCCACGATCGTGGATTGAGGAACGCTTAGTCCGGCAGATGATGGAAAGACAACGAACGTTAATGTGGGTGAAAGGCCATGACGGAGTGGAAGGAAATGAAAAAGCAGATAAGAGGGCAAAGGAAGAGATTTGGATGGGGGAGCGTATGCACAAGCCTGACATCGTGACACCGGCAGGCATACGCCAGATGTACAGGCCTCACGGTACTACACCGAAACACATGAAGTGGAGTGGGATGGCCATTAGGGGGCTGACATACATGGTGACGGATAAAGGTCCCCAGGCGTATTGGATGAAGGAACTAGGAAAAGTGGAAGAGGGGAGCTGCAGGTGCGATGGGTGGACACAGCAAAACGCCGCCCATCTGTACTAGTGTCTGCGGGTTGGAGATGGGAAGGGGAGGACGAGGGAAGAAGTGTGGGAGGATGAAGAGTGGTGCGAAGATTTGGCGCGTTTCCTACGTTAGAACATGTACATAGAAGAGGGGCAGGGACTGGCCCGGAAGTGGAGAAAGGCAGCTGGACACAGTGAGCCGCAGCCCATCGTCATAGTCTAGGAAGGCTGAATACGATTAATGATTCCTTAAAAAAAAAAAAAAAGTTGATCTTGTGCCAAGACTCTTTTTATCTGTCACATAATTATTTCAGTGTGTGCTCTCATATTTCAGTGTGTTTCAGTGTGTGGCAGATAGGAAGAGTCTTGGCACGAGATCGATATGAAGTGAGCAGAGAAAAAGTCTAAAAGCATACGTTCAAGGGCAGGAACCAACTAGCCTCGTTCCCAGTCTCTTGTCCTTGAGAGGGTAACCCGGTGAAGTGGATAACTGTTGTGTTGTCATGTGATGTTGCTTAGTCAGTAGTTCTGAATTCTGAATTTGATTGGTGCTATCCCGCTCCGCCCAAGACAGTGGAAACGAGGCTAGGAACCAACCACCAACAGACACCCCGGCTTTTCCTGTGCGTCCCAAAATATATACAACCCCATGCTACTTTGCATTAGAGGGATTGTCCCTAGTAGAAATTCTGTTCACTACCGGGATTTGCACTGGCTGCAAAATCCCTCTCACTTGTTCTTTGCTCTTAGTATTACGGAGTTCTTGCATTATATACTCTATTTCACCCGTTGGAAACCAAGCCGTCCCCTGCACACCCTTCCGCTGCACATTCTACAAGCATATGCACAGTACGTTCGAGGGCAGGAACCGACCACGCTGCAACAGACACCCCTGCTTTTCCTGTGCGTCCCAGAATACAACCCCATGCTACTTTGCATTTCATCCGTTGGAAGCCAAGCCATCCCCTGCACACCATTCCGTTATGACTATGTCGGTATGTAGGATCTGAGTGCACCGTACTCGGTACACAATATATTTTTCAAAACCCTTGATGGATCTCTGCGTATGATGAACTCCGACTGGAGAGGGTTCGGGGTCTTGGCATGAGACTAACTTTTAAAAAAGTTTTGCAGGTTGGTCAGCCGTTACTTCACCTACTCTAGACCTAAGTACAACTCTAAATTTAATACCCTCAGCCCTTTGACAACGTAATATTCAGTTGCTCTACAGTATCAACGTCATGGGGATGTGTGGAACCCGGAAGGCTCATTTTGGAGAGGATTTTAAAGGCAGAGAAACTACAAGAGATGAGCGTTTGAGGCCTATCTGTTCGAGAGAGGATGCACATATGAAGTGGGCGGAGAAAGTTCTTTGATGTTAAAGCGAATATATGATTGTATGGGTGGACTATCGGGCTTGTAAAGCGATACTATCGCTGAAAGCGGTAGTGAGCTGGCCACTGGTTAGCACACATGCCATGCAACCTTTAACATATCATGTATGTTCGCCAGGCTGTCTGGTAGCAAAATCCTGGACTCGGTACTTTCAGAAGCGAAACAGGACTCTACAGTGCCCCAGTAAAATCTCTCAAAGCCAAGTCCTTGCTATAGGCGTGATCATGGGATGCAATATTACCTGACCTACACTCAAAAATGTCATCCGCATACACCTACCCACCCACACGATCCCTGGTTGGAGAGTGTCGTTCCTCATTGTATAAAATCCATTTCAATCAGGCTTGGCTCCTCCAATGTGATCTCTGCCTGCTCGTCCCTTGCTATTGTACCCCCCAGTCTACATTGATCCAACCAAGAAGATTGCCTTTCTATAGGAGGGATCGTGGATTACTACCACAGCGCATTGATACTTCAAGCCTGTCATCTCACATTCCACATCACTGGCCAAACACCCATCTTTTCCTTATTGCCCTCTCTCACCAACCGTCAGACCCTATTCACCAACACCAAGGTGCTCGGGTTACGCTGAATCTCCGTGCCAACCCTCTACATACTCCAGCACTAACACGCCCCATCTCCGAGAAGTCTGGGACCAAATTTGCTCGGCAGTGAGCAATATGTACTCAGCTTTCATCCAATGGCTCGCTCGTAAGCCGCTATACCAAAGTTACTATCTTCGCACTTGCTCTATATCTTGTGGGGGCAAACGCAATCTACTGGCGAGAGGCCAAAGCAGACTGGACTCCCAAAGAATGTAAAGAAACTTACCTACTGGATGTACTAAGATATTCCTAAGTAACATGATTTCTAGGGGAGAAATACAGGACTGAGTACCAAGATTGGGGAAAGAACGAGAGACCGGTCATACCACTTCTGTTTGTCTTGATCCCAAGTTTGTTCCTCTCGGGAATTTTTTTCAATGCAGCACAACAGACACTCCAAAGGGGTACACGACTCACCTCTGCCTCGTGCTAATTTATATTGTTACCTACATCTCCACCATCTTCTGGCCTGCTACTCAGACCGGGGCCCAAGCAGTGATCATTGGGGGAAGTTTGGCCATCCTCAGTCTCCCTCTCCCATTAACACTGGAGAGACAAATGACCCAGTCATTGGATTGCGAGGAGAGGGAACGAGTCAAACTTCAGTATTGGGGAC
>Ga0307514_10005507_pt1 | contig 11252 bp, 16 predicted proteins | sample 16_EM_MG_FD_203088 | JGI IMG/M metagenome (GOLD analysis project Ga0307514, IMG submission 203088) | Populus trichocarpa ectomycorrhiza microbial communities from riparian zone in the Pacific Northwest, United States - 16_EM | ecosystem: Host-associated > Plants > Roots > Unclassified | place... | reverse complement strand
CGGCCAGTCCTTCTGGCCGGGACCACGCCATGTGAGGAGGCCCTCTGCGTGAGCGGGTGTGCCGACAGGCAGCCTGGCCTGTTCAGCCACCAGGCCCCTTCTCAGGGTTCGCCACCGCAGGCGTGCCCCTCTGCGCGGCATCGAAGGCGTCGGTGAGACCGTCGAGGCGGTCGGCAAGTTCCCGGAGCCGGTCCGCGTGTGCCGTGAGGCTGCCCGAGAGGCGGCGCAAGTCGTCGGAACCATGTGGATACCAGTCGCCGGCCATCTCGACGTTCACGAAAGGTACGTGATCTGGTGGGCGCTCGGTGAAGGGGCGCTGTTCGAAGCATGCACGCAGAACTACCGCTGTGCCACGGCTCGTTGAGGTGGTGAATTCGTAGTCGGGGCTCGCGTGCGTGATGTCGACGCGGTAGCCGCCGGGCTGATGCTCTTCCTCGGTTCCCCTGCACCAGTCGGGCTCCCAGATGGTGACAGGCCCGTGGTCGCACGTGGGGACAGTCACTTTCCGGGACGAGTTGTCGTGATCCGGCATGAGCGGGTTCCTTGTCCCGGTAGTCATTGGCCCTGGGCGGCGTGGGGCGAGGATCCCGGCTCATTCCTCGTTCAGGAGGTCAGCCGCGGCCTTCGGATCCATGAGGGTCGACCAGGCTTGTTCGGAGGGAAGAAGGGGGCGGCTGGGGAGGGCGTACTCGGGGTACCAGACGGTGGGATCGCAGCCGGGGACATGGCGCAGGATGACCGCGATGAGATCGTCGGGGACGGAGCCGGTGATGCGTACCGCCGCATAGGTCTCATGGCCGTCGTCGGCGCGTACGAGGATGCCGAGGCGGAAGGTGGGAAAGTCGGCGGCGTGCTCATGCCCGTCGTGCAGTGATCCACGAGCCAGCTCCCGGACAGCCGCAGCAAGATGGCGGACAAGCCGGGCACCGGCTTCGAGCTGGTAGCGGTCGCGGTCGTTCTGGTCAGGGAGGAGATGCCCGACGTGCGTTGTGGTGCTCAGGGGCTGGCGGTTGTCGGCGTTGTAGCGGGCTCGTGCAGCCCTCGCGGTCGTCTCCAGGGCTGAGTAGAAGTCCTCTGGTGACCCGTCCTCGCGTTGGCCGGCAGCGATGAGCCAGGGCAGATCCTCGTCGGTCCGGACCGCTCCGCGCCAGCGTCGGACCTTGACTTTGAAGAGCACCTCATCTTCGACCGAGCGGATCCGCTCATGTGTTCCCGGGCCTTGGCCAAGATCGGATGATCCAGTTCATCGAGCGGTTCCCGGGCTGACGGAAGTGGTAATTTCAAGTCCTCGCGGAGTGCGCGGAGGGTGGGTCGAGCGGGCCGCACGGATCAGTTGTCCTCGCCTACTCCGCCGAGTTCCTTGATCCGCTCCGGTGACAGTCCGGTGAGCAGCGAGACGCTCGATTCCACGGATCCGTCAAGCTTGCGCAGCTTCTCCAGCATGCTGGCCCGAACCTCCTCACGGCGGATCTCCAAGTAGGTTCGGACGGCCTCCGCGACCAGGTCCTTCTTCGTCATCCCCAGAAAGTGGGCGCCGTCCGCGATCAGCTCGTCTATGGCCGCATCGACTTTCAACGGTGCTGTCGTCCGGGTTGTCCGACTGCGGGCTTCCTCTGTGATCCTCATGCTCACACCCTCTCTGGTACCAAAAGATACTCCTATTCTTCTCTACTCACGAGTGACAAGGGGAAGCGAAGCGCCTGCTCGGCCTGCTTGTCGGTCTCGATAGACACGGCGCTCCCGCTGGCGTGCCGGTTCCCGTCGGTGCGGGCCTCGGGCCGATGAACTGGGCGAGGCCGCCCTCGTAGTCGAGCCCGAAGTGCGACTGCATGTTGGTGGAGTCGCGTCAGCGCTCGAAGGAGCGCTTCGCCGCCCATGGCGCGGCCAGCGAGTGCACGATGGACTGCGTCGGCCGGATGGCCGCCTGCGCGTCCGACTCCGGCCGCGCCATCCGGGTGGCGCCGGGATACCAGGCCACGAGGCCTCCAGACATGAGAAGGGAGGTTGAGGAACATCGGAACGAAAACTGGCGCTAAGCCCATCGCACGCCTGAGAACGCTTTGACCTGGGCTTTGGTGGAGGCGGAACCTTCGGCAGTCGTGTTGATCATTGACCGTGTGGAGGTCCGGGGTGCCGGTCGAGTTTCTGACAGAGGCGCAAGCCGCCGCGTACGCGGCGTTTGGCGGGGCGCCGTCCGCGGGCGGGTTCGATGTCCGCGACGAGGACGTCGCCCGCCTTTCGCCGTTCGTGCGGCAGCACGTCAACATGCTCGGCCGGTACTCCTTCCAACTCCCCGAACTGCCCGGCGGTATGCGCCCGCTGCGCGACCCGGACGCGGCCGAAGAGGTGTGAACCCGGTGGCCGTCGCCGCCGGGACTATCCCGGCGGCGACGTTTGCACTGGTCACCGGCTCGTAGGGTGCCGGGAGCCGTAACACCGGCGGAGGGCATGGCGGCGGGTGCGGTAGGCGGCCGGCGAGAGCTCCAGGCTGCTGCTGGGCCGGCACTGGGGGGTGGGCGGCCGCCGCACCGGGGGGTGCGGCGGCCGTGGGTGGCATCGGCTCGTGGTTCGAGTCAGGCAGCCCGGAGCAGGGCGTGCAGCTCGGCGGTGTCGATGATGTGGGCCCGTGAGGGGAAGACTTTGTGGAGCAGGACGTTGTGGACTTCGGTGTCTGGGTCGGCGACGCCGTCGGACAGGACGTAGAGCTGGTAGTCGCGGTCGGCCGCGTCGATGACGGTGGACAGGACGACGCCGCTGGTACTGATGCCGGAGACGACCAGAGTGGTGATGCCGCGCTCGCGCAGCCGCTGGTCGAGGTCGGTGGTGGACATGCCGCCGAAGCGAATCTTGCGCACGATGATGTCGCCGTCCTGGGGAGCCAGACACTCGTGGATGGCAGCGGCGGGGTCCTCGTGGTGCATGACGCGGTGTTGGGCCAGCGGGGCGAAGGACTTGTTGGAGGCCGGGATCGCGTCCCAGTCGGCATCGGTGAAGCCGACGCGTACGTAGGCGATGGTGCCGCCATGTGCGCGAACGTCGGCGATGGACCCTTCCACACGACCGATCAGGGCGTTTCGGTCCTCGCCTTCGGGCACAAAGACCAGGATCGCGGGCTGGTAGTCCATGACGAGAAGCGCGGTGCGGGTGGGGTCAAGCGCGGGGGCAGTACTCACGCGAGTGTTCTCCTTAACCGGTGGTGTGCCAGGTCGACGCGGACGCGCACCGGCGGACCGCTGCGGCCTGCGCGTGGCAAGTTGTGGTGCCTCATGAGTGGCTTCGGGACAGTTCCGGCTCGTGCTGCGACGTCTGGTCCTGTCGGGGAAGCAGGAGCGGGGTGGTCAGGATGAGCAGTCCCGCGACCGTGAGAGCGGTGCGTGGGCTGGTGACGTCGGCGAGCAGCCCGGCGAGCGCGGTGAGGACGGCGATGGAGGCCTGCTGACCGATCGACCAGGCCGACAGGGTGCGGGCGACGAGATGCTTGGGGGTGTGTTCGAGCCGGTAGGTGGCGAGTACCGGGCTGTACAGGCTCATGTTGACGATGATCGCCAGTTCGACGGCCATCACGGTGACGAGACCGGCGACGCCAGGACGGACAAAGGCCAGGCCGATCAGCCAGATGGCACGCAGGGTGCCGACGGTCCGAAAGACCCAGTGTCGGCCGAAGCGGGCCACGACACGGCGGGCCAGCCGGGAGCCGATGAGTCCGCCGAGGCAGGGGGCGGCGAAGGCGAGGGCGTACTGCCAGGGCGGGAACCCGAGCTGGCGAAGCAGGAGCACGGCCAGCAGCGGCTCGGTAGCCATGATCAGACCGGCGACGAGCATTTGGTTGAGGTAGAGCGGCCGCAGACCGGGGTGGCCCATGATGTGTCGCCAGCCGTCGAGCAGTGCGCCCGCCCGGAGCGGGCTCTTGTCGGTCGTTCGCGGCGCTTCTTCCTGGCCGCGGATCGCGGTGATGCCCAGCGCGGAGAGGAGGTAGCTGAGCGCGTCGGCCACCACGGTGGTGACCGGCCCGAACAGGCCGATCGCCGCCCCGCCGAGCGGTGGCCCCACCGCGATGGAGCTCCAGTTCGTGGACTCGAACCGCGCGTTGGCCACGAGCAGGTCGTCCGGCCGCACGAGGGCCTTGAGGTAGGCGCCGCTGGCCGCGTTGAAGGCAATCTTGGCTGCGGCGACCACGGCCGAGACCACGAGCAGCTGGACGAAACTGAGCCATCCGAAGGCGTAGGCGACCGGGATCGTCGCCATAGCCGCAAACCGGGCCAGGTCCATCATGATCATGACCGGGCGCTTGCGCCGAAACTCCACCCACGGCGCGAGCGGCACCGCGATCAGCGCACCCACCGCAGGCCCCACCGCGGACAGCGCGGACACCTCAGCGGGTCCGGCATGCAACACCAGCACGGCGATCAGCGGCAACGCCCCGAATCCCAGCCCGGACCCGTAGGCGCTCACCGCATATGACGCCCACAGCCAGCCGAACTGCCGGCCCAACCGTCTCCTGCCCACCATGCTCAGCGCACTCCCCTTGAGGTCCCACCCGAACAAACTGACGTTGACCAATGAGAGGTAAGCGGGCAGGACAACAGCAGGTCAAACAACTGACCTGCCAGTAATCCACAACTATCAGTTGTTCACTAAGGTGGGTCGGCGTGGACCTCGAAGCTGTACGTACCTTTGTCGCCGTCGCGGAAGCGGGCCAGTTCCAGAAAGCCGCCACCGACCTGTCGATCACCCAGCAGGCTGTCTCCAAGCGCATCGCCGCGTTGGAGAGCAACCTCGGCGTGCGGTTGTTCACCCGTGCCCCGCGGGGTGCCGAGCTCACCATCGATGGTCAGGCGTTCCTGCCCCACGCGCGCGAGCTGCTGCGCGTCGCCGAGCGTGCGGGCGCGTCCGTGCGTCCCGGCCGCCGTCCGCTGCGCGTCGACGTGATCGCCTCGCGCAGCGCGCAGTCGGGTCTGATGCGCGGCTTCCACCGCGCACACCCCGAGATCGACCTCGACGTGATGATGCTGTTCGACATCGAGACGGCCGTCACCGCCATCCGCTCCGGTGCGATCGACGCGTCCTTCCGCGCCGTCGCCGCGCCCGGTCGATCCCTGCCCGAGGACATCGCCTCCGTCCGGGTGCTCGACGAGCCGCTCCAACTCCTCACCGGCCCCGCCCATGCACTGGCGGGCGCCCGGTCGGTGACCGTCGCCCAGCTCACCGGGCACCGGATCTGGATGCCCGGCATCGCCCCCGGTACCGAGTGGGGCGCCTACTACGACGACCTCGTCGCCGATTTCGGCCTCACCATCGAGGTGACCGGCCCCGACTTCGGCTCCGACGCACTCCTCGACACCATCTCCGACACCCCGGCCCTGGCCACCTTCATGGGCGAGAACACCCGCCTCATCTGGCCCGCCGACCACGGCCTGCGCCGTATCCCGGTGACCGATCCGACGCCCGTTTACCCGCACTCGCTCCTCTGGCATCGCGACAACCCCCACCCAGCGCTGGCCACCCTCCGCACCCACCTCGCCGCCACGACGGCCGGCCACGACACCGCCGGGACCTGGACACCGGGCTGGGCGATTCCTCGCTGAACGGCTCCCCGCTCGTGCGGCCAGCCCCGCCCAGCGCAGGCGGTCAACGGCGGGCGTCGCCGGGGGCGAGCAGGCTGGTCAGCTCGGCGATCGCCTCCGGGGAGGGCTTGGAGTAGCGGCGGACGTTCTCCGGCTTCTTGTGCCGGGACTTCGCCATCAGCATCACCAGCGAGGCACCCTGCTCGCCGAGATGGGTCAGGGCGGAGTGGCGGTACTCGTGCAGGTCCCAGCCCGTACCCGGCCCGCGCAGGGCGGTGTGCTCGTCGAGCAGGGCGCGGGCCTGCCCGTACGACAACCGGGCCAGCCCAGTGTCCGGGCATACATCGCGGGGGCTTACGACCTTGCCCGGCCCCGGGCGGCGATGGGTGACGAACACCGGCCCGCGGGTTCGTCCCTTGAGCAGCCGGGGCAGCAGCCGGGCGGTACCGGCATCCCAGTACACGGGCTCCAGCACATAGTCCTCGCGTGACTGGCCCCGGGGGCGGGCCTTGGTCCGGGCACCCTTGGCCTTGACCAGGCAACGGCGCCCGGCGAGGTCCAGTTCCTCGATGTTGACGCCCAGGATCTCCTCGGACCGCCCGGCGGTCTCGTAGAGCATCCGCCACAGCGTTTTCTCCCGCAGGTGCCCCTCTCGCCGCGCGATCAGCCGGTCGACCGCCATCTTCGAGCGGGCCGGGGTCCCGGAGTCCGGCACCGTCAGCCGCTTCGCCCAGGCTGGAACCATCGGCCCCTCGTAGCCGCGCTCACGGCACCAGCCGAGCCAGGACAGCACCCCCGCCCGACGGGAGTTCCAGGTGTTGACCGCCGCGGTGCCCCACAGCAGTTCCAGGGCCTCGCCGATCTCGTCGTCCGCGACCGACGCCAGCAGGCCGGGCCTCGCCGAGCCGTTCAGCGGTCTTGCCCACCCCGATCCCGTAGTTGCGGACCGTGTTCGGATTGCCGAGCGAGTCGAGAAACACGTCCGCCACCGCCCGGTCGGTCAGCACCTTCGAGTCCCACAGGGCCTACCAAAACACCCCCACTCGGAGCGGAATCGAGTTGAGGGTGTGTCTGTTTTGGGTGGCTTCCGTGATCGCTTGCTGGCCCGTCGCTGGTCCGGGGAGTACACCTCGGCACCCGCGAGGGTGGCCGACGATGCACCCCCCGCCGCACCAGCTGAAGGGGTCGCGCGATGCAACGCGCGGCCCCTTCAGGCGTTCGGCTCGGTCTCTCCGGGCGCACTGCTGGGCGGTTGCTCGACGACAAAGGATCCCTTGCCGCGCACAGTGACGATCAGCCCGCGCTCGCGAAGTTCCTGTGCGGCCCGCCGTGCCGTGAGTCGCGCAACGCCGTACTCGTCGGCGAGGTGGTTCTCCGAGGGGATGGGCCTGTCCGGAGCCAGCTCCCCGGACGCGATTTTCCCGGCGACGACGTCGGCCAGCTGCACGTAGAGCGGCCTCGCGCTCATTGGGTCGAGGGTGGCCTTCGGCTCCGCCTTATCGCTCATACGTCCAACGTAGAGCGGCAGTGACCTGCACTATCGTGTGGATCTCTCTGTACTTGTATGTAGAGGGCTATATCTTGGTGTAGCTTCGAGACGGAAAGACCCCGGCGAGGTGGCTAGACCTCCCGGGGCACGGCCAACGCCACCCCCCTGGGTGCCACAACCCTACGAATGGCTGCGGGCAACCCGTGATCTGAAAGGTAGGGCCGCCTGACGGAACACACGACGAAACACACCGCTGAGCCCGTGATGACCTCTGTCTCCCCCGTCTGCTGCCCTGGCCGTCCCCCGGCGGCAATCCCTGCTACCTGGTCACGGACAGCGGCGGCGGGTACGTGTCCCGCCTCGCCGACCAACTGGAGGCCACGCAACTGGCCATGGGCGCCGATGTGCTCGGCCTCGCTCGCACTGTGCTGGACGACCCCACGTCGCCGTACACCGAGGTCCGCTACGCCGGCCTCCGGCTCGCCGAGTGTCTGACCGATGCCCTGCGCGTCGCCGAGTCCCGGGGCCCGCGTCTGCCCGCGCCGGACATGGAGGATACCGAGGACGCCCACGGCGTCGAAGAGGCCGAAGTGACCGAACGCAGCCTGCCGGCGTAACCAGCTGCCGCCCCCATCTCCTGTTCCGGCCGGGACCGCGCCGACCGGCCGGAACGGGCCGCGAACAGCTCACCTTCAGCCCGCGAGCACGGCTATCGTCTGCAGGACATCGCCGTTCAAGGAGCAGATATCCGTGACGTCACAGCCCGACCACGGGCGTGAGTTGATCCCGCGCCCCGAACGAACCCCTGACTCCGTCCGAGTCGCTCTGGCCCGTATCGCTCCCCACCGCCTGAGCGAGATGGAACGCCACAAGGAAGAGGCTCTGGCGGCCGCCATCCAGGACGGCAAGATCGGCCATCTCCAGCACTGGCTCACCCACTGGCAGGCGCAGGTCGAGATCGAACGGCGACCTGACCTGGCTGCCCGCTACCATGCCGCGCTCGCCGTGGTGCACGGCACGAGCGGCCGCGAAGACCCGGCCTTCCGCCCCGCCATGATCGAGCTGCGTGCCGTGGAAGCCGAGGCCCAGCAGGCGGTGTCCGCGTGACCTGGCGGTGGGAGTACGACCCGGACGAAGAACACGTCATCGGCGGGGCGCCGCCGGCTTTCGTGGCCGAGGTCGAGAAGAAGGCCGACGAGCTCGTCCGTGCCACTTCCGCGTTCTACCTCGACGGCACCGGATACCGAGAGCAGGACCCGAAGGGAGGCGTCGTCCATGTTCCCGGCGGCTTCCTCAACTACCAGGTCATCCCGCGCCACGAGTGCGTCTACGTGCTACAGGTGACCTACCTGTGAGCACCTGCCGTCGTAGAGCCGACCACGCCGGTGAACGATCGACGGGTGGGCCGGCCCGCGGGGTGTAGCCCGCTCCGCCCCCGCCCGGGTGGCTGCTCCCCCGGCTCGCCGACGCGGAGGCCTGTTGGTCGACCGCGCTGCTGGAGGCCGCCGCCTGTTTCGTGGTCGCCGAGACGCTGACCGACGCCGCCAAGTGCAGCGGGTCGCCGAGCGCAGACGTCCGGCTCGCCCGGACCCGGCGGGCGTTGTCAGACCGCGTGGACCGTCAGTTTGCTCAGGGGAAGCGTGTGTTGGGTCTGGAGGACCTTCGCGCGCAGGTAGCGGACGTTGTGCGCGGTGGTGAACACGCCGGTGGGTACGCGGTCGTGGACGTCGATGCCCAGGTCCCGCAACTGGTCTGCCTTGTCGGGGTTGTTGGAGAGCAGGTCCAGGCTTGTGATGCCGAGGGCGTCCAGCATCTGCGCGGCCGCCGTGTAGTCGCGGGCGTCCTCGGGCAGGCCCAGCGCGGTGTTGGCCGCGTATGTGTCGAGGCCCTGGTCCTGGAGGGCGTACGCGTCGAGCTTGTTGTAGAGGCCGATGCCGCGGCCCTCCTGACGGAGGTAGAGCAGGACGCCGCCACGGTCCGCGATCCGCTCGACCGCCTCGCGCAGCTGCGGGCCGCAGTCGCACCGGGCCGAGCCGAAGACGTCGCCGGTCAGGCACTCGGAATGCAGCCGGACGAGCGGGGTGGCGCCGGGGGCCGGGTCGCCCAGGACGACGGCCACGTGTTCCTGGCCGTCGGCCAGGCCGTGGAAGGTGACCAGTTCGGCGTCCACGCCATAGCCGTCCTGGAAGCGCAGCGGGACCCGGACGCGGGAGCGCGGGGTGGCGGCGGGGAAGTCAGGCATGCGGTTCTCCGGGTCCGGGGCCGTATCTGCTTCAGATTTGAAGCAGATCTTCGGGTACGGACCCTACCTCATGCTTGAAAATTGAAGCAACGGGATTGCGGCGTAGATCACGAAGGGGAGGAGGAGCGGCGGCGCCACGGTACGCACTCCGTCGCCGGGCGGGCGTCGTCGCTCTCCAGGGCCCGCGTGATCCCCGTACAGATCTCCTCCAACTGGTCCACCTGCTCCTCGGTGAGCTGGTCGAACAGCGACGCCCGTACGGTCTCGACGTGCCCCGGCGCGGTCTGTTCCAGGACCGCCATGCCTTCCGCGGTGAGCGTGGCGATGCTGCCCCGCTTGTCCCACCGGCAGTTCTCCCGCCGGAGCAGGCCGTCCTTCTCCAGGCGGGTCACCGCGTAGGTCAGCCGGCTGCGGGTGATCTTCGTGCGCTCCGCGAGGTCGGTCATGCGCAGCCGGTGTTCCGGGGCGTCGGAGAGGTTGGCGAGGATGGAGTAGTAGAGGTGGGGCATGCCGGCGTCCTGCTGGAGCTGCCGGTCGAGCGCGTCCTCCACGAGGTGCGTCGCGGCGATGTACGCGCGCCAGGCGCGCTGCTCCTTCGGGGTGAGCCAGCGAGTCGTCATGCCTCCAGTGTAGGTTTGTTTCAAACTTGAACCAAGACCCGCCCCAGCCGCCTTCGAGAGGGACCGCGCCGATGCCTCACCCGTACGTCCTCCTCTCCGCCGCCGTCTCCCTCGACGGCTATCTGGACGACACCGGTCCCGAGCGCCTGCTGCTCTCCAGCCCGGCCGACTTCGACCGGGTCGACGAGGTGCGGGCCTCCGTGGACGCGATCCTCGTCGGCGCGGGGACCATTCGTGCCGACAATCCGCGGCTGCTGGTCAACTCGGCGTCGCGGCGGGCCGCGCGCGTTGCCGCCGGACGGTCGGAGTACCCGCTGAAGGTCACGGTCAGCGGTTCCGGCGACCTCGACCCGGCCGCGCGGTTCTGGCACACCGGCGGTGAGAAAGTCGTCTACACGACGGAGAAGGGGGCGGAGCGGGTTCGTGCGCTGGGGCTGGGGCTGGGGCTGGGGCCGGCCACGGAAGTCGTCTCGCTCGGAGGTGGCGAACTCGACTGGCGGTTGTTGCTGGAGCATCTCGGCGAAGTGCGGGGTGTCCAGCGGCTCATGGTCGAGGGGGGTGGACACATCCACACCCAGTTGCTGCGGCAGGGGCTCGCGGATGAACTCCAGCTGGTGCTGGCTCCGTTGTTCGTCGGGGACCCGGCGGCGCCTCGTCTCTTCGGGCCCGGGCCGTATCAAGGCGGGCGCCTCCGGCTGACGGAGACCCGGTCCATCGGGGATGTTGTTTTTATGCGGTACGAGCCCACGGCGCCTGGAGTCGGCGGTCTCTCCTCGGCCGCGGATCGGCACTGGCTCGGGCTTGCCTGTTCGCTGGCTGACCAGTGTCCGCCCTCTCGGACGGCGTTCAGTGTGGGTGCGGTGGTGGTGGCGGCCGACGGGACCGAGCTTGCCCGTGGGTACTCGCGGGAGGGGGGTGACCCGGTCGTTCATGCGGAGGAGGCGGCGCTGGCGAAGATCGATGCGGGGGATGCGCGGCTGGCCTCCGCGACGGTTTACAGCAGCCTTGAGCCGTGTGCTCGGCGGGCGTCCCGGCCGGCTCCCTGTGCTCAGTTGATCCTGTCGGCGGGGGTGCGGCGGGTGGTTACGGCGTGGCGGGAGCCGGACACGTTTGTGCCGGGGGCCGACGGGAGTGGGGTGCTGTTGGGGGCGGGGGTGGATGTGGTGGTGCTGGGTGAGTATGCGGGGCTGGCCAAGGGGGCGAATGCTCATTTGCTGTGATGGGGGCGGCCTGTCGTGCCTGTCGTGCCTGTCGTGCCTGTGGTGGGGGGTCGGGGGGGGGGGGGGGGGGGGGGGGGGGGGGGGGGGGGGGGGGGGGGGGGGGGGGGGGGGGGGGGT
>Ga0307514_10005506_pt1 | contig 11254 bp, 11 predicted proteins | sample 16_EM_MG_FD_203088 | JGI IMG/M metagenome (GOLD analysis project Ga0307514, IMG submission 203088) | Populus trichocarpa ectomycorrhiza microbial communities from riparian zone in the Pacific Northwest, United States - 16_EM | ecosystem: Host-associated > Plants > Roots > Unclassified | place... | reverse complement strand
TGATATGGGTGTTGTCAATAAGGGCGGAAGAGGTGAGATAAACAAACGTTGTGCGTTGGCGTCAGTCGTTGACACTTTCACGCAAGGCATCGACGCCCACTCCTTCTGCAGATCCTTGATAGAACCATGAAACGAGTCCGACGCATTATTTTCGGCATCCTCATCCCTCTTCTGCCTGAACTTTCCTGATTGTTCCTCTTGTTTCCAAAACTCTGTGACGAGCCTATCGTACTTGGTGAAGACGGCGATGACGGGGATGTTGACTATGTTGGAACGAACGATGCATTAATCAATCAGAGCCTCGAAGCGGACCATTCTCACATTTTTTAGCGAGTTTCAGCAACTCCTCGTCGCCCGTCTGCAGTAGTCTTGCTCCCGTGCGGGGTTTCGACGCATAACCTACCAAAAGCAGATTTGAAGTGAGCAGATCTAATGTAAGGTGAGGCATACCAAATAGCGTGAATCTTTCTCAGGAGATCATATTGGGAACGTTTTTGGAGGAATGTTTCTACTGAATTCCAGTTGACCTTGAGGCTTGGAGCTGGCCTCAAAACCCTTGCTGTCGTGCAGGACGAAGCGAGGGTTTGCATATTCCCGCTCAATGTTTGCGTCTCCGGCACAGTCATGGCGGATGTCAATCTGATATCCGGTTGAATCTCCCTGACAGAACGCCAGATAACACTCACTTTGTCCGGATCGATGTTGAAAATGCATCGGACGAGCGAAGATTTCCCAACACCAGACTAGCCCCACTTGCGAGCGGATGACAGAGAGTCAATATCGGGCTGTGGTTCATCATTGTCGTTTACGTGCGTACCTTGGGCATTCTGCTAGAGTCTCGTCCACTTGAGAAGGTAAATTTCTCGGGACGGCAGGTATCTGCTTGACTTGTGGAATCAGAGCGCGTTGGTGTGACAGGTTCGGGCCCGTTGGGAGCGAGTTTGACAGTTTCTTCCGCTCTGGGAAGGTGGGCGGATTGAAGGCATGGCACTGAGAGCACCTTCGCCGGGCTGTGGCTTCTTCTTCCATCCAAAACAACACTTCAAACACATAGGATGGTCGTGCTACGTTGTCAAGTGTGGCTTTCGTCCCAGACTGTCAAATTCTGACAGGGCGCTCGCTGCAGAGCCTCGTTGTTTTCGTGACGTACCTTTCTTGCCCCTTCACCTCACCTACGATTGCCGCCTTTCTTGCGTATGTCTGCACCAGTGATTATTCTTGGATCATTTCTATATCAGTGACCATTGACAACGAGTGGGGTATCTAGACTGAACCCACCAGGGACAAAGTAGATGGACAACACTGGACAACAGTGCGAGAGCTGTGGATGCGAAAAGATAAAGAGCAGTGTGAAAGCTGGAAGGATGAAGTCCAAAACGTTCTGATCTTCGTGGGTCACCTTTCGCACTCACTCGTCGGTCATTTGCTAACAATGTATTCATCCAGTCCGGTTTATTCTCTGCCATTGTGACCGCCTTCCTAATTGAATCACACAAGGCTCTCAGACAGGACCCCGCTCAGGAAAGCGTTCAGCTCTTGAGGCAGATTGCCGCCCAAACTGCAGGCCAAAACTGGGTCAAAGGTCTAGCTGAACCTAGCGTCGACCACACCATCAGTGTCTGCGTGAATGTCTTCTGGTTCCTCAGCCTTGTACTCAGTCTCACAGCTGCGCTCATAGGAATTGTCTCCCTCCAGTGGATACGAACTCATATGCGTACTCTGGGTGGTGGATCTGAATCCCTCGGTCTCAGTCACATGCACTCTCTCGGCCTCCAGAAGTCGTATATCCCTCTCATTTTTACATCTCTTCCGGTTATTCTCATTCTCGGCCTTACCTGCTTTCTTGTTGGCCTTACTGTGTTCCTTTTCGAACTCAGCTGGCCTGTCGCAACTCCTGTCGCCATTGCCATTGGGTGTACATTTGTGTTCCTCCTTACTACCACTCTTCATCCGGCACTACAATCATTCCCTGAGCCGAGCAACGATCCAGACTGTTTTCCATCCCCATACCGATCAGCACAGTCTCTTCTCTTCCTTCCCCAGAGAGATTGGAGATCAAGGAGCCAAAAATGGCTTCAACAGCGCCAGGAGGACTTTGAGGCTGGCAAAGGGAGACCGCTGAGTCATTTGGAATCCAGGGAAGAGGGCATCGAAGCGGTATTTGCATACGATATCATTGAAGCCCTTGTCGCAGTGAAGGAAAGTCGATCTGCAGAAAGCGAGAATGAAAAAATCGCGCTGGCGAAGTGCCTTGCAGAAGTCCTCCCCATTCACTTGAACCTCTTTGCGACTGAAGATCTCGCGGACCTTATTCCCTTCCTTCCGCCTTCCGAATTTGTGCCTTCTGCGTTGTTCTCGCACGAGAACTCGACCCGGAAAGACCTCTGCGCGGTGGCTCTTGTGCAAACTGCTACCTGCAAAGGTCGACCTTCTCAGACCGCCGCCCTTGTCGAGGCATGTGTCCTCACTACACGTTGGCTATTCGAACGGCCTCACGTCTTGGACCCTGTCCCTACCAGCCAGCCACTCAATCTCATCTCCAAAGCTGGTAAGTCTTACTTCCTTGCCTGGCATCTTAGCTTCTGATAATGCCCAATTACTCAGACGAGCTCTCAGGCTCCCCTAACGTCCTCGAGGTACTCATCAGCACCCTCACCCGTTTCTTCGCCTTCGCAGCAGATTTTCAACCCAAGAGTCAAGACATCGACAGGACGACTCACACGTCATCATACACTTATTGGTTCTTGGTTCTATCTGCCAAAATTCTGACCTGCAGAGGTTTGCTCTCTGAGGAATTGCAGAACAGACATGCCTACCTTCTTGCCGTGATTGCTACTCGCCTGGGTGAAGACGAGGTGTGCGACTACCTCTGCCTCACGGCATCGATCTATGCCAGCATCATTTCCGAGTCTCCAGCAATGCGCTCTTCGCCTTTTGGGGGCTATTTTCTTCGTGCAGTGACGAGCCATCGTGATAGGTTCGAGGGCGATCTGGGCAGTCAGCGGTCACAGTTGCGAAGAGCAATTAAAGCTAATGAAGTTGCATGGCGTAACATCGATCGTGCACTCGAAGCCCTTGGACCCTGAGATACCTGAAGGAAGGGATTCAGGTGGACGATCTATAAATCATGGTGAGTCAGCTTGACTGTCGATGGTGTGTTTAACTAGATCATGCAGCCGCACAAAGTGGTGGTATATCTACTCCCATTCATGGAGAAGGCTCATCTCAGCACATATCTCTGGAAGAGATCAATTCGTCTGGATTTGGCAAAAATTATGACAGCGAAGGTTATCAGGGAGAGTTTGATATCATTATCGATTCACCGCCTTAGGGGCCACCATATGTACTTTTCCTTCAACCTTGTATATTTTGGGCAATTTGCATATTCAATGTTATCATTCTTTCTGAGTTCCAGCTAGCCGACAACTTTTTGTTTACATTGGGGTACAACTTGGTCTCCATGTTTCCTGGCTCTAACTTAGCTCGTCCTCTAACCAGATTAATGTAAAACAACAATAAATGGCTTAAGAATACAGGTAGCGCTTTGGGCGGTGACATTTTACATCACGGATAATACGTATACAACACTTAAGGAGCAAAGACCCTAGAATAACCTTCGACACTGGAAAATGATATGAGCACACGCAGACGGACTGAGAAAGGAGCACACACATTTGACGACAACATGGACAACGGTGCCTCGTTGCCGAAGTCATCGATGCCAACGTTTCTCGACAGCTGTCACATACAACAAGACATCTAGAAACAAAACCGAGGTTGGAAGGGATTTTACAATACGAATTACGCATACGCACCGGCAAGGCCAACAGATGATCTCCCGTGCCTCAAGCATACAAACAACGCAAACATGCTGAAGTTCTGTTTCCTTATCCCTTTTCTCTACCTCTCTGCCATATGCTGCAGGTATCAACGTTCCTGGACCAATATTGTCATCAATCGCTGGCTGACTTCGTCTTCTGTTGGACAGCAGTTGATGCCCTTGTGAAAGAGCATTCCAGTTCCTCCTTGTCAATGGGCTGGAAGACTCTGACCCATGCACAAGATGGGCAAGTACAACTTCGCCGCTGCTCGCGTAATTGTAGCTCGAGCTCGAATAAGACACCCGACGACTGGGGGATCCATTCCGGAGGATGTCGACGAACAACCCGATAGCCTCGTCCTCAGCCTCCCGATCCTCCCCAGAATCCTCTTCATCGGCATCATCGCTTGACAGCGCCGAACCTTCTCCTATTGCGTCCTCATCGTCATCACTGATCTCCTCATCATGTAAGAACTTCCGATACAGCTCTTGTTCCTTCCACTCTCTCTTTGTCTCTCGTATCAGTGCACCACCCTCTTCCCGATCGAGCACCTCTGGGACAACAAATCTGGCTTTCTCTTGCTCAGAATGCCTGACCCGTCCCCGCACTTTATCGAGCAAGAACATTATCAAACCCTTGATCACGCCCCATAGCACAACCAAAAATTGCCAAAATGCAACCAGATTCCTGTTCCAAATTCCACTGAATAGTCCAGAATTGCTTGTGTTTCCGAGGTCAATAATTCGGACGTCATTGTTGAATCCTCCCTGTTGCCCTCCCAATAAAAGCCTCCTTTTTCGGCGCCTTGGAGGAGTACGGTCATCATATTCCCCCATCCCGGCAGAAAGCGAAGGCTCAATAGAAAACGACCCTGATTCAACTTGAACCACCCCCAGTCTTCCCATCTTGACACGTCCGTAGGGTGGCATGCCGACCTCCGATCTACCTGTCGGCCTTCCACGTAAATTGATTCTAGGCCGCTGGATGGTAGCAACCTCATTGTTCCACCCTCTCAGGCCAGTTGCCTCAAGAATACCCATGCCAATCCGTAGCAGAACGAGGAAAAAGTCCTCTTCGTATGGCAAATTTGCGAACCATGAATTAGGTACGTCGCCATCATCTAAACACGCCAAATTAGTTTACAAAAATGAAAGACAAAATTGGATCTTTACTTGGCAATACATTGATAAAACGAAAGCCATCAAAGAGTCGATATATTCGACCCTGGATGAGCAGTTGGACAAGGGCATTAAGGAATACAGTCAAACACATGATTAAAAGTAGTGCAGTTTCGATTATGTTTGGAACATAATTTAACAACGGATAACGACCATATACCGCAATGTAGGGTTTATCCTGTTGTGGTGATCCAGACGCTTGTACATTTGTGGGAGAACGTGCACCCGTCGCAGGACCAGTTTTTCGGGTGAAATAAAAGTAGATGGCCGTGTGAAAATGTATTAGTGACAACAAAGAGGTGAGGGCGGTGGGGAGTAATCGATGCGTTGAGAGTCTTTTGGAGATGGACAAAAGGTGGAAGATGAAGAGCTGTGAAGGATGTCAACAATGTTTTCCATCGCAAAGAAATGAGAAATACCTGGAGAAGAGCGATGGTAATTGTGATGACGACATGCATGTCAGGGCGGGAAGGAGATTCATCAAGTGGGTAAAAATTATGTGCCATAGGAGACGAATATATGTGTAAAAGAAACCCATAACTAAACTGTGAATATCTGCTTAGTTGGACTTCAAAAGGGCAATGGAACAAACTTACAAGATGGAAAGATGAAAAGCTATGCGAACCACCAAGAGGAAACCCGCTCCCCGCGACACCGTCCAGTACTCTAATGAAACTCTCTACCAGAGATGCACCACATAAGGCGCAAAACGTCGACCAACAAACCTCAGCCATGTCTTTCTTCATACACCATCTTCCAAACACTTCAATCCATTTGAGAACACCCCAATAAGCTTGTTTTTGGTCTCTCGTAAAGTTCAGAGGAACTTCACACGTCTGTAAGATGAAAATGCCCCAAACTAAGAGCATCTTGCATAAAAAATAGACAGAGGGTAGATGAAAGATCAAGCGTGTGGTGGTGCGAGAGAAATCAAGAGGTGTGATAATAGAGTGGATGCGTTCCCAGAAAGTCGTGTGCTGCAGCGGGGAGCGGTACGCTCGTCTGGATCGGCTCGGAGAGGGGATTACAATGTTGTGCATACGGTGCAGCAAAACAGCCTGCGGTTTGTCAAAGACGAATTTATTTAGGGGAACACAAAACATACTGTAATGAATAAACCCAAGATATATGCCGAAGTAAGGAACTCCCAAAGACCAGGAAATCGGGAAAGGCGTTCGTCCTCGCCAACCTGCCTTGTCCAAGTTTTAGCCATGCCCGCTGAGCGCTGAACATCCAATGCCAGAGACAATGGATGAGTTACATCGTCTTGATGAAGAAATCATTATCATTGAGAGTTGTTAACAGTTACAAATACATGCATACAGTGAATAAATTATTGCAAGAAAAAATATTAATGTGTTGTCCATAGGGTCATCTAGGTTATTAGAGAACTTGCTTGCTCGACTTGAAAGTCGGAGTGCCGCTTCTTGATTCCGACTCTTCATCGTCCTCACGATGATACCGTCCGGGCAGTGGTGGAGGTACCTCCCGTGGGACATCCTTCGAGTAAAAACTAGAAGATGTCGACGGGTGCCGCGAAAGCGACGAATTCGACGTCGGCGCAGGAGAGTGCGCTACATATCTAGGAAGGCTCTCCTCCGGCTTGGAGAGAATAAAACCTCTCAGCCCTGCCGCCTTCTCCCCTTGTCGGCCAAACCCATATCCAACCTTTTCAGTACTTCTCCATGATGGTGCCTCAGAGGCACTAGTATCCTGGCGTACAACCGTCACCCGTGGTCCAGAAATGTAGTCGCCTGGGGTGGACTTGGTAAAGATTGGTCGTTTATCCGTTCCAGAAGGAAGAATACCCATGGATTCCGCTCTCCAGGCCCTGATGGAACGGTAACTTTTGGCGGTCTCACGGAAGACGAGACCGAGGAGCATATTAATGCACCCTAAAACAAAAAGGAAGAAGGCCGAAACAATGGTAAAGTCGTCAACATGGTGAGAGAGAATTTGCGTTGAAATAAGGCATTGGAAGATGCCCAACGCCCCGAGTCCGAAATTGCTTCCGAGAACGGGGAAGAATCGATCGAAGAATGGCATAGGCCAGCTACATTCAGACACTACGTATCACAAGAATCAGAAACCACTCCTTGACGATGGTAGCAAGACTTACGAAACAACATAATCGTCTGAACAATAATTAGAAGGCTGGCCACAACGGCCCAGAAAACTCCAGCAGGTTGATTTGGAACAGTGCTCCCTCTGAAAATCAAGTCAACATCAAAATGGGGACTTGTGGTTGATAACGCACTCTATGTAATCACAATCCAAAGTCGAATTATCTTCAGAGCCTCTGTTTGCTTCAAAAGAATTGACAGCTTTGACGTTGGTGACCATAACGAAGATGGTGCTCGAGAAGACAAGAATCAGTGAAACCATGCTGAGAGCGCGGACGACATTGAGACCGATGAAATAAACTATTGAAGATATGTTGTCAGTAATTTGTAGCTGCCAAGGAAGAGGGTACACACGTTTGCGAGTAGGAATCATGGTAGTGAGGAACAATAGATCTCGTAGACGATAATAAGATAAAGGTTCGTAAGGGTAAGTGAGCGACTGAGTAACTAAAAAAAAATTAGAGGTGTTCCAGCACCAACAAGCCGTGAAAGTGGAAATGAGAAGAATGGTAAGACCGGAGCACACATGCCCTTTAAAGCATCGGGTAGAGAACAATCTGAAGAACCCGCATTCTCGTTGCCGGGGGTGTTTGGGCGGTTGGGAGAACAATGCGTGGTGAAGGAAAACAAATCACAATGGACGTTATTGATGTCACGTGACTATCCGAACAATAGAAACAACAACGCGTTACGCACGATAATATTAATAATAATAATAACCGTATCTCACTGCTCAGTAGGTTAACATCTTGTTTGTAGCCGAGGCAACAAAGGCCGCCGCTAAAACACAAGCCCAGTCCATGGTTCCGATGACTGCATTCAAAGGAAATTGCTCGACGCTCATGGACAGGACAGTTTAACGTTGGCGTTGTTGGGTATTCCCTTTGCATCTGACGCTTATGACAAAAGCGCCTATACAAGGAATTGGATGCAATCAAGACAGATGTTGACGAAAACCATATGCTTTGTAGCACCACACCGCAACCTTCTGATGGTTCCAGCGAATACATCATCAATGCTCCAACCAAAGGCCAGGCCCTGAAAGCCCCAGGATTTCAAGCTCGCATTGGACACCAAGTCAGACCTGTATGAAGTCAGATCCACAACCGCGTCATGTTCGAACTCCTTCAGATTGCGATTGGACGTATGACTGAACAAAAATTGAGTCGACTGGGGTTATCATACGACGACTCGGACAGGAGCTCAGTTTATGGCGCGGTTTTGCAAATTTTGGTTCTCGAATCAAAAATCACAGGTGGTCTTCATTTTTTTTTTTTGCCTTCTACACCCGATTTGCCACTGATCCAAAAAAGTTGCATGCCAAATAATCGTTCATCATTGGGATGAACAACTTTGCTATGTTTACTCAGTACTGCCCCTTTGACAAATCCACCACGGAAAGACAGGACGAACTCGAGTCCTACGGCTTTTGACTGCAACTGCTCAGCTTGCGTCAATGCCATACCCGAAAAGCAACTTTCATGACTAACGTCAAGCAGCTCGAAGGTGTGTAACACTCTGGATTGGGTCGAGGGCGGGCGTTGAACTTGGAGCAAGGAATGATTATTTGCTGGTACTAATCATCTTCAAGGTTTACTCCGGGCTTGGCATGATAAAGGAAGCGACAAAATATGAGAAAGTTGCCAAGCCGTTTGGGAAAGCCTCCCAATTGATAAACGTTATTGGCATTCTGACTCGTCCATATGTGATGTAACTAGTGGCAGATCATCTGGCACAAGACATACTATTAGCAAAGGGTGCAGAATTCGATTGAGATCCGAAATCAGCAGGATGGCCATTGAAATCTCGACCAGATATGTATGTTCGAAATTTGGTACTAACCGCAACCAGTATTTCATTATCGCCAAGAAGTCCATGAAAATACCTTTACAAATCGTACAACAAAGTAAAAATTGTTTGCGATAAGTTGTCACTCTCTAAAAATGAGTGGAGTCCCATGGCTCCGCGAGCCCTCTATACATGCCCGCCGGATATGGTTCCGCATATGCTAATTCGACAGGCGCTGTCGTTAACGAGGGATTTGGCAATTGGTCATATTGCTGAAAGGATGAAGATGTATTTATCGTAGGAATCGGAGAGGGGTTTGCGAATATAACTTCCCCAGTGGCGGTGGTTGTCATGGGTATGTGTCCCCCTGCAAAGTCGTCCAGACCTGTACTGGGCCCACCAAAGCTTGGGTGCTGGGACGATACACTCGTATAGAGAAGTCTTCGCTCATCTTCGGTACGCATGAATTGTTGCCTTCCACCTCGAATTCCACCTCGAGTTCTTCTAAAGCTGACAAGAAAGAAGAAAAAAATAGGTGAGTGGCTGAAAGAGATGAAAAGAATAATTGAAATGGCACCAACAAGATCTGGAAAATCAAAAATCCCAGTAGAGCAGCGACTGCAAGCCCGCCTATTACACCACCAATAATTGGGCCGATGGGTTTGCTTGACAATCCCGTCGTAGTTGGTGTTGGCGTCTGATTGGGCAACATGGTATCAGTGGGATCAATTGAACTCGATGGGTATATAGTAGATTGTGTGTTTTGGTGCTACAAGGGTATTAGGATGCGAAGATACGGATTAACGTGGAAGGGGAAGCTTACACTGGTAGTACGAGAGGGTGTAGCGGTGGTTCTGGTCGAGCATGACGTCCCATAGTACATCGTAACCTGTGTGGCATATCCACGAACGGTGACTGTAACAGGAATCCTGCTAGTAGTCGTTCGACCTAGAGAAACTGATCAGGCTTTGCGATAAGAAAGAAACTCCATAAATCCAGTCTCACCAGGAGTAGATACAACGCGTGTGGCGGAATAATTGACGCATGTCGTCCGTAGCGGCGTACCGCGAATTACTGTGGTACTGCAAGTAAGATATGGGGTACGGTTCACCACAGGTGGGACAGTAACCAAGACGCTCCGATATGATACAGATAACGAGTCAGATGGAACAAGCCTCGTCGAGGTGAGGGTTGGTGTGGTGGTGCAAACCCTGGACATAATATTTCCGCACGATTTTGGATAAGAAGACGATTCCGAAAAAAACCAGACCTGTGGTGTTTTTTTGGCCACCGCTGAGCTCCCTTTTTATCGTTGGATTCGTTCAACGGTCCGCCTGTCAATTTTCTAAAATGCTTAGCACTGCCGCACATAAACGCCGGAAGGCATGCGGGGCGATCGTGGTTTTCGAGGATGGCGAATTGCGATGTTGGAACACATACTGGTAGACGAGTTGCAGCAAAAAGTCTGGCTCGAAAGGTTGACCCACGAATGTATCATTTTGTGATGCACATAGGCTGGAGTCGCAGCTATCAAAGACACCGTGACTTTCTGGGTTGTTAGTTCTGCGCAGCTTCCCCATTTAGGAATTGGCGGAGTCAGCTCACATCGCGTCCGCTCATCTTTGTTTCTTTTTTTTGTTCAATCTTTCTTCTATCTTTTATTTTCTTTTTCCTCAACTGGCAAGCCAGGCTATAAGGCTATCATTTGAAGATGAGAATGTTATCACTGATCACCGATCAGTGGCGAAAATACCACCTACTACCCGCGGTAAACAATTTTGCCACATGCTTTTGCTCAAGAGAGTCTTGTTATTTGGATTAGCTCTATTGAGCTTTGCAAAAGCAAAGTCTAGTACAGGAAGCTCTCTTCTAGTCGTTGTCGGGCCAAATCGAAAGGAAAATATTTTTCGATGATTTGAGAGGTAAGAACCCCTCAAACAAGTCGCGAAACACACTGACGAGTCCAAAAATCGCAGAACAAGGATACGAGTTGACTTTCCGTGGGCCAAAGGACGATGGGCCTCTCCTGGTCGAGACTCTGTGACGGTTTTTCCAACATATCTTTCCCTTGCCTGATTTGTCCCATAACCAAGCCACGTCGTCACGAAAACCTTGTGATGAATCTCTTCTCCACCCAAGAGCCGCAGTCGGACATCGACATGGTTGTTCGTTTTCCTCTGGTTTTCGAGACTGGGCTCAAAAGCAATCTGTGTTGATGCGCCACCCATATCGAGAAAGCCATACGTCGTCCTGTCCCCGCTAGAACCTGTGAACCCGTCCATAAGATAATTGACGGCGATCCATCCAAATAGACCCTCTTCCTCTCCGGTGATGATTCGGACAC
>Ga0307514_10005505_pt1 | contig 11255 bp, 14 predicted proteins | sample 16_EM_MG_FD_203088 | JGI IMG/M metagenome (GOLD analysis project Ga0307514, IMG submission 203088) | Populus trichocarpa ectomycorrhiza microbial communities from riparian zone in the Pacific Northwest, United States - 16_EM | ecosystem: Host-associated > Plants > Roots > Unclassified | place... | reverse complement strand
GGCGGGTTTCCGGGTTGTTCTTGTGGGGGGGGCGGGGGGGGGGGTGGGCGGGGGGCCCGTGGGGACCAAAGGCGATCCAGTATGCTGTGGGGAGAAATTTTGGTCATTTTTATGTGAAGGGGGATATGTATATGGATGTATATATGGGAAGAGGGGGGGTAATGGGGTGGTTGAGGGTAATGGGAATGGTGATTGCCGAGGTAATAGATATAGTTGGATATGATATCATGAATCATATACACACATATTGAATTGGGATATAGGTTTCATGTATGTACCGCACCCCTTGGTGTATAACGTGGCTTGGTGCCACAGAACCGCCAGGAGGATACTCACAAGCCTTCTTCTCTGCCAACGTCAACTCGCTCCAATTGGTCCTCATCCTATCTCTCAACTGCATCCACAGTTCCGCCTGCTCCTGTGGCGGCATGCCCTCCCACCTCTTCTCAATATCAACCAACGTCGGGCTCGAGATCGCGTGAGTCGTAGCGCACCTCCTGGTCGCCAAAGCAGGCAGTACCTGCGCCGGGCGGGTAGCAGTCCTCAAAAGCGCTGTTCGCAGCATTGTCCAAACAAATGAAAGATTGATGTGGTGGGGTTTAAATTGTCTTTGGGGGTTCGGGGAGTGTTTTGTGGGATGGGTTCGTATGATGACGGAAGCTTGGGTGGGGAATTTGCGCCATAGACCAGTGGGCTAATACAATGCTATTGTTTTCGGCAGATTAGCGCCACATGATATGACGGGGGTACGACTTACTACTCCATACGGAAGATCACCAAGAATGTTTAACAATTGTTTGCTATTACAGTCACTGTTCCACCATATCTAGATACCAATTTTGACCTTTAGCACTCCCCGGATTTAACTGCACGTGATCCATTCTTGCCATGTGCGCAAGGCCCATCAATTTACACAACTTCTTTCCCCAGATATTACTGCAGGAAATTTAATGCCCTCCTTCCCTTTATTAATGCAATCTTCCCAGCCCCCATCTCCTTTGCTAACCCAATCCTAACTATCTCCGCCAAAGTATTCTCTAACTCGGTCAAAAACTCCCAAAATCACTCCCAACATAAAAGCTCGGCTTGGGTGATGACAGCAAGTTCACCTGAGAAGCAAACTTCTGGAGGCAGAAGAAGGTACGTTGCAGGGGCTGCAAAGATGATGTTATAGCGATGGTGGTCAGGCCACTATGCTACCCTTACCTAAGGTATTCGAATCCCTCCCCATTGGTAAGTACAAGAATGCTCAATCGTAGACCCGCTGATAATTGGTTTCCATCCTCTTTATCATCAGGGGAGAAGGAATTAATACCATCTAACTCTACAATCACTTGGGCCAATGTGTCCAGTCTCTCGCTCCTACTACCCAACTCTTTTGGGAATTCAACCTATAAGAATACAAGCTAGGGGCTGTGTAGCAGAGAAAAGACAAATTGGTACGAGAGTTTATTGATGCTAGAATAATACTCGAGGACTTGAATGTAGCTAAGAATACAAACATGAAGGGCGACCCAGTCGTTCCCTTATTTGGACACGACAAGCTTTTGTCCCTATTTGGCCTAATTCTTGGCCCATCCTTGGCGTCTCGTGTTTTTCGAGGTACAAAATACATATTCATCTCTCTGTAGGTAGTGTTTATATGGCCTTCCATGGCCTCCGGCTCTTTGCGTACCCTATATTGGAACTAGGACACTATCTAATGGAAAACAAGGTATTCTGTTAAGCAACTCTGATGGTTACCCTGACATCAGCTGCCAGACTCCTAACTACCTAACCTATGTCACATGACAGAGAATACCATGCGATTTACAAGTATTTCATATATAGGAGCAGTCTCTCCATACAACTAAAGGACAAATAAGACCTAGCTAAATATTATAATTATAGTTTTTGGGGGGGGCAGATCTAATTGTACTTTCGAGAATACTATCAGTGCAAAACCTGAAATACTAATCAAATAGTATTGGTTTGGAGCCCAGACAGATCTATGGGAAAAGGATGAAGTCCCAGAGCTGGATCTGGAATCCCGAGCCAACATCATACCCTATACACCCTTCCCATTCCTTTCTTATTCCTTTTCTTCCCTATTTCTCTCCTCCCTCTCCTCCCTCCTTCCTCTCCTCCCTCCTTCTATTCCTCCCTCCTTCCATTCCTCCCTCCTTCCTCTCCTCTCTCCTCCCTCCTCTCTTTTAATTCTCTTTCCTTTTTCCTGTAGCTTACTCAATCAAATGCCAAGTGTACGAGAGGTAAGTGCCGATGTAGATAGAGTACATGTATGTACAGTCGGGTTGTAAAGTGATCGGACAGGCGTTTTGCCAAGAACCTGGTGGCCGTATGAATTTGTATTCTTAAATATTTGGTGCTGTCCAATCACTTCTGTACATTTATACTGTGGTATGAGACTATATAGGAGAAACTTGACTCTTGCTCGCGCAATCATCCTTCACATTGTAATTCATCTAATGCAAATTAGTATTGGCATATTATGGCATATAACTAAACTCAGCTCACCACCAAAAAACTTAGTATATGTGTATGCAACAACCTTTGTTGCATAAAGTCTTCCTTTTGCGGAGAAGAGAGGTTGGTTCATAATCATATGCGTCCCGATCGCGTTACCAGCGCGGGGAAGTGGCCCTACGGCACCTAACAGTGGCCCTACCTACCCTGCAAACTTTGCCCAACCTACGTCCATCACCCGTAGCCTGGTTACTTAAGTATCTAGTCTCGCCAGTGATATTCAACACGATTGTTCCTCGTGCTTGAGAAACAAGTCCAACATGCCGTATAGCATGGACACAGTGCTCCCGGATGCTCCGAACGCCCTAACAAACACTGATGGACAGCCATCAAGTGCTAATGGACCCAATTCGAACTCGGCCAGAGGCAGCAACAAATCTACAGAGAGGCTGGGGAGTGTGAACCAACAATCCAGGTTGGATGCAGGAGGATATGTTTCACTCAATGCTGAGCAGATCAAAGAGGTCACCAGGAAAAAGAAGCAATACAAGCCTAACACGCTGCTGTATACCAACAAGAAAACTGGACTCTGTTACGATGTACGAATGCGATACCATGCCACAGTCGATGAAGGGGATATGCACCCGGAGGATCCACGACGCATATATTTCATCTACAAGGCACTTGCAGAGGATGGGTTAATAGATGATGAGGATGATGTGATGTCGGAGCAGCTACGTGTACAGCCTGTTCTGGCAAAATTCAGAGCTCGGGAGGTAACCAAAGCAGAGGCCTGCTTGGTTCATAGCGAAGCCCACTGGAAGTTCATAGAAAGTACATCCAGTGAGTAACTCACTGCTAGACATGTGAATCCTGGCTTATTCGAATCGTAGGGATGCCACTCCGAGAACTGCAAGACCATACCAGAGATGGAGACTCGGTTTACTTCAATAATGAATCTTTTTTCTGCGGAAAGCTGTCTTGCGGTGGAGCCATTGAGGCTTGTCGACATGTTGTGGAAGGGACCTTGAAGAATGCCATAGCAGTTATAAGACCTCCCGGGCATCACGCAGAACCATGTCATGCTATGGGATTTTGCTTGTTCAACAATGTTGCGGTGGCCACAAAGGTCATACTAGCAAGCTATCCAGAGAAGGTCAAGAAAGTTTTGATTTTAGATTGGTAAGTACTTGGATTGATGTATCAGAGATTGCTGCTTATTTTACTTATATAGGGATGTGCATCATGGAAATGGAACCCAGTTGGCGTTTTATGACAATCCAGATGTATTATACATATCCATACATCGATATTCCAACGGGACATTCTACCCTCCAGGCACAGCAGGGAATGTCGATAAATGTGGAGAAGGTGCAGGCGAGGGAAGGTGGGTTTCCCTCCACCAAAAGCTACTAGTCAGTTCACTAAGGTAATAGAAATGTCAATATCCCCTGGAGTGTGGGGGCCATGGGGGACGGGGATTATATTTATGCCTTTCAGCGAATTGTCATGCCTATAGCGATGGAGTTCCAGCCTGATTTAGTTATCGGTATGTAAACGTACAACAATTCCAAGAGGTAACTACTAAACCATCATGTATCCAGTGTCTGCAGGATTTGATGCTGCGGCTGGCGATAGCATTGGTGGATGTTTCGTGACACCACCGGGCTATGCACATATGACAGCTATGCTTAAAACGCTGGCGAATGGAAAAATTGTGGTCTGTCTAGAGGTAGTATTGTCAAACCAGCTCTTGCCAATTTGATACTCACACGCTCTTCAGGGAGGATATAATTTATTGGCCATCGCACATTCAGCACTGGCAGTAACAAAAGTTCTCCTCGGGGAGCCCCCCGGAATACTCAAATCCACATTCCCCTCAAATGCAGCTGTGGAGACATGCCAACAGGTCATGCTGTACCAGTCAAAGTACTGGAATAGCATGTCTATAAAAACAATACTCCCAGGTAGGCCAAAAGTCCACCCATTTGATACCCACGACTAACAGCAAACAGAACTTGTGCGGTCCAAAACGGATCAGTCAAGGTTGCATGGTCAGTTTTCCGCCTTACTTCATTTTTGGCAGTTAACGGAAACTAATAAGCTACAACTCTAGATGTCATTCGTATATATCAATCTAAAACCCTCGCAGACAGGCACAGCATGTATGAACTCGCCGTCATGCGTGCCAAGGAGCGTCAATCGAAATCCTTTGAGGATCAAGTATTGGCTAGGTATATGCTTCATTTGTATTGGTGTTCACTGTCACTCGCTGACCTGCTACAGTCCTGACTACCAAGAGAAAGATATATTAGTCCTTGTTATACACGATCCGTAAGGGAATGCAATTACCCTGAATCTTCCATTGGATACTAACCTACCTAGTCCACAAGTGTCGGCCCAACCAAATGACGATAGGTTCATCAATTTACATGATGCATTTCTCGTGAGTGTGCTTCAACAACAATTCCATTTTTCGATTCCTATTTTGACGTGGTGTAGCTTGATTCCGGATCTGAGTATGTCGAGTGGGCAATCGCAAAGGGCTATGGAGTCATTGATGCCAATATCCCCCAGCATCTGAGTGGGTTGAATGTAAGTCTCTAGTACAACCTCTTTTTTTTTATGAATTCATCCAACTGACTCTTCCCAGGAACCATTCGACGTCCAAACACATGCGCAGCAACTGTGCTGCTATATATGGGATAATTACATTAGGCTATCTGATGCGAAGAAAGTCGTCATTATTGGTATTGGAAAAGCAGCTGGTGGAGTCACATACCTGATGGGTGCTAGAGGTAGGTGCTCAGGATGGCACTTGAATCTTCTGGCATTAAAGCTAACATCTCTCCCCTAGCTGAATGCCGGAATATCATTGCTGGATTGCTCCTATTCTACGGTGATGTCGACTTGCGAGCAGTAGTGCCCCCAGTGCAAGGTGATGGTCTTGCCGAATGGTATTGGGAGGTATGTGCCTGGTTCTTCACGGAATTTTTCATTGTTCAGGCTGTTTACTTATAGTCAATGTGAACATGCAGAACTCTCAGGTTTATTGCAGCCGCGACCACAATGTGTGGCAGCAGAAGAAACTGCGGAAAAAGTATGGAGGTCTGCAGCAAGCAACGAGCCATTGTATTGCAGATATGCTTCGGGAGGAGTTTGCCAAAGTAACTAGGTGGCTTGAAGAGAGGATTAAGCGTCCATCGCTATAGGATGGCAAGGCACTTGCCCCGGCTGCTTTTGAGGAGGCTAGAGATGATGCGATCATGAGTATGGCATGGAGGCCCAAGCATACGGGAGTGATGTCAAAGAAGGGGACGAAAAAGAAGATTGCAGGAGAGTGGAAGCGGAAAACTGAAGAGCAGAAGGAGGAAGTAGAGAATGAAGAGCAGAATATTCGCGATTCACTAAGTTACTATGATGACATCTTGACGCCAGAGGCTACGGACACAGCGAAACAAAAACCAAAAAGGACGAGGAGAATGGCTTTCGCGACGCCCGAATTACCTTTACGAGTAACGAGGTCATCCACGAAGCAGGGATAGGAATGGGGATAGTGGGGTGGTGGCAGAGAGCATTTGCGCAACTCTGGCATACTGGCCGTAGTTTCATTTCTTTGGCGTTCATACAGTTTGGCTTATGTTCAGGATTACAAAGGTTGTACCATACAGGGTGAGTTTATTATAGGAATAGGACAGCAGTACTTGTAATACAATACATCGATAGCAGGAGTATATTATTGTTAGTGATGCAAAGCCTGCAGTCTAACTCTGTGGGGGTCTTGGCTGGTTACTGCTTTTTGTTTGCTATGAGGCAGCCCTGTTCCCGTACCTTTGAAGGATTGGGTTTACACACGGGACAACATGCTGCTTGAGCGCCCTGGCTCCCGAACCTATGAAAGACAACCGAAAAATAATATCGCACTCTTCCACCGTCACGCCCCTCCCCTCAACACAGTCTGTGAAGAATGACTCCACAAGATCCACCTCGTAATCCCCGTCGGGATCCTTCACCTTTTTCCTCCACCTCTCAGGCTCGTCCATAGCCTCCCATGTCCCCCATCGCCGCCCAACGTCCTCACCGTGTATACAGACCAGGGCTACATACTTCCCTATCTCTGCATATATACCTCCCGCATTTCCAGCATTGGTCAGAGGTACCACTATCCAAAATATGTCGCCAGGCTTGTAAGTTGCCTTTCCCAGTGCGATTGGTAATTGGATAGGTATCCCAACCAGACAGTCATGATAGAATCTGAGTGCGGAATGTGGCTATATATAGTCTCAAACCATGTGGCTAGGTAGACTAGCTTAGAATAGCCACTTGATTCCTGGAAGATAGATAAGCTTTTTAATAATAATAAAACTTCGCCAAGAACGTCTGTGCTGAAGATAGCTTTAGCGCAGACAACCTAAGAGTCTGGGAACGAGATCAGTCTGTGCTACAATCCCCACATCTCCCTCATTCTACATCTCTTATATATCTTACATGCCTCAGCTAAGCAGCATTCAACCTCAAACAACACTACCAACCTACCTATACTGCAAACATCTCACAATGGACCTTACCAACTATCTGTGCAGATGAGGGAGGGATTTGACAAGTTGGAGAATGGACTTGACAAGATAGAGAAGGGATTATACAAGATCAGGAGCATCATGTTAAAAGTATTTATAAGCACATACATACATTTTGATCTTGATTATAGATGTTGACTGCTGTTATCTCAATATCATAGGGCTCCAATGCCTATGGGATCTTGTGTGGGACATCAAAAGTCGTACGACATGGTTGTGTTTACCGAGGAATGCCAGATTCCTAAGCCGCCTAGTCATACTACCACTCTACAAGATCCCCTAGACATCACAACAGAGACTACTACAGTACAGGAGGACGAAATATCGAAGCAGATGATCCTTGACCTTACGAAACATCCCCGATATACTCCTGCGGGACAAGCTCTTCTTCCAGCTGGGACAGATAGAATGACTGCCCTGCATATGCGAAAGTATCGGCACGGGCTAGCTATCTTAATGATCGCTATGTAAATTTTGTGTCTGGCGGTGCGATGGGATACCAATCCCCCCCTCTACACTTGATTTTAACAGGAGTTCCTGGTATCGGTATCTACCCTTTATTCTACCCACTTTACTTATTTTAGGAGAGTGAAAGGAGGCTAATTTACAAACTTTAGGAGAGAGCTTTGCAGGAAGTAGTATGGTCAGCATCCCCAGGCCGCCTAAAGCAAAGTCGATGGCGGAAGGAGCCTAAGGCAGAAGTAATGGCAATGAGTGGGAAGAGATTGTTACGGCTGAGCTGCACCACGCCGGCATATAGGCCACGTAATGTGGTGGGTGGCCTGACCTACCCCGCTTTCCTATATATTCACACTCTTGTACCATAGTTGCTCAGCTCTTCGAGCATTGTTCTGTCTCGTATTTTATCAATACATTTTGCTGTTATCCAGCACGTCTTAGGCCCGAGTTGTGATTATAACCCTCGCACGACATGATATCCCGGGATATCCACCAAAATACACCTGATTGCCAGCTTGCCTCTAACAGAGATCGCCTCATTGAGGTAATGTGCATTTATTTTTACCAGCTGTCTTTTCTCTTGTTGCTTTTTTACCAGTGTTATTCTGAGTCGTCAATTCCAAGTCCTACTCCTCGGTGTTGGCCTGGGTCCCTTTTAATATGTATCTATCCCAAACTTGTTGAGTTCTTAGTACACTATTCTTTATCTTATGATGGAAGTGTCCGGGGCATTTTGACCTAGTAGTATAAAACTACCTATTTAAACTAGCGCTTTACATTACTCTATTTCAGATTAAACACTTTATACCTTACTAACAACGAATGTACATAGTCCTCCTGATCAACATATGTTCCTAAAACGGCTGCACTTTTTATATGCAAGATATGGAGGAGATCCTAGACTACGATTCATCTCGGGAGTGATGCACAGAATTAGATTACTGCTGTGGATATCCATGACAAGGACGTGCGAATTGCCATCCGAGATATGGTTACAGACGGTCGCCCATTGAGCACGCTCAAAGACATTACTATAACTCAAGAAGGGTCTTTCAAGATCTTCTTTTATGTTTCGACCGATCCAGAGGAGCCTTGTGACCGAAGTTATAACATACGAATTGCAACCCCATATATCAGTGAGCTTCTAAGTATAGAAGTCTTTGCGACAAGAAAGTCATAACAACGGGCCTTCTATCACTGGCTGATGGAAGTCCCATCATTGAGGACTGCCAGTGGAAATATCTTTGAACGCTTAGTTCATCAGTACTTCCAAAGAAAACATCCTTTCTCGCTGGGAAGGCCGTTTAATCAACTCAGCAATGTGGGACCAGTGGCGGCTAAAACAAAATTTACTGTCAAGGGGTTCCGGCAGTGCAGCATCTCTAGTCCCCCCTCTTGCAACCATACCACCAATTGATCCTTCCAGCTCAATTCCAATCGATCCAGCCCTATTGGATCCTATGCCCTTGATTGTATTGACTGAAGCAGAGGAATCTATACGTTCCGCTACACAAAAGGCCCGCGATAATATGGCACATTGATATACTAAAGGATTTGTCATTGAGACCTTTGCGCCGGATACAGTTGTTACAGTACGAGTTCCTAAGAAAGACCGAGGTACATTAGACCATGCAATCAAACAAACTCACCGAAAGTTCTCACCCAGCGAGAAAATGCTTATTTCCGCCCCTTAGCGTCAAACCAAACCGCTTTTGTCCTTGCGCGATACGGGATTGTAATTATGCTACAAATCACAATTGCATCATCACATGAAATTAAGACTTCAGGAGCACTTCAAGCGATACTTCCAAAGGAAGCTAGGGTGGGGGGCCCCCACACCTTGTTTTCCTGCTGGCACGAGGATGAGATCAGCCCAGACCTTTATTCCAAGAACAGGAAACCCACCCTGTGAACTATATGCATCAACACCAGCGGTACAGACCCAACTACACGGGTAATCACCACCAGAAACGCACGCGTGGCTAAGAAATAGAATAAAGTAGTTGGTAGATTTGGTATGTGGTGGTTGTGTGGTTGTGTGGTTGTTTGGTTGTTTGGTTGTTTGTTATATGTTTGTGTGGTGATATGGTTGTGTGGTTATGTGGTTGTCCGATTGTATGGTTTGTAGAGGAAAGTTCACCCCGAATTCAAGTATTATCACAGATACCTCTAGAAAATTAAGAATTAAAAGAATAAGAACAAGGCTATTTTGAATAATAGTAATAGTATCCGTAATAGTAGTAGTAATAGATAATAATAGCAATAATTACAAAAAATAGTAATAGTATAGAGTATTCTTTAGCTACTAGAGTCAAAATCAAGAGTGCATTTAAGCCACCAATTATCGTTCCTTTTTTTTACCCTGAGCAACAAACCAAACCACAGGCCAGGGGACGGATATTGATCTCAGTTACCGTGGAGCACCATAAAGAAGCGCGGGTATGCGATAAAAATTACGGAAACAAGCAGGCGTATTCAGAGGACGGGCCTGCACACATAAGGCCATGTCACCCGATTCGTGGACAAACTTTGATTTTGACGAGGACCCGACGGATTTCGAAGGGCTGTCACCTCTGCCGTATGGAAACAAATCTGGCCATCAGCATCCGTCGGGGGCAGCAAGTTTGGCGCATGGGACGAGTGCGGCGGGGGCGAGGGCATTTACGACACAGTTGATCGCGTTTTATTTTAGAGCTCCGGTATGGAAGGAGAGCAGCATTTTGAAAGGAGTTGGAGCAGAATCAGTGGGCTGACTGGTTGAGGAGGAATGTAGGTTAAAGCGTTTTTCAAGATGAGGGTGGACTATATGGTATGGTGAATACCTTCATTTTGAGATTTGGGGGGTTGGTGGACAATGTGGGTTCGTTGTGTGGGGTACTCCACCAGTGGGCCCGTGGGGCTATTGGACTACCAGAAAGAGAGGTAGAATACCAGGGCTAATATATATGGGAGCGGTTCAGGCAGAACACGCTAATAACTTCTATATATACCCATAGCAAGTCGCCCGGGCAATAAACCCCCGAGTCCAAGCCAACGAACGATGGTCGCTACGGTTATCCACCCCCGGGCTCCTAGTCCATGCAGTAAAGCATCACGGGTGGGGGTTCATACCTAACCAGGGTACCTATACCTATACGCTATCCTCACAAACAGAGGGAAGCTTGGTGCTGACATTCGTTTGGCCGGGCAGTTTTACCTCCATTAATAGCGAATGCTAGGTTCGTTTTGTCATGCGGCGTGAGGCAGTTGAATGTGGTGGACTGACGGGTGAATATAGTGTTGGAGCAGTTCTGTACGTTTCTCCAAGGGTATAAGCGAAGGCCAAATGGCTAACGAAGCCGGATTATTTTTGGTGGTGAAAGATATACCTCGTATTTGAAAATGCTAGGTGTCTTTCATGAACCGTCAGGGATAGGACTCAAGAGGGTCTTTCCACCACCAGCGTTTGCGGATACATTAGCGGCGGGGATTGTGGCTGGGAGTATACAGTCTTTAGTGAGTATACTCCCAGAATCCCAGCGATGTCAGGGAGTGATGCAGTTATATACATGAAGGGACTGATTTTAGGTGAATCGTGAGATGGGAAAAGGTAGCCGCGCCGCTCGACGCCCTACAAACCCGCTCAGATGTAAACGAAATGCTCGAAGGTCGGCACCGTAGTATGTGGAGATATGCAGCATACAAGTTACAAGAGATTGGGGTGCGGGGTGTCTTTGCCGGGTATGGATTCAGTTTAGCAAAGGTCTCGCCTCCCAT
>Ga0307514_10005504_pt1 | contig 11255 bp, 5 predicted proteins | sample 16_EM_MG_FD_203088 | JGI IMG/M metagenome (GOLD analysis project Ga0307514, IMG submission 203088) | Populus trichocarpa ectomycorrhiza microbial communities from riparian zone in the Pacific Northwest, United States - 16_EM | ecosystem: Host-associated > Plants > Roots > Unclassified | place... | reverse complement strand
AAGCAAACCAAAGAGGGGATAACTAATAAGAGCCCCCCCAAAAAAAAAAATACTAAAGTAAACTCCAACAATGAAAAAGGTCTGAAGATCCAGGTTATCCTAATGTTCTCCCAAAATACCATTCAATTGCGTTCTCATATCATAGAATCATGGAAGATCTAAAGCAAGAAGAAGAGAACCGGGTTGGCTAAAGGAATTTAGCTCAAAGAACCTCAAAATAACAAAAAAAAATGTACAATTTTAAATTTGCTACATCTATTGTAGAGTTAGAAATCAAAATAACATATTAGCACCGTCAAGTTCTGTTTTCATAAAAGTCAACCGTGCAACTTATTGACATTTATTATGCATAGAACCAAAATCCATCATCCAAATGAATGAACTAAGAGTTACAAAATCAGTATTTTAAGCATAACCGAGGAAAGACCAAGAATTCTGAAACAAGGAACCCCAAATGTTCTAAGTTTAACAGCTTAGGTTTAAAGTCCAGTTATTCTTCTGTTTACAGCATTTTTTCAGCCACCTCAGGCAGACATTGAACTAAAATCCCTCACACCCCAAAAGCGAGATACCTAACCTTCCATCCTAAGTTAGTAAATCACAAAACACCTAAAAAACTAGAATATATAGACCAAATCTAAGAAATAAAGCACTCCAATACTGCCATTTTGAGTAAAAACCATGAAAATCATAGAGATCTAATAAAAAAAGTAGAGATTTCAAAAGGTAAGAGCTTGACCGAGAGTGAGATTTCACTATATGTAAACGAAAAAATGGCAAATCTAGGAGTCAATAAAAACAGAGTGCAGAAATAAACAAAAATAAAAACAATCTGCACGCTCAAAATATCAAAATCTATCAAAGGAACCAACTTTATAGCTCAAATCAAGAAAACAAACCAAACACAGATCACCATTTTAAGCAAAAAGCAAGAAAATGGGAGAGATCTAAGAAAAGAATCATCCTTTTCAGGAGTTTTGAGAGAAGTGAAAAAAAGGGTCTAAATAGGATTAAAAAGAAATCATATTTCTTCTTCCCAACACATACCTGAACAGACAGTTGAGAGAGTTGTTGTTGTTGAAATCTGGAGAAAATTATGGGAAGACAGCAATAACAACAACAACACGGCTAAAGTGAATCAAAAGACAAAAACAATTTTTATGGTACTCCTAGTACTAACCAAACCAAAACCTCTCCCTCTCTAAAGAGCCACCCCTTTCTTTCTCTCTCTAAAAAATGAATCCACTTAATAACTACTTAATGAGACTCTCCCTCTCTCTCTCTTCTTTTGTGCGTGTGAGTGTCACTTGAGAGAGCCGCGACAACTGGTGAGTTGTCTCGTCTGGCAAAAAAGCCCCTCCAAAATCTCTTCAAAAGGAAATATTTTAATTTTATTTATCTAGATAAATATTTTTTATAAACACCACTTACGTTAAACAAGAATATACTAATCCCTATTAAAAAAATTCTAGGTAATTAACAACAACAACAGTGATAGTTAATAGCTCAAACAAACGAACAACCCCACCTAGGGACACCTCATTTCTTAAATAAATTTTCATTTTTAGAAAAAAAAGTTAACAGTAGTCTGGTCAAGGTAGGAGTTTTGGGAGGTTAGGTCAGGTCTGGTCTGGTCTGATCATCTCAAAAGCCAGGATATTTGTGAGACAGCATGATCCAATACAATTGGAATGATAAAGCAAAATTTGCTTGTGAGATATTCATGAACATAAAGATCAAGGACAAGACCTATGAGACCACTCCTTTTGTGACATTTGTTTAATGCATGTGACTTCACGCTCCTCCTCTCACACCTGGAAAGTGAGACCTCCGAGGCACAAAAACCACATACCACACAACCATATGCCATGTCTAGGCAATTGAGGTCCAGTTTGTTCATATTGTCCGATGTAGCGCAGTCATACTTGCTTCCACCGAAAACCCTTTTAAAATTTGATGATTTTTAGTTTTTTTGTTAATTTATTTTTTCAAACCACGATCATCATCATCAGACGGTGCTTGTTATTTACTTCTCCTTGTACTGGTAAAAGGGTAGGTCGTTGGTTGTCTGTTGCATGGCAAGTCAGAAATACGTGTAATCAGTGACTTTGTGCATCGTTGTATTGGTATTGCTTTCTTTTTCGTGGGCAAAACCCTGTCTCCTGCGCATCCTCAACTTGTTAAAATGGAAAGGGACATTATCATGACACGATTAAGTTTTCTTACGACTGAAGTCTTTTTTAAAAAAAGAAAAAAGAAAAAAGAAAAAAGATATTGCTTCCTTTCCTTCAAATCTCAACAAGTCGTAATCAACACAATTCGGTGATAATGTTAACAACCTGCTCTATTTTTCAAACTCTTGAACTAAAATTTGATTTGTTCGATTTGAATGTTTAACCACTGCTTTCTACAATATTCATGCAGTTTTTTTTTTTTTTACATCTTATTTTGAAATGTGATTGCAATTGTTTTTTAAATTATTTTTTACTTAAAAATATATTAAATAATATTTTTTTATTTTTTAAAAATTATTTTTACATTCATACATCAAAATATTTGAAAATCTTTAAAAAATATTAATTTAAAATAAATAAAAAATAAATTAAATTAATTTTTTAAAAAAACACTTTTAAAATATAAAAACAAAAGAAACTTACTAAGATATTATTTAATGGAATTGTTTTTTAAAATGATTTTTATTTAAAAATATATTAAAATAATATTTTTTTATTTTTTAAAATTTATTTTTGATATCAACATATTAAAACAATATAAAAAAATTTTAAAATTTTATTTTTAAAGCATATTATGGCCACAAAAACTAACTGTACCTAGGTTCTCGTCTCATACAATCTTAAAACACACATCCCTTAGTATACTAGGAAGAATTTAATAAATTTCACCTGATGTTGCCCTCAAAAAATGATCCGCAGAGGAAATGACAACGAGTAGGATCGATGAGGATGAGCCAAACCCTGAAAGATTGAAACATTGATCAAGGGCTTACTGGCCAGAATCAACAATACCACATGCATAAATTATTAAATACCTCCGATTAAGATCATCATTTGGATGTTGATCACTTGTTTGCTTTTCCCTTGAGCATTCCACTCAAGTCAACATTTTAGTTTTCAACAATATCGATGAAAACTCTTAATTTTACATTATGAATCTTCATTTCTAAAAAAAAAAAAATAGACATAGTTGCTAGTAAGATCATAAAACACATGGATCTCAACTTCAGGGCACATCAAGCAATGCCATCTTTTTTTTTTCAAAAAAAAAAGAATCGAGGTTGGCTTTTTAACGAGAGCCGACCGACGTTCTAAAAGAATGGGAAAGGAAATCTATACAACATGTTGGGGGGGGGGGGATTAACAGAAAAATAAAACCACAATCACATCTGGAAATCAATTAAGTTTTGGTTCTGGATACTGCTAACTACACAGGTATGACATCATCATTTGATGTATCTTCACATCTCAAAACAATACCATCAAGGCTAGCTGGAAAGATGCATCTGGACCATTGCCATCCAGTTGCCAATGGCTCCGGAGGTGCGACTATCATAAGCATGCTGTCATTTCTCTGAACAATCCCCGTAACACTAACAGTGCTGCCTTCTTTGATGCACCTGCAATAGCCATGGCTGCAGTTTCAAAACTCCAAAACATCCAAAATTCCTAAAAACAGTTCAATGGTTATTGATCCTCAACTAATAAAAATCACGATGATGCCTTACCTTGACAAGGGGACTATAAAAAATCACTATGATAAACATCTAACATGTTTTCTGGTTCAAGCTCCCACCTAAGGGTACGTCGAGAAATAAAATACTTGATGACCTAATTCTTCAAGGAGAGAGCTTACCCTTCTTTCAGTCTCATTAAACGCTCATCGCTTGAAAGGTTTTTCTTTCCCAACCACCTGACAAACTCCGGAGACAGGTCTTTCTTTTCAGGGTTAATATCAACAACCAAGGAATCGTCAACAAAAGGGATTATCCTTGTGCCACTGCCAGTCTTAACCAGTGCTCTTAAACCAGATTGGAAATCAGAGATGTAGAAGTCAACAACATGCCTCTGCAAAAAAAAAAATATATCCTTTTAAAAACATGGAAATTCAAGGCAAAACACTTGCTCCAAATGTAAATGTCCATTCATCATCGCAAATATAGAAAACTAAAATGGAATGTAGTGAAATAGGAAAGGGAAGTGATGCAGCCAAAAATCAAAATAGGAGGAATAAGGATCATTTTCCTTTATTTAGTGGGTTTATATTCTTTTCTAGTATAAAAGATCCAAACTAGGATTTTCTATGTTTAGAGTAGTCCCTGTTTCTGAATGTAACCTACACAGGAAAGACAGGGAATAATTGATGGTTGAAGAATTATGGTTTCTCATAGTGGTCAAGGTTTCAAATAACTATTGCTTTTTACTACTCCTGGAGTAAATTCAGTTTGAAGTTTCAAATAACTAGGATTTTTGCCAACAGAAGGGGGGCTTGGTTAGTAAGAGGGGAATAACAGTTTCAAAAGGGAACCTATCCAGATATTTGGATAAGAAAAACCCAGCCAACTCGTAGGAAGCTAGTGTATGTGTTAAAATCCTTTGTGTGTTTGAGGGAATAGTCTCTTCAACACTACATGTTCAAAAGATACAAAGTCGCAAAATTACTCTGGAAAAGAAACTGCGGCACAGGCAATCAAAAATACAAAGCCTCTCTCACCTCTGATGATCTCAATCCCCATGTAAAATGGCGATGACCAGGGCTGGCAGGTTTTGAACCCCATGCACGGTACTCATATAATCTTGTAGAGGTATAGACACATCTGGGAACTCTTTGGAACGAAGACTCCAAAGGGACATTACCACAGGTAACCACCTTCAGCAATTGCAAGAGAGTAAACATTCTGATCAATATCACGTAATTATGCATAAGAGAAAAAGATAAAAAATTCAAAATCGATATACATTTTTTCAAGACACAGATATTAGAAAGTATAATGCACAGTCGTTAAAGCATTACTGGATTCAAGTGTAGAGAAGGGAGAAAAAGGCGCAGGGCAATTAGTGGAAACCACTAAGAATATAGATCTCAATCTACATTAAATAAAAATAGTTGCATGCAAATATCAAGCATGCACATAAAAAACAATAAATGAAAGCACCTACTACATACCCCGGAAACTTTCACATATTGCCCATTTTTTGCAGCTCTTAGATCAGTATCAGGATAGCGAGCAGTGAACTCCATGATATATCTTCTTCCCCAACACGTATTCCAAACAACTAATCCAGCAACTATGACAAAAAGAACCACAACAACAATGAGGAGGATGGCGTTGTGAACAGCTCCAAGAATAAAACCACCAGCAAGGAATCCCATCACGAAAATCAGAATCACCAACCATACTACTGTTTTCGGGAAGTTCCTCCTCACAGAATAGTCATCATCCTGACTTAAAGTAGTCACAGCTGGGTTGTTACTGATGGAGGAGCTGTGTAATTTCATTGAACCTGTGGATTCCAGGGGACCAGACACTTTCTTAGGAGCACCAAAAGAATTTAGTGGTCCTGAAGAAATAGGTCCAGATGTTATGAGACCGGTCGCTGGCAGGACTGATGGAATAGATCCAGAATTTTGCCGTGTTGCTCCACCAGATTGAGGGCCAGAGGACTTCTTTACAGGTTCCCCGTGTTTATTTAGTGGTCCAGAACTCGATTTCTTTAGTGAAGCTGAACCAGGCAAGCCTCCAGAGGATAAAGGACCTGATGTGGTATAGCCAGCACGAGGAGCAGCATTTGACATCACTGAACCTGAAAATGAAGCAGCCCCTCCAAAAGATCCAGTCCTTGAAGGAGGACCAGTTATTGGCCCAGATTTCCTAGACTTAGAGCCATCCGTAGGGATATCAAACATTTTCCCCAACTCTCCTGATTTCTTAATATCACCTCCTGTATAAGGCATGGCAGTTGAGCTCATCGTTGGAGCCTTTTCTTTTGGCTGCTCGGGTCGACCAGATACAAAAAGGCCATTGCCCAGTCGATGAGATGGGTATCTGGAACCCATCAAGCTTCTTTAAGAAAACCCAATAACGCACAAGATGAACTAGTAAGTTGTCAAAACGATTCTCAAAGTCCCACTGAAATTGAAAAAAGAAGCAGGAAAAAGAAAATTGAAGTGATTACTCATTTCTCAGCCATTAGAATTAATCATCATAAGCAATCATAAACTGAAAGCCTTCTTTTCAACAAAAGGAATGATTTAATTTAAATATTTGTCTGATAAATGAAGTAAAGAAAACAACAACAAAAAATTTGTAAACCTCACACATTTATGTTTGCTACGAATCTTTTCCTGAGTGCATTTCCACTGCAATGTTGCAATCAATAAAGATGAATAACAAAATTTGTGAATTTTATATGATTCTCCAAGAGGCATCCAGATACTACTTTTTTGTTATTTGTAAATCAAAAGGTTCCTCGTTAACAGCTAAGATTGTCAATTCCATATCATTCTCCAACAAACACGCTACTGTTAAGTTCATCAACAACTCTTATAGGAGATTACAACAAATAAACTTAAAACGTAACACTCTCCTTTACAGTTTTTACGGTTTGATGGGTACCTCGTCAATTATTATTCTTCTTTTTCATCACAATCACTAGGGCACTCATTAAAATTAACAACTCAAAACTTCTGTTCTTTGTTTTTTCCGTACAACCAAAGGCCATAATGATATCAAGAAAAAGCAGCCAGGGAATTAAACATATCCTCTATTTTTAATTCCAAACAATTCAAAACATTTCCCTGCATCAACCCACATTGCATGAATTGAATACTTCAAAACATAAATCCAGGGAGTAAAACATAGTGCTCTATTTTTAATTCCAAACAATTCATAACATTTCCATAGATCAATCCACAATGTAGAGATTCATAACTTCTGAGCAAAAATTCATTGATTACATCGGTCAGAGACAAGATGGAACGTCAGCACTTAAAAATCCACTTGCATGTTGGCTGATAAAAAACATGAAAGAGAAAATCAACCATATTCACTATGTCAGATAACAATTGAATCCTGATTCATCATCAAAACGCTCTAAATTGTTAATCTTGCCACGATCCAAATCTAAAGCTCTCCACTTTTATGCAAACAGATTGCCAATATGCCACAAACAAAACAAATATAATAGTAACACTATTAAAAACAAAAAACCCGTATCCAAAATCAAGAAAACAAAAAATACCCATTTCCATGTTTTTCAATAAACCAACAAAAAGAAATGCAAGAGATCTAAACTTTACAAGGCAAAACATCGAACTTGGGAGAAACACGAAGAGAAATTCAGTGAAAGTAATAAGAAGTTAAATGGGAGAATGGGCAGATATGACATTGGCGTTTGTGATAATTACCTGGGGGAGGAAAATGAGGATTTGGAGGATTTCAATGGAAAAACAGTTGCTGCAGTTAACAGTGCAGATAGTAGCAGTGGCTGCCTAAGCAACACTGATTGTGAGATCCCATCTCAGTACAAGTCACCATCTCTCTAAAAATCTCTGCTTTATCTCTCTTTCTCTCTCTTGAAGGAGTAACAGCAACTGATGGGTTGTCTCTAACTGCAGAAAAAAGGAAAAACCCACCAAATTAAGAGAGAGAAATTGAGTAAAAAATAATCTTTTATTATTAATTGTTAGTAGCAGCAGCAGCTGAAGACAAACCTCTCACCTTCTCTCACTCTCTGTCTCCCTTGTTGACTGTATTTTTCTTTTTTTTTAAAGTGCGTGTTTGATATAGCGATATATATATATAATGTTTTTTAAAAATATATTTATTTAAAAGTATATTAAAATACTTTTTTTTATTTTTAATATTAATACATTAAAAAATAAAAAAATCAATTTAATAGTTGTTTAAATAAAATATATAAAAAAAACATAAATAACCGCACTCTTAAGTATTATGGTAATTTTAAAATAATTTTTTATATTTTAAAAAATAAAATATGAAGAAATATACTATTGATTTAAGAAATCAAACTGTAACCAAAACAGTGTTGTTATTCTTGAATCTGGAGTAGTAACAGGAGAAAAAATGTGTTTTTACGAATGAAAATAGTATACTCGATTACTGTTACTCTTTTTCTTTTTCATTTTTACATTATTATTGTTGTGATGTTGCGAGGAAAGGCCATGATTTTTATGTTGAAAAACAATGCTAGAGTAGGAATAACGTTGAGTGGTGGACCCAGGACACCATGTCAATGACAAGAACAGCGCAGGTGTGCAGCAAAATTGATCATGATGAATCCAGAGAGGTTAGCGTAAAGGTTTAATCAGCTGTTTTAAAGTATTTTTTATTTATAAAAATATATTAAAATAATATTTTTATTTTACAAATTATTTTTAATATTAGCATATTAAAATGATCTGAAAACACTAAAAAATATTAATTTAAAATAAATAAAAAATAAAAAAAATATGAATCATAAGAGGCTTGATTTAGTATAATTTGGTTAACTTTATGGAACCAAGAGCAATTCATATAACTCGTAAAAGTATAGTATGACTAAAAAAAATTAAAATAATATCTTTTTTAATATTAAAATAGTTATATATTAAATTGATTTTTGTTAGTTTGAGTTCAATGTCAAATCCGCAACTTAGATCATAAGAATATGATAACTTCATGAAAAACAACTCAAAATAAATTATAAAACTTAATTCTCAATCAATATAGTATTAATAATGAAATTAAAAAAAATTAATTAAAAAAATACATAAAAAAACAACCCGAGTTAACATGTCAAACCTGCAATCCAAATTATAAAACCGAGATAATCTCATTGAAAGTAAAACGAAACAAAATACAAATTTTCATTTTCATTTAACCCAATGTTGAATGATGGGATAAAAAAATCAATTAAAAAAATAACATAAAAAGATACCCGAGTTAATCCGTCGAATTTATGACCTCGGGTCATCATACCGAGATAACCTCATGAATTTTTTTTTAAATGATATAATTTAACCCATGTTAATTTATCAAATCCATGATTTTAGTTATGAGACTAATATAACCCTATATAGAGCAAATTAAAATAAATTACAAAATTCAATTCTCAATCGCTCCCATCAGATCCAATGTTAAGCAATGAAATTTATAAAAAAAAATTAATTAAAAAAATAACACTAAAAACAAGTCAAGTCAACCCAAGTTAACCCATCAAGTACCATCCCCCGGCATAAGGTTGAAACAGCCTAGTAAAAAGCAAATTAAAACAAACCATGAAGTCTAATTCTTAATCAAATATAATATTAAATGATGAAATTGAGAAAAAAAAAATAAACCTAAATAATTGGGTTAACCGGCTAAACCAGTGACCTGAATCATGAGACAAGAACAACCCAATAAAACACAAATTCAATATTGAATGACTCGTGATTTGAGTGATTAGATCGAGAAAATTTCTTAGAAATATAATAAAAAAATAACATGGTTAAACTAGGGTTAAATAAACAAAAACCTGTGATCTTGATCGTGAGACCAAAATACTCTTTGTAGAAAGCAAATCAAAACAAGCTTGATTCTTAACTAATTCAGTGTCGAGTAGTGAAATTAAAAAAAAATTATTAAAAAAAAAATATAAGAAAAACCTGAGTTAATTCATTAAGAATTATTCTTGTATTATGAAGCTAAAATAACATAGAAAGTAAAAAGAAAAAATCTTGAATTATAATTTTTAATCAACCTAGAAGAATAAAATGAAAAGAAAAAGTGAATGAATAAGACAAAAAAACTCAAACCGGGTTAAAGACTAACAATCTATGGCATGAAAGTGTAATAACACAACGAGGAAAAAAATATAATATTAAAAAATGAAGAAAAAGAAAGTAAAATACTATTTCAATAAACAGAGTTTGGTGAAGAGTAACCTCCTCCTTCTTTTAGATTATAACCAATTAATGTAATGTTATCCATAAAGAAGCAACGAATTTCCGGGGGAGGAACAGCAAGAAGGAAGTTTCTATCCATTTGTTGGTGGGCTAGTCGAACTTCAAGCCCACTAACTAGAGCCCACGAAGGCTAGTTGTTTGTATGGGCCGATCAAAAGAAAACCCCACCTCTTGGATCAAGCCACTCTCACCCCCCAAGGCCCAAACCCAGGGCAAGTTAATTAGACCCTTAAATTATCACAACGGATTTCTCATGACCATCTATAATTCCCATGAATTCACTGGAACAACGCATGTGAGATTTGCATATATTATATATATATTTTTAATAGATATTATACATATAGTTCGTTCATGATCTTGGCTGGGATCATGGTTTTAGAGCGAGCGAAGAGGTTGTAAGAAAATGAAAGATGCTGTGGCGAAGAGTGTTTTTTTAAATTTCCTTTTTTAAAGATCACAGACAAGGTTTGTACTCTCTCTCTCTAAATATATAAAATTAACACATAAAAATCTCAAGCCATACAAAAAAAAAACACACTAAAAAAAAATTAAACCCACCTTTTAGAAGCCACCATGCTCTTAAAAAAAAATAAAATTAATCATCTAATAGATAATTCAGTAATAAAAAATTAAAAATTTAGGATTAAGAGATTTGTTTTTCATATGGTCTCAAGTTCAAGTCCTGTGATTGTTAATATAATAACTACTGTGGTTGTTAATATAATAATTACTAGAAAATTATATGATTATTAACTTTAAAATTTATAAAATTAATTGAATTATAAGCTATTTTAATAATGAATTTTTGTTTTTTGTTTTGTTTTGTTTTTTTAAAAGGCATAAGGAGCAAAAGCCGCCTTCAAATTGTAGAGTGTACTTGTTGCGATTACAATGTTATCACCTTGTCCTAGCGTGGAAGATATTACAAGGTGCGTGCTAGCTAGCTATGACTAATTAATAAATTTGTGGTGATCCTACCTACACATGCCTAATTTTGCACCTACAATCAATAATTAATCTTAATTAAAAAAAAAGTTGCGAGTAAAAAAAAAACACGAATCTAAGTGTGGATAATATGTCTAAAATCCAGAAAAAGTTTTTATCTTTATGAGTGAATATCGAGGACAATAAACTATTATCATTTTAATCTCAAAGTTACACTATCTCTCTTTCAAAAGAATTATTTTATATGCTAATCATATAAATCTAATTAATTAATTAATTAATTAATAGTGGTGATGGATGTCGCAATTGTTGTTATTTGTCATAAGAAATCATAGTCTGATTTC
>Ga0307514_10005502_pt1 | contig 11257 bp, 10 predicted proteins | sample 16_EM_MG_FD_203088 | JGI IMG/M metagenome (GOLD analysis project Ga0307514, IMG submission 203088) | Populus trichocarpa ectomycorrhiza microbial communities from riparian zone in the Pacific Northwest, United States - 16_EM | ecosystem: Host-associated > Plants > Roots > Unclassified | place... | reverse complement strand
TGTTTTTTTTTTTTTTTTGAAGTGGCATGGATCGGTATACCATGCGAAGTAAGTTTGTTCTCATAGCGTGTGACATTGTGCTAGGCGCTAGTCAAGGGAAGCTTTCACCGAAAACAAGACCAAAAATCGGCGAGATTCCACGATATCATTTCATTTCCACTCTGCATTGAGGCAAGAATCCCGGATAAGAGCTAAAGTATAATCCTCAGTGACTGTGCCTTTCTCCAGGAAAGTGTAGCTTGATGCATGTAGCCTGGTTGGCACAACACCCTCGCAGAGGAGGAGCTTGATGAAGGGATTCCAATCAAAAGGGTATTGAATTGACATGACACTACTGGGTTGCATGCATTACTGGTAGCGAGCAAACTTGAATTCTCCATCATTGCCATCACCCCATAGCATCCTTCCTATATGCAACAAAAATGTTAAAACAGATATAATCCCAGTCTTTCAGCTTCAGCTGCTTAGCTTCCATTAATACTGCACTTGTACTCGTGATGTCAAACTGCTATACCTGTTTCCTTTCTATCCACATAATATCTCTTCTTGGTTGGGTTAAACAACAATCCCTACGGGTGTTGCCCTCAGGGGCCGGGGCCTACTACATAACTTCCCTATAGCCATGGGTCTGAAGCTCTGTGGCCACAGCCCTATGCAATAAAACCAGCTCACTGTCCTCTGGCCGGCGGGTAACATGGATGTGGGGGCGGAAATAAAGTCGTGGGGGTCGGTGAAGTCAATTTGAAGATTGATTCGAGGCTGGATTCAGTTCAATCAGAGATCCAGAATGTCTAATCCATTTCCTAAAGAGTAAAGTTCAGGGTAACCTATGGTATGAAGTAGGACAACTTCGACTGTATATAGTACTCCTTTCAGCTGCCTCCATAGCTGCGCCTGGCAGGCGAAAGTTGGGAACATGGGTGTGGAGGGAGACAGGATTGGCTCCCCTGGCTCGGTTCAGGGGTCCATTCAGTGAAGGCCGAAATCCACTATATAAAATCACATACAGTATTATGCCAGGATCCTGGAAACCAGCCTAAGGTCCAGTGGGTGAATCAACCTTTGAGTTGCATACATACAATCACAGCCTTCCTTAAAACGTAGCCCACTCTGCATATTGCCTACAAAAAAAATGCTACAAACCCGGGAATTGTTGTCGTAAAGGATGTTCAGAGGTGGGGCTTGTCATGTGACTTAGGGGGCTCCATAGTTGTATAAAATTATTATGCTGCTTGAGTCTTTGTACATATCTTTCCATAACATAAAAGTGTGGTATAAAAAACCTCAGTTAGACAAAACCAAGTCATCAAAGCCAATCCTAATAATCATAAGGGATTCCATATTTACGAAGCTGAGCACCAACTACTGGCACCAAGACTACCATCACCACCTTGTGCATCACCCCCTTGTTCCCGCCCACCATTGCCCTGATTCCTCCTCCTTTCCTGCTCTTCTCCTGCCATCCTCCTATCCTCCTCCCCCATCAGCAAAGCCCCACCCGTCATCGGTGTCGGATTCGGAAGGGCCCCGGGTGTAGGCCTCACAAGCCCATGAGAAATGAACGGAGCAGGATTCGAACTGATGATATCTGGAATTGAATCTCCTCTTTGAATTGTACTATCCTCACCCGGCCTCACCCTTGGACCATGTCCCACCTCCCCTGGTGGTGCCCCAGGGTAGCCAATTCTCCCTGGCACACTAAATCGCGGGTGGTACGGAACGTGAGGCTGTGTAGGTCCAAGAGTGTTCTCGGGTAGTTCCCGTCTGAGCAAAAAATCTATAGGCTCTGCTACAGCTTTGAGTCTCTCCAGCCTTGTGCGGTTTCTCCACTCCTGACTTGGAGCTAACGCAAGTGCACCAGAGTGCCAACCCGCTGCGGAGATATTGAAAATAAAGTATTGATTATCTTTCGTTTCGTGGGGGTTTTTAGGCTCGAGCCAGTCGAATTTGACCTCTGTGGGTTCATGTAATTGCCCGCTAGCGGTAAACTTGATGCCCTTTCTTCTCGCAACTTCTACTGGACCATGACCTAGGCATCCACACATTTGGGATTCCGTGCCCCAGGATAGGACCCTTCCTTCGACTGTCAAGGCCAGAAAGTGATAGTCACCGAACGCAATAGCTACGATATCACGCTTTTGCAGACTGGGAATGACGGTTGGCTTGCTCTGGCTCTCCTCTATCTCAAGGCCCTGCCTTCCTACTGAAGCATCAAGGATTCCCTGTACTTGGTCTTTGGTACCAATGTAAACGAGACCATCGCTATTGAAGACTGCAAACTTGCAAAAGCTGCCAGAGATGTAAGTCATTGGCTTTTCACCTTCGGGTGCAGAGAAATGAGGTAGCTGGACTGGCCGTGTGCCAGCTACAATGTTAGGCTCTGCACATACGGCATATACCTTGCCAGTCTTGGTCAAGAAAACAAGGTATGAATCTCCGGCCATGATACTAGTGACCTCTCCTAGCTCTTTGGCATACTCCCAGTCTTCATCGGAAATGGTTGAGGGCTTCGGACCGCCCTCAATATAACATGTACCAGGGACAAGCTCGCCATCGACAAGGGTGCCTTCCTCATCAGGGGTACCTTGGGGGCTAGGGAACCAAACCACGATCCCGACACCATTGACAAGGGCTGCACTATGGTTCCACCCAGCAGCTACTCTCTCAACAGTACCACGAGCTCGCCTCGCACCATAATAAGAGGACCCATACGTTCTTGTATCCACGTGGATGAATTTGATGAGCGTCCCTGGTAGCCCCTCCTGTGTCCAAGACCAGATACGGCCTTCTTCTGATAGACCAAGGACGTGGGATCGCCCACTAGAGACCTCGACAATATTGGTCAATGAGTAGGCTGCTGGGAACTTAAGTTTCGCGGCTCGTTCGCCCGAGGTCGAATCGTGTGGGTAGCTGCGGTAGAGCCCACTCAATGTGCCCCAGGTATACAGGGAGCCAGATGCAGTGAGCACAGTGGTACTCCACCCTCTATTTAGGGAGTTAGCTTTCAATTCCATAAGCGGCCAAAAATTACTGACCCCATTACAACATCAACAGCCACCTGATTCGCTGGAAGATCGACGTCCAACGGGAACTGCACTTTCCCACAACCGGGATGGTGTCCTAATCTTCCCATTCCATTTGAACCCCATGTGTATAATGTTGCTCTGTGGAGGTTCCTGTAGAGCTCTCGCCATCCTTTTTCTCGCAGAGGCTGGGCAGGGAGACGAAACGTGGATGTAGTAAGTTTCCGCCAATAGACCTCGTCGTCAGCCAAGGAAAGGAATGCTTTCTGTGGCTGTCAGCAGGCAAGAATGTGAGGGCCTCTACAGAAGTGGGGACTTACGCAAGTTGCAGACAAGTTGAGGAACTCTTTGACGGATAGGAAGGGAATGATATTATCGATAATGATATCACTTGCTATAGCACAAAAGCTGCCTTAGTCGGGGCTGATGAAATCAATATTAGCGGGTATAATATACTCACGGAGTGAGATTATTGAAACCATGACCGTTCACGGCTTCTATGTAGCCTGTATTGTTGGTATTAATATTGTATCTGGTTGAATGTACTCCGTAATCTCTACAAAGTACGTCATGGGCGGATTGAGCTCTTGGCGCAGGCATGTGCAGGTTACCTAATCTAGTTAAGCTTAAATGTTTTGTATCGCGTGCTTAAACTTCTGAAAGGTACGGAGTACTTAAGTAATAAATACATTCAGAGGAAATATGGGGAAGGGTAAGTAATCTCCAAATAACTCATTCATGACGAGCTTGCTGATATTTTCAATCTGTTAGGCACGGACAAGCTATACGTAGGTTTCCTCTTCCACCGACACAGTGCGAATACTTACCTGAGGAGAAGCTAGATCACGCACAGTGAATGGGCCAACACCGATGGCTCTACCTTTTCTGCCTCCTCGGGCGCTCAGAAGAAGGCCAGTACTGCAACATTTAAGCGACTTCCTTTCAATTACTGTGCACTTAGCCTTCAACCATTCGAGCATCCAGTCTGTACCGCTGATGGAACCATATTCGATCTCACCAACATCATCCCATGGCTGAAGAAACATGGCACTAACCCAGTTACTGGTGATAAAATGCAGTACAGTGAACTACTAAAGCTAGAGATGCATAAGAACGAGGACGGAGAATACGTGGACCCGGTTACGTACAAGGCTTTCACCGACAATACACATCTTGTGGCGATTAGAACGTCTGGGAATGTCTACACCTGGGACACGGTTGAGAGGTTGAATATCAAGGCAAAGAACTGGAAAGACTTAATGACAGATGATGAGTTTACGAGGAAGGATATCATCACAATCCAGGATCCAAAGTGTCTACAAAGTAGGGATATGTCGAATTTCCAATACCTAAGAGAAGGATTATCAACTTTGACGGAGGGTAGGTTTGTGGTGTCTCCATGGATCGGAAGTATGAGCTGATGATCTATTAGAACAGGAAGCAGAGAGAGCAGACCCTCTGAGCAAAATCAATCTGAAAGCTACTGGGTCGGGTGCCAAAGTATTAGCCGCGAAGGCTGCTGTGGCAAAGGCAAGGGCAGCCAAAACAGGCACGACAGACCCCAATTTTAACCCAGCTGTGAAGCGATCATCCACATCCACCAGCTTGGTAGTGTCCAATACCACAAAGGCCCCAGCACCATATAATGCTGCCATTCACACAACAGGAAAGGCAGCAGCATCATTTACATCTACTTCGTTCACACCGCATACAGGAGCTGAGAGGGCAATCTTGTCAGAGGAGGACTATATGCTTAAGCCAAAACGTGTAAAGGTGAAGGGATATGCACGGATAGCGACAAATTTGGGGAACCTCAATGTGGAGTTGAGCCCCGAATTTGCGCCAAAGGCAGTCTACAATTTTGTAAAACTGGCACAGAAAGGTTACTATAATGGTGTTAGCTTTCACCGGAATATTCGGAATTTCATGATTCAAGGGGGGGATCCAACTGGAACTGGTCGAGGCGGTACCAGCTATTGGGGGAAGAACTTCAACGACGAACTCGAGGGCCCATTAAAGCATGATGCAAAAGGTGTGCTCGCTATGGCAAATAAGGGCAAGAACACAAATTCATCCCAATTGTAAGTCACCATACCCAGGAATAATATCCAGGAGCCGAGGCTAAGAGGTATAGTTTCATAACATATCGCGCGGTGCCTCACCTCGACCGGAAGCACACAATCTTTGGCAAAGTCGTTGGCGGACTGGAGGTCCTGGATCGATTAGAAATCTCACCAACCGACTCCAATGACCGACCGGTGAACGATATCGTCATCAATGAGATTGTGGTGTTCGTTGATCCTTTTGAAGAGTTCCAGAAGCAGAGAAAAGAAAAGGAGGAGGAAGACAAGGCTGAAGAGAGGAAGAAGAAAGAGCTGACAGATGATCAAAAAACAACATGGACTGGGAAGAGGCTACGAGACGATGGGAGACTTGTGCAAGGGGCTAGCTCTGGAGTGGGGAAGTATCTGAAGACTGCAAAGCTACAGGCACTAGAGGAAGATGAAGTCATTCAGGAGCCATATTATGAAGGGGCGGTGAAAAAGAAGATCAAATCCAGCGGGGGCTTTGGCAATTTTGATGCTTGGTGATGGGCTTCTTGTGGGTAATTGACTCCATGAAGCTCCTTATTTGTAAATATAATGGTGTGCAGAATCATCTCTCTCTCCCATGGCATCATTGGAACACTAAGTATTTACCTAAGTATTTGATGGTGGGGACGACTACTGTACTACCGTGAAAGTTTGCTCCGCCTTGGCGACCATGCAAGAAAATCTTCAAGGCACCTCAGAAACTTTATCTACAGAAATTGAAATTGAAACGCAACAGCTCTTTCGTGAATTGGGGACGCACGTAGGGTGCCTCAGTTACTTACGAAACTAATCCTCCCCCACTGTGCGACACAAATCCGGGGCCCTCAACTTGCGCCGTGATTATTCCTCGGCCAGCGATCCATCAGACTCAACATTGGCTTTTCCACTTTTCCTAGTTGAATGCTGGGCTGGCAGGCGCGTGTGGCTTGTACCTTTTGTCACAACCACTTTACAACGCGTCGTCCCAACGTGCTCATTTGTCGTGCTGTCATCTTATCGGGGCAACCAAGACAGCAATCAACCATGTTCCACCGAGCTGTCGCAAAACACCAGTCCGAGCAACCACCGCCGTCGAAGCCGGCTACCCCACTTTATGCTCTAAAAAGCACATCACAGAAAAAGGATATTCAGTCGGCTTTCAGGAGCTCGCAAGCACAGCGTTCGGGACGTTCCAGCAATGGGAGTCAGAGCGGTGTACTCAAGAATAGCCAACCACCAGTTTCTAATGTGGACCCATTTACAGATCCGAAGCCAACATTTCTGACCCCCGATACCAGCCCCCAGCTATTCTCATCCAAACGAGACACTCGGCTTCTCAAAACCTTCAGCAACGACACTGCATTTCAGGAGAACTCACCACCCCTTGAGGTACCTGGCGTATCCTCAAGCATTATGGATAGTTTGCATGAAGCGGTGTACTTTGACGAAAATGATTTCGATGATGATATCGACCTCTCCCTTGACTTTGATGTAGATGAGCCATTGATACCCCAGGATCTCAAAACGGCAGTGGCATGCATCCAACCAAGTTCGAATCCTACATTACCTAAATCAGCTCCTGTAACACAGGTACAGGATGTTCTGGACAGCAGTGCACCTCTCCCCTGGTCCTCTTCCCCAGTTGGCCATGTCCAGGCAATGGCTGCTCCCAGGCGACCCATGGGAGAGGTTTTCTCACAAGAGGTTGTCGGCCAAATGAACGCAATGTCCTCCCGCACCACCTCCTCAATCACCACTCCTCCCTCTGTGAAACAGGTTCAACAGAAATCCATTCTGGAGGAAAAGCCCAAAAGACGCCTACCTTGGTTACATCAGAGTGAAGAGTTACATGCTGAAGAAGAACCTGCAACGAAGAGGCATCGGGGCCGAAGGCCGCGGGAGCTCAGTCAAACCCGGGAAGTACCTGAGACGCCTCACAAACGGCCTAGTATGCCATGGGATACTACGGCGTCTGCCGCCAAGGTTGTACGACAAGAGTACAAGGGGAAGACGGCTGCTCAAAGGAGGACTATCACCTCAAAAGCAGAAGATGAGGTGTTTGAGAAGGTCGTCAAGAAGCAGAAGGAAGAGAGACTACATAGGATATTCCTGAGTGAGGAGCAACAGAGAGTTATTGATTTAGTGTTGAACAGTCAAAGTAGTGTCTTCTTCACGGGCTCCGCTGGTCCGTACTCCGTTCACACTTCCTCTGCTTTTATGCATGTCGGTTAAACTAATTAATTGTAACAGGTACTGGAAAGTCTGTCTTGCTGCGTGAGCTTATCCTTCAACTCCGTGAGAAGTACAAGAGAGAGCGAGATAGGGTTGCTGTTACCGCTTCCACTGGACTTGCAGCTTGTAACATTGGAGGTGTTACGCTCCACAGCTTTTCTGGGATTGGCCTTGGAAAAGAGGCACCAGCAGATCTTGTTAAGAAGATCAAAAAGAACCACAAAGCAAAGAATCGTTGGCTAAGGACGAAGGTTTTGATTATTGATGAGATATCAATGGTGGATGGTGAACTCTTTGATAAACTTGAGGCCGTTGCCAGACAAATCAAGAACAATGGTCGACCGTTTGGAGGCATCCAGTTGATCATCACGGGAGACTACTTCCAGCTTCCTCCTGTGCCAGATAAGAATAGGATTGCAAAATTTGCTTTTGAGGCTGATACCTGGAATACTTCTATCGATCATACTATTGGCTTAACCCAAGTTTTCCGTCAGAAGGATGCAGGTATGATTCTTGGACTGCTATCTCTGAGCTGTTGAAGGGTACTGATTACTTAAGGCTTCGCGACAATGTTGAACGAAATGAGATTAGGGAAATTGAGTCAGAAGACAATTGATGCCTTCAAGAGCCTACAGCGACCGATCACCTATGACGATGGGATTCAAGCAACTGAATTGTAAGTGCGTCTCTTGCAGCAAGCTTACATAGATGTTAAGTACGACTAGGTTCCCAACTCGAGCAGAAGTGGACGCAGCAAATAATGCGAAGATGCAGCAGCTTGCCGGAAAAGCTGAAATATTTGAGGCTACTGACGGTGGTACTACCTCCGACATTAAGATACGAGACAGGTTGCTTATTAACTGCATGGCTCCCAAGAGGGTTACACTTAAAATTAACTCCCAGGTCATGTTGATCAAGAATATTGATGAGACACTCGTCAACGGCTCTCTGGGGAGGGTGGTAGGTTTCATGAGTAACAGGACTTTTGAACTCCTGGTGAATGAAGGAGGTATAGAAAGCTTTGATAATGGAGTTGAGGGCGAAGCAACGATGTCTGATAAAGAGGAGAGCCTCGAATCGAAGCGGCGTGCCCGGTTGAAGGCTCAGCTCGCTGCACAGGCTGCAGTGGACACCTCGAAGGCTCAGCTCGTTGGACAGGCTGCGGCGGACACCTCGACGATATGGCCACTCGTTCAATTTGTTATTCCAGATGGTAAAGAAATTACCTTAAGCCTCGACTAGCCAGAGCTAATCTCTAATGATGCAATAGGTACTATCCGACAATACTTGGTGCAACCTGAGCAATGGAGGGTGGAGCTACCTAATGGTGAGGTTCAGGCCTCCCGTTCCCAAATACCCTTAATTTTGGCATGGGCGCTGTCTATCCACAAAGCACAAGGACAAACCCTTGAACGTGTCAAGGTGGACTTAGGCAGGGTATTCGAGAAGGGTCAGGCGTATGTCGCACTCAGTAGAGCTACCTGTCAAGACGGCCTTCAAGTATTGAGGTTTGATCCTAGGAAGGTCACGGCCCATGAAAAAGTGCGACGCTTTTATGCCAGTCTTTACAGTGCAATGGACGCAGGCAAGAAGAGGGCCGCCGCTGCAGCCTCCAAGCAGCAAGTGAAGTCACTGGACTTTGGTGACAATGAGTATGAAGATGAGGATGAGGGACCCTCGAAACGGCGATTAATGTTTTCTGGATCTGGATAAAAAAAGCGGCCCCTTCTTTCAACCCCCTCTTTTCTGACTTTGCATCTGTTTTCTGGAATTCTACACCATATTCTTAAACAGCTGGTTGATTGGTTGGTATCTATCAGGCGTGGTTTGGTGCTTTTACTCGTTTTCATGATGGACTGGCGCATTTGTTTATTTGCTCATAGTTACTTTCGCCACATGGGGCTTTGCGGCTCTGCGGGTGGGAGAGAGAGGTTTGGGAATTTACTGATGCACGAGTGAGTGAGTGCATAAAAGTCTATACCTTACTAGAACGCTTGCTTTTATTATATATATTGTGCTTCGTAGACCACGTTGACCCTCCTATGCATCATCTTTCGACCGCCAGCTTCCTCGATTGGACCCGGGCGCTCAACCCCATTGATCTCCCTTGTGGCGACTCTCTCACGGAATGCAAATGAAGACGCTTCTACTTGTTTTCGTCCATGGGTTTCAGGTACATACCCAGTCAACCAAACACCTGGCCAAAGGATACTAACAGCGTCACCACTAGGGCGACGATAATACCTTCGAACAATTCCCAGCTGTCCATCCCCCGTCTCCTAGTATTTTGAAAACCACAAGCTAATTTACCCAGTAGGACCTCGCAGCCTTAACCTCACACTGCCTCCCTCATCTCACCGTCCTAACTAAAATCTACCCCTGCTACGCAACCCGCGGCGACCTCTCCCTCGCAGTCCAGAACCTCCGCACATGGCTCCAAGACCTCGTAATCGATCTTGAATCCCGCCCTGGCGGATCACGGCATCCCACCACCAACCCCTCCGTGCGGACAATTCTTGTATGCCACTCCATGGGGGGGATCGTCTCTGCCGATGTGTTATTAGGCATTATTAATGAACCTACCGTAAGTGGTAAGGGGGAGAGAATGATGTTCCCCTATATCCAGGGAATATTAGCGTTCGACACCCCGTTTTTGGGATTGGCTCCCGGGATGTTTGCACATAATGTTGATGCGAAAGTGAAGAGTGCCGGGGAGGTGGTGAGGGTGGTAGGGGCAATTGCGGGGGGGTTGTGGGGGGGGTTAAAGGCAGGGGAGGAGGCGACTGTGGGGAAGGATGCGGGTACTGTGGTTGCTAGTAGGGTTCCTGTGGAAGGGGCAAGGACGAGGGAGGGGGAGGATAGTGAGAAGGAGAGGCAGAAGAGGAGGAGTAGTAAGAGCGAGAGGAAGAGTAGTAAGAGCGAGAGAGGGAAAGATCGGGAAGGCAGTAGTCGTCGACAAAGCAGCTCAGCGGGACTAGATACTTCTCTTACCCCTGCGCCTACATCACCCGCAACTATACCCAAAGAAGAACAACCCACCGCCTGGTCCCGCTGGGGCAAACTCGCCCTCTACGCCGCTGGTGCCGCATCCATCGCAGCAGCCGGAACCGCCGCATCAATCTATAAACGCGAGGAAATCACAGCCGGCTTCTCCTGGGCCACCTCACACCTCGAGTTCGTCTCCGAGCTCTACAAAGCCGAAGCGCTAAAAACCCGACTCTCTCGTGCGTCCAGCATCAAAGGCGTGGGTTTCGCAAATATTTATACTTCCTTGGGGGTAAGGAGGGCAAATAGCATGACTGCCCCACCAGGGGTCGGGGGGGCAGTCGAGCAGTTCCTAGGCATGGAGAGAACGTTCTGTAGTGAGCCGCAGAAGGAGAGTGCGAGGAAGGGCTGGTATAAGATGGTTAATGATAAGGCGAGTGATGAGATTGCAGCGCATACGGGCATGTTTAATGGGAAGACTAATGCGCAATATTTTTGGATGAGGATTCACGTGAGGGATTTGGTGGTGGCGTGGGTGGAGGGGTGGCAGTAGGTGGTGGGGATATGTGGTTTGCGGGAAGTAAGCAGATTGCATCATGTAGGATAGTACTAGTTGCAGTGCTGTTATGAGTGGTTGGTAATGAGGAGAGGATATCCTCAGAGGTTGTCAGTTCTGCATATATTACAGTCATTTATGTCTAGAATGTCTCCAAATCATAAGGTAAACGTTACCCTCAACCCTCACAACATGCCATCATTGTAAACAACGAATAAACACAGAATCAGTGGTATTTTGTCTTTCATTATGCGTCTCTCTATCTTCCTTTCGCCTTGGTATGTAATGAATGTAGTAATTAGTACACTGAAAAAACCAAATCCCAAAGTCTACACAAAAAGGCCTTGCAAAGAAAAAGAAAAACACAAAGACAGGAAATGGGAAATGGG
>Ga0307514_10005501_pt1 | contig 11257 bp, 4 predicted proteins | sample 16_EM_MG_FD_203088 | JGI IMG/M metagenome (GOLD analysis project Ga0307514, IMG submission 203088) | Populus trichocarpa ectomycorrhiza microbial communities from riparian zone in the Pacific Northwest, United States - 16_EM | ecosystem: Host-associated > Plants > Roots > Unclassified | place... | reverse complement strand
ATAATGCCTAACTACTGCTAAATTAAGCATGATTTGAGGTGGCAGTGCTCTCTATTTCTTGATTTTGTCGGTTGCTAATTTAACTTGAGGAAAATTCTTTATTTTATTTTATTTTATTTATTTAAATCATTGTTCAGATCATCTCTTATAACTTTTCTGTAAAATATCTTTTAATGACCAATGAATTAATAACGATGGTGATTGTGGAGTAGTGGTGTAAACAACGATGCTAGGAGGTGATGACGACGGAGATAATGGAAAAAATTATGGAATAATATTGTGAATTGATTAATATTTATTTAATATTTTATAAATTTTAACGAGTTTAAAATATTTTTTAATAAATAAATTAAATTTAAAAGTAAATTATAAAATATTTTACGTTGATTAATTTTGTTTTTGTAAATTATTATACAAGAAACAAACACAAACACAGGTAAAAATATATTTTTTATAAAACATTTTACACATAATCATAAAAGTAGTAGTAATCTTTTTCTAATTTTTTTGAACATGAATAAAAGCGTGCTTGCGAGCGTGGTTCAATTATATTTTTTTTAATTTTGATTTTTTATTTTAAATTAATTTTTTAAATATTTTTTTATCATTTTAATGTGCTGTTGTCAAAAATAAATTTTTAAAAATAAAAAATATTATTTTAATACATTTAAAAAAAACAATTTAAAAAATTATCTCATCCCAAACACTCCCAAACACAATTCAACATGCTCAGGATCAAATTGAGAGAGATTTAATTTTTCTATGTAAAAGTAGTTTTAAAATAATATCAGCCACGCATCTAAATGCAAAGAATGAACACAAGCCCTCTCTAAGACCACAGAACGCAAACAGTACATAAAGGTTGTGTGCACTATCAATGGTGTTGAGAAAAAAAGAATAAGAAGCTCACAAATAATTATAGCACTGAGAATAAAACGCCACAACCAAAATCAGACGACCAGATTCCATGCTTCATGCCCCCATTAAATCATTAATTATACCAAAATATAAATAAAAAAAATAAAAAAAAAGTGATTGATTGAGATATCAGACACCGAAAGGCCATTGAACCTTGAGCTCTTATAATACTACAAGATCCATGCGTCATGATCAGGATGGCATAAAAACCTTTCAGTATTATTTAAAACGGAAACAGCTTGCTCCATGAAAGCCGTTCTGAGCTAAATGCTGATCAGGGGATTCTTTACCTGTTGACAAGAACTGTGTCGCCAAGACTTTCCATCACGCTACTAAAGGCTGACTGGAGGTCTTCGAGAGCTTCTTCTTCGTTCTCCAAGTTTGATACCTCCTAATTTTACAAGTAAATTTAAAAGATCGATGAAACAAATATCAACGTCAAGCAGAGTTAAAGACAAATATATTCAAAGTCGAGCCAATTTAGGAAACACGCACAAACCAACATATAAAACATGAACTGCACAGAAATAAAATTACAATGGTCTTGTTGTGTGAGGCAGGATTACAAGCTCTAAGTAGATGATCAAGTAACAAGACATAATAGAATGTATTTAATAGCTCATTAAAACTTAAAAGGAGTCTAACCAAGCCCAATGCGGGCTTGGTTAGATTTGGGTTGACCATGATCAAACCAAGCCTAAAAAGAGTCAAACCAAGCCTAAATGTAGGCTTGGTTGGGTTCGGTTTAACCAGGGTCAAAATAAATCCCATATTATGCTCTGTTAGACCGTGGTTAAACCGACCCCAAATGAGTCAAACCAAGCTCATGAGCTTAACTTAAAACTGTGTTAGATCTTTTTTTTTTTCTTCTTTTTTCCAACTTGTATCATCATATACCCCTAGATAATTTTTTAACATTTTGTTAAAAATTTAAATTGCACATATCGTATTATAATGTGAGTGATGAATTTTCTATACCTAATAACACATGCCAAGTCATGGTCCACTTTGAACAAAATAATGCTTGACACGCGAGTCTGCAAAAGTTGTTATCGTGTAATTGTTGATGGGTAGACACTTCACTTGTGAGATGGACTCGTATAATTGAGAGTATCAACGAGCATTTGTCTTGACATGTCAATAATGTACATTACTCGTGTAGGGCTCAACAATGAAAAATGGAGAAAGAAGGACCAGAGACATTGCTATATGATCAATCCTCAAACATTCCTAAATAAGCTATTTGGTTCTTGTTTCCAGTATGAGATTTCTACTTCGGAAAACCAGGTGAGGATCACTTCTTCTCTTGCTTTTTGCTTCTTATTTGCAATATGTCAAAGAACATGAATTGTTTGCTTAAGGGTAATTTTGGTAAATGAGATTCTTAGATCAACAAAAATAGCAGATCTAGTCTTTCCCAAGCTGCTAATAATATTAGTGGAGTTGGGTCTTTCCAAGATAATGGGAGGCATCCATCTTTCAGATGTCAAATAATCCAAACCATCTAAACTAATAACTCACATGTCAGTACAATTACCTTCACTGATATTATTAGAATAAATATAACAATGACAATAGGGTACAATGCTAGGGCTCCTTTCTCTCATGAGAGGATAAGTAGAGCACTTGATGTACCTAATAGGGAGTTGGAGATAACTACTCTTTTATGTATATTTAAATTCAGATATTCATTACCTTTGTATGGCTTCGTCAAAGAGGTGTTTGAGTATTACAACTTATGTGTGAGTCAGTTGCATCTAAATGGGTAAATGTCACCAGCATCTTTTGATAAATATGTAAAACTTATGGGTTAAGTTTTTATTATAGAACTATTTAGGTATTGTTTTACTTTATCAGGTTCTTCGAAAGGTAGAAAAGAGGTGACTTGGTTTTACACTTATACTAGAAGATGGAACTAAAACCCTTGAATGATATTTTTAAATGCAAATCCTTGTCATTAAAAAGATGGAGATACGAGAAGGTAGTGGTTAACTATAGGGGATCGACAACCTCCCTAGATAATGTATAAGGGCATTTCTTAGTTTGGAATATGGCTATTAAAGATAACATCGCTCCTTAAACCCATATGAGATAGAAGTACTTTTGTTAACTGAAAGGTTATCTTTAAAGAAAAAAAAAGATTATATGGTATGAATACTAACTTGTTTTTTTTATCTTTTTCATGTTTTTTTTACTCTCGTACTCATATCTTTCATGCAACCTTATAGATGGCCCATGAAAATCAAGGAAGAGTATAGCTCAAAATCTCTTTCAAATAGTTCTACATCATCATCAAAGAATGCTTATTTGCTTGATGTAGGACATTGTAATATTGATGCTAGTTCTGGTTTCGTGTCATTTTCTCCTACCATGGTAAGAAACTAGCTTACTCCATGATAAACTATGATTATTGAGAGAGAGCAGTTATGACCTTTATATTCAGTGAAAACCCTCAGCTTTGGATCACCAGGGTAGAGCCAAACATGTTTTTACTAGGATGTCCTAGTTTCCTTGGGATATAGAGAAGTTTGATAGAGGTGATTTGTCTACCCAAATTAGAAACCAAGTGATGAATATCTTTATGGTAAAAACATAATCCTACTTTCCCTGTGATCCTCTATATCTGCTCCAATATTGACATATGATTTTTTTTCTTTAGAATTTTCAAGTCCAATCAAATATTTTGAGGACATGGAAGGAATAAATGAATCGAATATATAGTTTGTTAAATGCCTAGAGTGAGATTAATGTTTCGAAGGCGAGTTAGAGCAAAGCTCAAGAGAAAATCAAAACCTTAAAGACCTCTTATAACCTAACGCGTTAGAAAAGATATCAATTTAATGTAAATCTTAATTCCATCCGTGTACTGGAAATTGAGTATAAAAGAGTGGTGAACGAATGCAATGGTAAGATTGCAAAATTAGAGAAGACTGTTGAAGATAAATATAATGCACTAATTGATGCTCAACATAAGTTTGATGAGACTTGAGCTGAATGTGAACATTGGATGTTAGAATATGAATGTTTGTACTCCCCGGGAAAAATACTGATGCATTTACAACTGCTTATCTTGGTTACACTGTGTATAATACCTTTTTGGGAGATTAACTAATTGACCAAAAAGAGAACCTTTATTTCTAGAATAAGTTTAGGAACCTTAATGTTGATTTCTCTTATACATTTAAGGAGGTTTCTAATTTTAATGCCCAACATCCTCACAAAGATCAAGCTGCCTCCCAAAGCCAATACCTGTCTGAATCTCCTACTGATAAGTGAAAATGACCACTTTGAATTTCTTGCATTTGAATCTTTTAGAGCATTACTGACTTTTTTTTTCACAGTCGCTTGTAACATGTATTTCCATATAATGATCTTTTTTTCATCAATAAAACAAATTGAACTTTTTCACTTTCATCACTTGTTTATAATCTTAGAAGGCAAATAATTGAGACAAATAACCTAAAGAGAAATGACTCATCGGGCTCGGTTTGACCACTTGAAGATGTACTTCAGTTAAATTCTCCTGTGTTGTCTATAAGTCTCCAGAATCTCCAATCAAATGTATCCCTAAAGTTTATGTCTCCTATATAAAATTTAATGAAGTGTTATTCTTCATTTTTCTCCTAGTTATTTCTCTAAGTTAATCCCCATTATAAAGGTGAAATTATCTCCAATGTGTCTCCATGTTATTTTTTACTAAGTTGATAATATGTTTAAATTTTTTTCATACTTCAGTTTTCTCCGATTAAGATTCAACTAACTCTTTAGAGCCCAATTTTCTCCAGTTTAGGTTTGGTCCGACCGAGCCCAAACTAGGCCCAACAATGGGCTCGGTTGATCGAACCTAGCTTGGGTTTGATCCAACCAAACCCAAGTGAGCCCAGCCTTGGCTCGATTGACTAAACCCAGTTTAGGTTCGGTTTGGTCAAGCCTAAGTTTTGGCTTCGGTTTTACCATTGTGTTTGGTCCAACCAAGCCCAGATAGGGCCCCGCCTTGGGCTCGACCAATTAAGCCCAATGAGTCATTTATCTTCGGGTTATTTGTCTCTGACTCTCCATTATTTCCCTCCTGGGATTATAAACAAGTAATAAAAATGAAGAAATCCAACCTATTTTATCAATGAAAAGAAGATCATTACATGAAAATACATATTACAAGCCATTGTAAAAAAAGTCAATCATGCTCTTAGAGATTTAGAGGCGAGAAATTTAAAGAGGTCATCTTCACTCATCAGTGAGATAATTGAATAGGTACTGGCCTTGGGAGCAATTTGAGCTCTATGAGGATGTTGGGCCTCAAAATCATAAACCTCTTTAAATGTATGAGAGAAACTTGTTGACCTTTAAAGTCACACATTTATGATTTTATATATTTTGATGATAACAATAAAATAAAAAATGGATTAATAATATTATTGGTTAACAATAAGCTTTAAACATGTTTTATACAAAAAAAAAAACATATCAACAAGCATGATAAATCTCATGAAGAAATCAATCAGGAAGTCCAAGAAGAAAACAAATTGAAGATTTAGATTAAGTATTTATTTTAGTGCTTATATGTAAATCTTTATATCTTAATTGATAACACAATTAAATAAATTTTTATATCTTATTTGATCACACAATTAAAATGATTTTACACACTTTACTCAGCATGCATTAAAAATAAAAAAGAAGACATGCACTTTCTCTAATAAAAAGAGAAAAGAAGGAAGAAAAAAAAAAGAAATGACCACTGGTGACAAACTGACAATCATCCGTCGTCACATGCCAAACTAGGTGGAAGAGAATGCAATGACATTTCCAAAGACACGTCGAAAGGCAAGGTTTAGTCATCGAGTGGTGTCACACACGCCGCCCAAATGACGCAGATGCCACCCACGTGCCAGCGTGTATTGACCACGCGCCACCTGCTTTTAGGAATAAAAAATTAAAAATTCAACATAAAAATACCAAAACACCCCTCGTTACTCTGGAAATTACAAATAAACTCGTGTGAAATAACAAAAACATCTCTAAATGTATATCTTTCTTTTTTTGGGTCTTTTCTAAAGGCAAATATGTGTTTTAATTGTAGCCTAATAAAGGAAAAACTGAAAAACCCTTGATCAACAACTATATATATATTTTTTACTTTACCTTAATAGCAAATAAGTATTTTTACTGTTTTAAAATTTGTGAAAAGATGAAAAACTTTTAGATAACAGTTCTAAATTTTATTAACGCCAGAGGTAAAAACATAATTTTACTGTGAAAAAGTTTTAAAAAAACTTAAATACTGCTAAATAATCTTTTAATGACAGTGAACTACTAGAAAATATCAAATTACGCCACTATTTCCCAGTGAAGACAAATAATAAATCTACTATAGCAATCCACGATAACCTTATCGGCCGCACGCTATATATTGAGTTAAATATATCCCTATGAATGAGAGGCTGCTCCCATCGTGATGCAAATATGTCATCACGTAGGCCCAGCCAATCAGTTCAAAGTCTCCATCCTTTCCAGTCTCATATCATATATCCTTCATAACACTTCACCCTTCTCAACACACGATCCGATCCTAGTAATTGAATCAGATTACAGTCCCTGAAGTAGGCTGGAGAAAAGTTTCAATTTAGATACATTTTCGAGGCGCAAATGTAGAAAGATTACAAATAAATCACCAAAATTGAATAATGTGAAATTTTATAAAATCAAAGTGCAATCAGTTTTAACCTAACCATTATATTATTTATCTGATAGTTTCTTTCATGGAAGCAAGTTCGAATCTGATTCCGATTTATTTAGTTTTTATATAATAAACAAATAAAAAAACCCTCCTCTGTTGCATAACCCAAAATCCAATCAATGAAAAAAAAAGTGTAATAAACATAGTATGTAAGAAAAACTATGTTTACTAAATGGGCGAAAACAAATAGATTATTTATGAATGGGTGATAATAATATCACTCGACCATCGACAATGGCACTCAGTGCTTGTGGAGTGCTGAAATGCACTGTTGAGTGGAGTGCTGTAATGCAAGTAGTTCAAGTGGCAAGATAATTAAACGATTTACTTGAATAGATTTTTCAAAAAAACAAAGAAGCATTTAGAGTAGCAGGAATAAGATCCGGAAACGAAGAAAGTGAGGCCATTGTACTGGTAAATTTTGCTACAACTACCCTAATTTATCCAACTTTGAAATCATTGTGCCTTGCTTTGTGTTTGTCAGGTGATAAAAAATAAATGGCACATCACTAAAGAAGCTTCATGTAGGGCAACATCTGCAAAGTTGAGACAATGTTTTACAACTTCGATAATATTTTGATTCCAAATATTGTCGAGGAAAGTACTCACATCAATTTACCTTTTGTACTCAATGAACCAAATCATTATTGCAAAGCGAAAGGCTAGAATACCTGTGCCGCCACCCCAAATGCGAATATTTGTTACAATTCACCCATTTGATGAGATAACCAAAAGTTGGAAGCCTAGCAAACACAAGATTGGAACAAATGGAAATCTCACGAATGCAGTGAAAGAAGCTGTTTTTACTCAAGTTGCACCTCTCTCCTTGGGGGATCAATTTGCAAATAGGTGTACGGCTCTGTTGGTTCCTCCCTGCATAACCACACAACTTGTCACGTGCTCTTACTACTACCACTACTGGAAATTTGTTTTTTTGAAAAAACTAACACTATTGATGATGCAGCCATTTACACTCATAAACATCAAAGAGGTATGTAGTATGAAGATGAGCTTAAGTGCCATCACTAGGGGTGTGTAACCACGGCAGGTCTCAGATTGTGGGATTTGACCAGAGTACTGAGATAAAGCAACTTAAAATGCTTTGTCAGTGTTTCTTAAAAAATTACCAATCAAGGGCTCAAGTGGCATTCCAGAGAAGTCATGGAAACTAGTTGAGAGCACAGACAAGGATACTCCAAATCTAAGCCAAAACATACCCAGGTTTAGAGCGCATGCATTGCCAGAAGAGCTTGAAAGGTCCAGGAACTGTCTTAAACGGGTTTCCCTCAAAACAAGCCTACACCATAGGAAAACAAAATGACACATTCAGAACATATAATGAAAAAGCAATGAAAATTTTTTATTCACACTAACAACTAAGCAGATTTGCTCCAACCCCCCCCCCCCAGCATAGTACATCGGTAAGGAAAAACATCATGTTCATGGCTGATGAAAAAGTAAAATGGTCCTTAACTTTCTTTTTTATAGGAAGTGCCAGCATGGCCAGAGAAAACAGATAACCTAATTGTTTCCACATACAGGAACTGATACAAATCTATCATAATCCTTAGGAGTCAGTATCAAATATCAATAAAAATATTTTTATTCATCTAATGAAAAAAGAGACATTTTCCAGAATTTTTATGATGTATTTTACTTCTAGTTTATGATATCATTTTCAGAACCAGAAAAATAATATCAGTCTAGGATTAATAGTTTTATTTGAATATTATGAAATAGGTTCAGTTTATTCCCTTGAGGCACATAAACAGCTTGCAACTCCACTAAATTTCCAAATAGAAGTAAAGAACTAATCAGACATCAATGTAAAAGCATGGTGCAGGGACAGTTTCTCCCACTGGTTTTGCATTGGACAGCATTATTCTACAGCTGCATGGCTACATATCTATTGGCTGCAAATATACACTTAAGTTTTAAGTCGTCATACCCGATTACTTTAATCAATGCTACACCAAGTGATTTTTTGTTTTTCACTTTAGGTCTTTTTAATTAGAAATGTTTGTTTAAAATTAATTTGATTCAATACTAGGATTTGTTATTGTTAGATTGTGAGTCTACGAATGTGGCTTACTATAAAGTAACGGTAGACTTTTGATGCTTGAAGGCCATGAGTGCCTAACTCTTCCATGTAGTTTTTTTCTTATTTTCTTCTGTTGTTCACATGATAAACTATTATGACTCCAAATTCTACTCTCAAACCATTTGAAATTTAAGTGTTAATCTCATGAAAACCATTTGATATCATAGATTGTTATCCATCAAGTACCAAAATGACAACAAATAAAGCATTTTAAGATTTTCTTTTTCCAACTATTGTAAAGATAACACAAAAATTTTCTGCACATAGTAACAACGCAGATTTTTAGTAAATCAAGATGATTTTTTTTTTTTTGAAGATAAGTAACCAAGATGTAAAAATATCACAGAGATAACAAAGCTTACACAGAAATTCTGTAAAGTGATGAAATGAAGCCCAAGTAACTTCCTAACATCAACTAAAACTATCTTACATAAAAAAAATGCTTTATTAACATTCTTAAGAATAAAATGTAGCATGCCAAGAAGAGCAGTTGATCTTTTACAACTCGTGGATGGATCAAGGTTGATACTGATGGTGGAAGCATGGGAAATGCAGGTATTACCAGGAGCTGATGGCTTACGTCAAAACTCAACTGGTTTCTTGTTCGGTGGGTTTGCAGCAATGCTGGGAATTAATCTTCTGCTGAATCTGAATGGTGAGCATTAAAAACTGATCTTGATCTTGATTCTTAGAAGAAGTGGTTTTCTGAGAAATCATTCTTGAAGTTGATTAGAGGGTGGTTTATTCAGCTGCTTCAGATAAATGGTTGTCTATGCATTTGATGGTAATATTTAGCAGGCCAACTACACTCATGTTTCCTAAGTTGTCATGATGACAATTTTTCTAATTGTGATCTACTTCATTAACGTCAAATCAGACCCCCAGAACTCTCCAAATAACATAAAGCGCAGACTCAATATCTTACAAGCAGCGGTGCTCATTTTGGTTATCAGCAAAAGAGGATGAGATAATCAGTGTCATTTGGCAGAAAACACGGGAACTAAAATATTCTTAATCTTAAAAACTGTTAATTTCCAACTACTAAATATGCTGTTCCACAAACCTGTTTGAAAATTTTCAAGAATAATTAAAGAGAAAATATTAAGAAAACAAAGAAATAATATAAATAATTAAACCTTTTGAACCCAAAAACCAACATTCTGGAAGGAAAAAAAATTTGAAAACCATAAGATAAGAACCTGGATAACATCCTCAGCTCGATCATTGCATCGATGTGCCTTTGGTTCGCGATTGTCTCCTTCTGGCATCCCCCATGGACTCTCTCTTCTTGGCACCTTGCTCATTTTCTCCCTACCTCTAAATATTGTTTACAGGAAACTTTTGAAAATTATATGAAGAAAATAATGTCATAAAATTTGTCACCCATGATTAGCATAAGCTTCAATACAAATGGAAATCCAATGAATCAATACTGTAAATTATCATAGAAAATAAAGCCTTTATCAATTATTGCAACATATGTGAAAAGTTGATTCATGAAAAAGGAAGCTTGCACAACTTCAAGATAATAGGTAAACATTCAATTTATTTGCAAAATCAATGAGTTAAAATTACTTGCCAGCAGCATGGATGGCTATCGCTATAGTATTTATTTACTTGCCTTGTTATCGCAGTGTAAAAATCAATTACAGTTAAATTCTTACATTTCTTGCATTGCAGTTTTTTTTCACAGATTCATTCTTCCACACCAGAAAACTTAAAACATACTGGAAGTTAAACATCAAATCGCACATATCCTCTCTATAGAGGAAAAAAAGTTCAGTGAGTTTTAACCTGATTGTAGGAGAAATGTACTATTGCAAAAAATTAAAAAAAGTACAGGAAATGAAAGAAGAAAAAACTTGAAGGGGTACAAGAAAACTAATTATTTGATTATAAAACTTCACATTTCGCAACATCCCAGATGCAATTTACTAGTGACATTAAAATTCAACGATTCAAAAGTCTTAGAAACTAAACATGCAGATAATTTTAATGTTGATTACCTAAAACAACGAAGCACAACAACTTTCTGCAGCTAAAATGATCTGAAAACCCTACATTTCTTTTTTCTTTAAGTAGCTTTGTGGTATTTCAGAACACAGGCAGGCATCATACTCATGCATACACAACAAAAGATGAAATAAGCAACCAGAAATTGCATATTTTTTCTTCAATCCTCAACACCATAACTAATAAAACAAGAATTTAGGGCATATATATGCAAAATTTTTGCAGCAAACTATAAGATGAAGGACTTGACAGATGTCTAAAAACTAAGTATAAAAGAAATTAAAAAGTACCTAGAATAAATAAAAATAAATAAACAATCAAACCCTAAAATCCTATTTGGGATAAATCCGCATTCAATGAGCTTGAAAAAAGCTTCAGGAAAAGTAAAACAATCGCATTTGCACATGTGATTTTTATATAGAAGGAACAAGAATTTTGGGGCAGAGAGAAAAGCAATAAGGCGGTAAAAAAAAAAAAAAGCGAAGAAG
>Ga0307514_10005499_pt1 | contig 11260 bp, 6 predicted proteins | sample 16_EM_MG_FD_203088 | JGI IMG/M metagenome (GOLD analysis project Ga0307514, IMG submission 203088) | Populus trichocarpa ectomycorrhiza microbial communities from riparian zone in the Pacific Northwest, United States - 16_EM | ecosystem: Host-associated > Plants > Roots > Unclassified | place... | reverse complement strand
TCCGGCCCGGCAAGCGGTTCGCCCGCCTCGACGGCGGCCTCGACCCGGATCTCGTCGTCACCGACCCGGTAGGTCATCGGCCCGGTCGTCAGGCACCAGCGTCCGTCGCCGATCGGTACGGCGCCCTCTGGCACGCCACCCGGCCGGAAGGTCAGTTCGAGGGCCCAGGGCACCGGTGGGCCGCTGATGTCGATCCGCAGGTCGGCCCCGTCCTCCCGCAGGTCGACCTCGACTCGGGTCGTGTGGGAGACCTCGTCCTGAGGGCGGTCGGGGAAGGCCATCGCCGCGGAGAATCGGCCCTCGTCCACCAGGCGGTAGGCGCCGTCGTCGCGCCTCCGGTCCTTCGGAAGCGGCTGGTAGTAGGCGGTTGTGAGGGTTTGGGTGAGCCGGTACCGGTTGTCGGCGAGCTGTTCCATGTCGGCGGCACGGAACGGGCCCAGGTCGAAGAACACCCGCGAGAGGCGGACCGCGTCGAGGACGGCGGCACCGGCGAACAGGCGCAGGAAGGTGGGGTTGCAGGCTAGGCCCGAGCGGATGCGTCGGTGCTCGGGCACGTCGGAGCCGCCGTACACCACGGTGTCCGCGGTGGCCGAGACGTGTGCGGCGAGGCGTGCGGTGGGGAGGTACCGGTCGCGCGGGAGCTTCTCCGCGTCCGGGGCCGGCAGGGCGCGGCACAGATCCGGGGTGAGGAGGGTCTGGGCGAGCAGGTCGGAGTCGTCGATGCCGTCGGCGGCCGCCAGGCGGGCCGCGCGGGCGAAGTCGCCCCGGCCGGTGCGGATCGCGAGCAGCCGGTAGTGCGGCAGGTAGGGCCACAGCGGGAACGAAAGCTTCTGGTCCTGGCGGCGCGAGTGGACGGTCTCCACCGTGCCGTCCGGCCTGATCAGGTCCAGGGTCGTAGCGAGGTTGCGTTCGACGGCGTCCAGCAGGTCGGTACGCCCGAGCACCTCGGCCAGCAACAGCAGCGACGGGTTGGTCACAAGGGACGCGTAGACGGCACTGCGTTCCGAGTACAGGCCCTCCGTGTCGATGTCGACGCCCTCGGCGAGCCACTCCTCGACGCGGTCGAGCAGCCGGTCGTCGGGGAACGACCGGTGCAGACGGGCGAGCGCCGCGCTCAGCTCCCAGCGGTGGTTCGGGGTGTGCACGCCACCGGTCAGGAGACTGGCGGTGGCGGCGCCGGCGATCTCGGCGAGCGCGGCCGTCACCTCGCCCATCCCCGGTCCCGCGCCGGCGGCGAGGACGTACGCGTCGCACACGTCGTTGACGGTGAACGCAGAGTCGGGCGGTGACTGGACGTTGTCGCCGCCCGCGAAGAGGCCGGTGGGCGTCTGTACGGCCCGCAGGGCGCGGAGATGGGTCATCGTGGCGGCGATGGCCTGCCTGCTGCCGTGCAGTGCCGAGTCCGGGGAACGGTACGCCGCGACCAGGGTCTTCACCCGGCGGGCCAGGCCACGGTGCGGCACACCGGCGGGCTCCTCGTCGGGGCCGGCCGCCAGCGGGGCGGCCGGCCGGTCGGCGGCGCGGGCCACCGCGCGGACGAACTCGTGGTCGAGCGGGGTGCGCACGGTCAGTCCTTCAGTCCGGCGTTGATGTCGGCGTTCATGACGTAGCGCTGGAACACCAGGAAGACGAGGATCAGCGGGATCATGGAGATGACCGATCCTCCCAGCAGCACCGACCAGTTGATGTTCTGCGCCCCGACGAGGCTCTGGATGCCGATCTGCACGGTGAACTTTTCCGGGTCGTTGAGCATCAGAAGCGGCCAGATGTAGTCGTTCCACCGCCACTGGAACGACAGGATGGCGAGTGTCAGCATGATGGGCCGGGAGATCGGCACCATGATCCGCAGGAAGATCGACAGTTCGCGGGCGCCGTCGATGCGGGCGGCCTCGATGAGCTCGTCGGGGACCGTCAGGAAGAACTGGCGGAACATGAAGCATCCGGTCGCGGTGAGCACGGCCGGGAGGATGATGCCGGCGAACGAGTTGTAGAGGCCGAGGTTGCGGACCACCAGGAACTCAGGGGCGAGCATGACCTCGGACGGCAGCATCGTGGTGGCCAGGATGCAGAGGAAGAAGACCTTGAGCCACTTGTTGTCGTACTTGGCCAGCGCGTACCCGGTGCAGCAGCTGATTCCCACCGTGAGGATCGTCGTGATCACGCACACGATGGTCGTGTTGATGAAGTACTGGGAGAAGTTGGCGCTGTCCCACGCTGCCGTGTAGCCCGACAGGGTGGGGTCGTGCGGAAGCACCGTCAGCGGAAGGGAGAACAGGTCTCCCGCCGGTTTGAAGGAGCTGAGGACGAACCACAGCACCGGCAGCCCGTAGAGGGCCGCCAGGACCCACAGCAGTGTCGTCGGGGGCACCGCGCGCCGAAGCCCCCCGCTGCGGGGCCGCCTCTTGGAAAGGGCCCGTACGGAATCGACGTCGACCTTGGGCGGCGTGTCTGTGGTGGTCATCGGTTCTCCATCCGTCGGTTGGCGATCAGCTGGATGATCGCGACGGCCATCAGGATGAGCATGAGCACGAACGACGCGGCGCTCGCGTAGCCGATCTGGCCCGTTTTGAAGCCGGTCTGGTAGATGTACTGGACGAGCAGGTTGTTCGACGTTCCCGGTCCGCCGTTGTTGAGGGCGAGGAACAGCGGGTATTCCTTCATCGCGTTGATCGTGTTGAGCAGGATGACGATGAAGGAGGTGGGCGCGATGCTCGGCAGTGTGATGCTGATGAACTGGCGCCAGGGGCCCGCGCCGTCGAGCGAGGCCGCCTCGTAGTACGAGGTGGGCACGTTCTTGATCGCCGCGATGAACAACAGCATCGAGAAGGCCGTTCCCCACCAGGCGCCCGCCATCACCACCACGCCCAGCGAGAGGTCCGCGTTCGACTGCCACGCGATCGCGCTCCCGCCGAGCTTCTCGATGACGTAGTTGATCAGTCCGAAGTTCTCACCGAACAGCCACCGCCACAGGACACCCACGACGATGGGCGAGATGAGCCACGGGACGAAGAAGATGACACGGGCGACCGACGCGCCCTTGGCCTGCTTGCTCACCACCAGGTTGGCTATGAGCAGCGAGAGCACGAAGTTCAGCGGAACGACGAGCACGGCGTACAGCAGCGTCCGGGCCAGCGCGTCGTAGAAGACGGAGTCCCCGAACAGGTTCTGGTAGTTGTCCAGTCCGACGAACTGGAACGCCCCCACCCCCGTGTAGTTCGTGAAGGAGTAGACGAGCCCGATCACCGCCGGCCAGACGAAGAACAGCGAGAAGAGCACCACATTGGCCGTGATGAGGACGAGCGGCGCAAGGGTGTACTTGCTGCGTCTCCTGGGCGGGCTCGCTGACACGTCCGAGGCGCGTTTTGTCATCTTCCTGACTCCGTGCTGGTGGGGTGGATTGCTGTGGGCTCACGCCATGAGCCCGGCATCGCGTGGGCGCCCGAGGCCGGGCGGCGGTGCCTTGATCCCGCCGCCCGGGCCTGCCGACCTACGCTCAGCCGCCGACCTGCTGGTTGTAGATGTCCACGATGTTCTGCAGGGCCTTGTCGGACGACTGCTGTCCGTTGATCGCCTTGCCGAGCTCCGTCTTGGTCGGGTCCTCGGGGAGGCTCTTGCCCTTCAGCACCCACTTCGTCTGCGCGCCGTTGAAGTAACCCGAGATCGGGGCGTAGAGCGGGATCGACTCGTTGTACAGCTTGAACGCCGCCTGCGCCGCCTCGGACTTGAAGGGGTACTTCGGGTTCAGACCGCTCTCGACCGGCAGGAACCCGGACGCCTCGCACAGCGCCTGATAGTGGGCCGGCTCGTACAGCCAGGACAGGAACTTCGTCGCGGCGGTGGCCGCGTCACCGTTGTTGTTGAAGCCCACCGTCATGCCGCCGCTGTTGACGTCGCTGGCCTGGACCGGCTCGGCGGGGGTCGGGACGCTCGCCCAGTCGAACTTCTTGATGCTGTCCGCGAAGGCGGGAACCTGCCACACGCCGGACCAGTAGGCGACCACGTCACCGCTCTGGAACATGGCCGACGGATCGGCGCCGCTGGTCCACACCGACTTCGGCATGGTCTTGTCGTCGTTCAGTCCGACGAAGTACTTCACGGCCTTCTTGGTCGCCGCGTCCACCGAGAACTTGCCGGAGGAGTCCGCGTGGACGTACTTCCCGCCGAGCTCGTACACCATGGCGCGAAGCCGGGACGGCGACTGGTCGAACGTCAGGGAGTACTTGGCGCCGGTCTTCTCCCGGACCTTGTTCGCCGCCTTGATGAAGTCGGTCCAGGTCCAGGTCTTCTGGGGCGAGGTCGGGACGGAGACGCCGGCCTTCTTGAACAGGCTCTCGTTGATGAACAGTCCGGACGCGGTGACGTCCGAGGGTATGGACAGCACCTTCCCGGACGAGTCCTTGGCGAGGAAGTTGGCGTTGATCTTGTTGCTCTTCTTGTTGGCGATGGAGCTGAGGTCGATCAGCTTGTTCGACCAGATCGGGTCCAGCGCCGGCACGGCCGCCACGTCGGGCAGGGAGTTCGCCTGCGCGGCGTTGTGCAGCTTCGTCGCGTAGCCGTCGTAGGGGATGTTGACGAGCTTGACGTTGACGCCGGTTTCCTTCTTGTACTGCGCCGCCATCTTCTTCCAGCCCGCGTCCTGCCCCGGAACCGTGGAGATCCAGAACGTCAGCGACTTGGAGTTCCCGCCCGAGCCGGATCCCGACCCGCAGGCGGAGATCAGCATGGCGCCTGCCGTGGCCACGGCAGCGAGGGGAACCAGGCGGCGTATGCCGCCGCGGCCGAGTCGGCGGGAGCGCCGCACACCCACAGTGGTCATCTTCGATCCCTTTTTCGTCGTAGGGGACGGAGCACGGCGCCGACCGAGCGGCACGGGTGCATTTTGCAGGAAATTTCACTTTCCGGGGGCACGGCCTCGCCCGGCCGAACCATCCTGACGGGTGTGGATCCCCGGCCGCCATGGCCGTCGTCACGCGGGCACGCCCTCGCGTGGCTGCCGTACCTCACGTACGGTCGGGACGCTCACCCCAAGCCGGTGTCCCGACCGACTTAGAAAGCGCTTGTCCGGACATTGGCAGACCGAGTCGGAGGCCGTCAATCCTTAGTCCGCGCGGCTTCGGTCACGGTTTGGACTCCCCGGGCGACCGCGAGCCGGGCGGCACCCACGACCGTGCCCAGGTCACCCACGGTGCTGCTGACCACCTCGGTGGGCCAGCTCAGCCGTGCCAGTTCGGCCCGTACACCGGGCAGGAGCTGCGGGTCGGCGCCGGTGCTGCCGCCCAGCACGACCAGTCCCGGGTCGAGCACGGCGGTCACAGCGGCGGCGAGGCGGCCCACGTCCATGGCATGCCGGCCGACGACGGCGCGGGCCGCCGCCCGGCCCTCCCCGGCGAGGGCGAAGAGACGTTCGGCGGTACGGGGGCACGGGCCGTCGGTGTCCTGCCAGGCCTCGGCCGCCCGCCGCAGCAGCGAGCGCGCGCCGATGTACTCCTCCAGCGCCTCCTGCCGCGGCTCACGGCCGTCGTCCCACGGGTACGGCAGTCGGGCCAGCTCGCCGGCCGCGCCGTTGGCTCCGCGCAGCACCCGGCCGCCGACCACGATGCCGAGGCCGATACCGACGCCGATCCGCAGGTAGCCGAAGGTATGGCGGCCACGGGCGGCGCCTTCGTGCAGCTCCGCGAGCGCCGCGCAGTTGACGTTGTTCTCCAGGTGGATGGGCACGCCCGGCGGCAGCGCGACGGCCATCGCGTCGAACACGGGGCCCGCCTTGGCGGTCGCGGGACGCATGCCGGTCCCCCGCTGCTGCGGCACGGTGACATCACCGACGGCGACGACGATGGTGCGCAGCGGGGCATCGGCGGGCAGCGCGTCGAGGGCCTGTCGCACCACGTCGGCGGCGTCTTCCCGGGAGCCGGTGGCCTGGGCGAGCAGGGTGCCGTCCAGGGCGCAGCCGCGTACCCGCGTGAAGGCGGGGCCCAGGTCGACGGCGAGTACGGTCCCGGCGGCCGGGCCGAGACGGTAGACGGCGGCGGAGCGGCCCGTGCCGCTGGAGGAGGTGCCGGAATGGGCGGCGAGCCGGGCGCTCTCCAGCTCCGCGACGGCGGAGGACACCGTCGGTTTGGACAGACCCGCCAGGGTCGCGAGCTGCGGCCGGGTCGCGGTGCCCGCCCCGGCCAGCACGGCGAACACCGCACTCGCGCTCTCGGTCAGGCGAGAGGCTCTCGCCACGTCGTGTTCCACAGTTCTCCCACACGGGTCATGGGCCGCGCTCCCGGAGCGATCGTCCCCCGGGATGCGGCGATGGGATGCCCTGGCGTCGCGGTCACCGCCCCGCGGCGACCCGGTGGGAACGCTGCGGTGGTCGAGTGCGTGACGCCTATTGACACGCACTGTACTTCGTTAGTTAACTTCCTAACGAACGTCACGGTACTCGCCTGCCGTGCCCGTCAGAAGCCCGTCCCGGGGCTTCCCTAGTTCATCAACTCCCCTTGCTCCAGGCACGGTTCGCCTACCGTCGCAGCAATGCGCAACGACGAAAGAGGACCCGTGCCGGACGCTCCCCCCTCATGCCCTCTCGTGGTCGGAATCGACGTGGGCGGCACCAAGACGCATCTCCGCGCCTTCGCGGGGGACGACCTGGTCGCAGACCACGTCCGCCCGAGCAGCGGCTGGCGGCCGCACGACCCCGTGGCCGCGGCCGGCTGGGTCGCGGCACTGGTCGCCGCGGCACTGCCGACGGGCGCACGCCCGTCCGCCGTCGCCGTGGGCGGCCACGCCTGCGAGACGCCCCGGCAGTGCCACCAGATACGCACCGCGCTGCATCTGCACTTCGACGCGCCCGCACTCGTCATGGGCGACGCCGAACTTCTCGTACCCGCCGCCGGTCTCGAGCGGGGTGTCGGCCTGGTCGCCGGCACCGGTTCCGTCGCGGTCGGCCGCCTCGCCGACGACAACCCCGTCCAGGTCGGCGGCTGGGGCGCGGTGCTCGGGGACGAGGGCGGCTCGGCGGGTCTCGTCCGCGAGGCCGTACGGTCCGTCTGGGCGGCCCACGACCGCGGCGAGACCCCCGACGAACTCGCCAAGGGCCTGGTCGCCGCGTTCGGCGTCGCCGAGGTACCGGCGCTCGGCGCGGCCCTGGAGCGGGCCACCGACGTCTCCGCCGAGTGGGGCCGGCACGCACCCGTGGTGTTCACCGCCGCCGAGGCGGGCTCCGCCCTCGCCCGTACGGTGATCGCCGACGGCGGCCGCTTGCTGGCCGCGCTCGTGAGACGGCTCGCCGACCGCGGGGTCACGGTCGAGGACGTCGTGGTCGCGGGCAGCACCGTGCTCGCCCAACCCGCCCTGTACGAAGCCTTCGTGACGTCCCTGGCCGCCAGCGTGCCCGGGGCCCGCCCGAGACCCCTGGAAGCACCGCCGGTCGAGGGGGCGGTGGCGATGGCCCGTGCACTCGTATGACGTGTGGCGGACGCCGGTTCCTCCCTGATCCGACGCGACTCGCCCGTAGATCTTCGCTCGTAGGACTCGGGAAAGCGCCTTCGACGCGTACGTCACTGCCGCACGATGAGTCACGATCGATCGCTCCACCTCCTTCCCGCGGCCGCAGGGCCGAACAACTCGAGAGAGGCAGACGTATGCCGTCATCAGCCGGGCACCCCTCCCCCTCGTCGGTCCGTGAACGCGCCGTGAACCGCCGGGGGTTCCTCAAGACCTCCCTGGGTGCCTCGGCCGGTGTGCTGGCCGCGCCCACCCTCGTGACATGGCCGGCGGCCGCGGACGCGAAGGCCGCCGCCGGAGCAGCCGCGTTCGTGGACGACTACAAGACCAACGTCATCGCGAACCTGACGCCCGAGACCAACGCCGTGGTCCGCGTCCTCGGCGGCATGGCCGAGGTGTGGAAGACCGGCGACGCCTGGAACACCGGCACGCCGCTGATACCCGAGGTGCTGCGCGCCAACATGCGGTACTGCGCCCGGCTCACCTCGGAGCGCACCGAGGCGCAGGCGAAGGAGGCGTTCCTCTACGACCGCCAGCACCAGAGTTACGCGATGATCGCGGGCCTGGGTCCGCTGGCCGACCTGTACCGGAGGGGCGCCAAGGCGGTCACGTCGATCACCGGCGCGCCCGACGGCACACCGCCCACCAAGATCGACGACGCGGTACCGGCCGACGCCCCGGCCGGCTCCGCGCTCGGCGCGGGCTCGCACGACTCGGCGCTCGGCAAGGTGGCCGCACTGGTCGACACGGTGCGCGGCCCGTTCGCCTCCGGCAACCCCGGCAAGTACGCCTTCCAGTACCCGCGCCCGTGGCGCATGAACGAGGACAGCGAGGTCGTCGACACCGGGAGGACCGACGCGCTCGGCTACCCCGTCTACGACTCCGAGGTGATCGTGGCGACGCAGCTGCTGCGTCAGCGCAGCACCTCACCGGTGGACGACGGCGGCTTCCCCAGCGGCCACACCAACGCCTTCCACCTGGCGGCACTGGCCTACGCGTACGCCGTACCGGAGCGCTTCCAGGAACTGGTGACCCGCGCCTTCGAGTTGAGCCACACCCGGATCATGTCGGGCATGCACTCGACGGTCGACGTCCTCGGCGGCCGGATCATGGCCACCGCCCTGGCCGCCGCCACCCTGGCCGACCCGGCGAACGCGGACCTCAAAGCCGCGGCACGCGCCCAGGCCCTGGCCTACTTCCAGCAGCAGACCGGCACGACGGCGGACACGCTGTACGCGTACGCCCACTCGGACAGCTCCGACGCCTACGCCGACCAGGACGACAACGCCCGTGCCGTCAAACCCCGATTGACGTACGTGCTCACCCGGCGCGGCCAGGACAAGCCGCTGACCGTGCCGAAGGGCGCGGAGGCGCTGCTGGAGACGCGGCTGCCGTACCTGACCGCGGCCCAGCGGCGTGACGTTCTGCGGACCACCGCGCTGCCCTCCGGGTACGTCCTGCTGGACGGCTTCGAGCAGTGGGGCCGGCTGAACCTGTTCGCCGCGTCCGACGGCTACGGCGCCTTCGACTCCGACGTGAGCGTCACGCTCGACGCGGCGGCCGGCGGCTTCGAGGCCGCGGACAGCTGGCGCAACGACATCGGCGGCCGGGGCGGTCTGACCAAGCGCGGCACCGGCACGCTGACCCTGACGGGGCACAACCGGTACACGGGCGGCACCGTGCTGGCGGACGGTGTCCTCGTCGCGGGGTCGGCGCACGCGCTGGGCCACGGTGACGTACGGGTGCAGGGCGGCACTCTCGAGCTCAGCGGGTCGTCGCAGGTCCACGGCACCTACACCCAGGACTCCGGCACGCTGGAGGTGACCCTGCGCTCCGGCCAGGAACCGGTCCTGGAGGTGAAACGCCGGGCGGTGCTGGGCCGGGGCAGCACGCTGTCCCTGCTGCTGGACGCCGACCGGCCGCCGGCCGCCGGCCGCACGGTCCGCGTGCTCGACGCCCCGGCGCTGCGCGGGCAGTTCGACCGCGTCGAGCTGAACTCCGACCTCCTGCGGGCCGTACCCGTGTACACGGCGGAGGGTCTGTCGGTACGACTCCTGAAGCGGTAACGCCCCGGGGGGCGGGAGCTGGTGCAGAGTAGGCGCATGAGACGCCGCTCGATCGCTCCCGCCACCGCCCGCCCGGTGTCACCGCGGGGCGGATGATGGCGCGCGTGACGCACACGGTCCTGGACCCGAGGACAGCTGTCGAGGTGTCCGGCGAACGGCCGCCGGGACGGACCGGCAGGCGGTGGCTGGTGCCGTTCCTTGTGGTGCTGCTGCTGGGCCAGATGGCCGCCGCGATGGTGACGACGGCCGTGCGGCAGACGCCGACCATCGACGAACCGGTGTATGTCGGCACGGCCGCCGAGTACCTGCACGACCACCGCGTGCGCCACAACCCGGAGCATCCGCCGCTCGGAAAACTGGTCATCGCCACCGGCGTGGCGCTCGCCGCCCCGCACGTCGATCCGTCCTTCGCCGGCGGCCAGAGCCTCCTCGGGCAGCATCTGCTGTACGAGTCCGGCAACGACCCGTGGCGGCTGATGCTGTGGGCCCGCCTCCCGGTCATCGCACTGACCCTGCTGTTCGGTCTCGTCGTGTTCGCCTTCGCCCGCGAACTCGCCGGTCCGGTGGCCGGGTTGGTCGCGCTCGCCCTCTACGCCCTCTCCCCCGACATCGTCGCGCACGGCTCGCTGGCCACGCTGGACGTCCCGGCGGCCGGCTTCCTGCTGACCTCGGTGTGGCTGCTGTGGCGGGCACGTCGGCGTCCTCGGCTGTTCCTGCCGCTCGCCGGGGTGGCGCTCGGCGCGGCCCTGGCCACGAAAATGAGCACGCTGGCGGCGATTCCGGTGCTGCTGGTCCTGGCCGGGGTGTCCGTCTGGTCCGCTCCGGCCGCCCGGCTGCCCGGCCGTCGCCGAGCGCTGCTGCGGGCGGTCGTGGGCGCCGCCGTGGTGGCCCTGGTCGCGGTCGCCGTCGTCTGGGCGGCGTACCTGGCCGTCGATCCGCGGCTGCGCTGGTCGCCCGTGCAGTATGTGCCCGTGGTGCACGGGCGGCGCGAGCTGCTGGTCGAGCTGATGCCGTTCCCGGAGGCGTACCGGGACGGGATGCGCATCCAGTTCGGTCTGGAGAACCACCCGTGGGAGGGCTTCCTCTTCGGCAGGGTGTACACCGGTTCCCTCTGGTACTACCTGCCGGTCGCACTGCTGGTGAAGACCCCGCTCGGGATGCTGGCCCTGTGGGCCGCGGGCGCCGTCGCGGTGTGCGTGGTACCCCGGCTGCGGCCCGCGGCACCGTATCTGCTCATGCCCTCCGCGGTGCTGCTGGCCGTGGCCATGGAGGGAGCCCGCGACTTCGGCACCCGCTACGCCGTCTTCCTGCCGATGTTCCTGGCAGTGGCCGCGAGTTGTATCGTCGCCGTGCGGTGGCGATGGGCGCCCCTCGTCACGGGGGCGCTGGTGCTGTTCGTCGCGGTGAGCTCGCTGCGGACGTACCCCTACTACCTGCCGTACTCCAACGAGGCGTTCGGTGGTCCGGCCGAGACCCGGCTGCACCTGCACGACTCCAACGTCGACTGGGGTCAGGACCTCGGCCGGCTCGCCGACCGGCTGCGTGAGCGGTATCGGGGCGAGCGGATCTGGCTCGTGTACAAGGGCAGTGGTGTGCCGTCGTACTACGGCATCGACGCGGCCGATCCGCGGGAGGTGCCCGTGCGGGCGGTGCGCGGACTGCTGGTCGTGTCCGACTCCTCGGTCGCCAAGGCGACCGGACGG
>Ga0307514_10005498_pt1 | contig 11260 bp, 17 predicted proteins | sample 16_EM_MG_FD_203088 | JGI IMG/M metagenome (GOLD analysis project Ga0307514, IMG submission 203088) | Populus trichocarpa ectomycorrhiza microbial communities from riparian zone in the Pacific Northwest, United States - 16_EM | ecosystem: Host-associated > Plants > Roots > Unclassified | place... | reverse complement strand
ATTGGGGAAAAGACTCCCGACCTAGAAGAGGAGTACGATTCGGAGCCAGATCAGCAGTCCCGTGTTCTGAAGGAAGGCGATCGGTTCTTACTGCTGTCCAGGAAGGAAAGGAAGGCATTCAGTAAGATGAAGGCGAAGGATCAGCTGTCACGGACAAGGTCAGGGAAAGCTATTGCAAAACCAGCAGGACCTTTATCCAATAAGCAGCGGAATTATCTACAGTCTATTCCGAAGGATACGTTAGTATCTTATATTACAAATAGGAAATAGGATCATACGGCAGTGGACCTTAGTGTACTGAAGTATCGAAGGGATACTTAGTTACGTTACTTAGGGAATACACCCCCGTAACAGGTTGCTGGTGCAAATGCAGGACCGAATGCCGTACAGATTCCTCTTGAATTTGAACTCTCACAACTACGTTTTGGCATGCAGTGGACAATATTATGTCAAATACACAATCTCTCTTCTGGATGCCAGGCACAATCACCAAAACACGGCACTCAGACAGATCGCAATGACAGACCCATCAGAACGGCCAGGCAACCTCACTGTCGAATCTGAGCCATGCCTACAGGAATACAATCTCCACTCGGAGGAGATGCCCAAAATATACAGTGATAGGGATAGATATCATGTGGCGGTAATTACAATGGGGCAGGAATACTTGGAACTTCAACATACATCAGTATGATTCTATGTGCAATGTGGGAAAGCTAATTAGGGACAGGCTGGTGTTAGAGGGGTACTTATACCCTAAGCATAGGTACTTAGTACGGCTCTAGATCCAGCTTCTCACAATATCCCTAATCTGATCTGGAGATGTTTGCGATATCTGGTTAAAGTGTTTCCTTTGATTTTTAGGTAACTTCTGAGCAATTTAATTTCCCTTGTCATGTTTGATGTCATGGATCAACCTCCTCCCTTTGCGGTTGAGATTTCTTGAGAGACTTGTCTGGTTGATTGAGCTCTCTATCAAAGTGTTGATCAGACTGGGAACTGTTTTCACCTTGGTTGACTTCTATTCTCCAATCCAGATAAACCCAATCTGATATCAAATCGGGTCCCGAGTCTGCTTGAATTTCCCTTGGGGTTGGCGATACCTGTCCTGCTGCAAAATGATTGTAGTTCTTCAGATTCTCAGTATCTGCATTAATCGTTGATACTTGAGAAGAAATATGAATTCGCAATAGCCCTGCGTTTCCATAGAATATCGATGTGTATAACGAGCCGTGGCTGTCGCCCGATTGCTGATGATAGCCACCATACACACCGTGCTACGAAGATATAATGATTCCTTCTGGCATATGAGATGATGTTCCCTAGTGAATATATCATAATGACATTCTTGTTCTCAAAGATCATTGTCATTTGTACTTAAGTATTATGATTTGGGGCTAATACTTATCAAAGTTGTAGGGCTGCCGCTACAGAATGCCAATCGATTTCATATATAATAATAAATATTGCTATCATAAAAACTCATTAATAAATCAAGGTCTTCTTTCGCTGGTAGGTATCCTGACTGTTTTGCTGCTATTGCTTGTTCTTTTTATTGCCAGAACAATATGACCTCTCTATAGAAACTTCATAGGGATGTTACGCATGCCCCCTCATAGTTCCTTTCAATCATTTTGATACCAACGTGCTTTGCATCTTACATTCGAGATGAATGTGCATGGTATAGATTCCCACACATCTCTTTGTTTATGATGTTCATGCCTGTGAGGTATTACAGTGTTAAGCTCCTGATAAGAATCTGACCACACCCCCACGATATCATATATCAGATCATCACTTCAACTCGGATATCTTGCTCTCATATGGTTTGGTAATTGGAATACGTATGAGTACTTAGTCGGAATGCACTTTCCCCTAATCAATACTGTAGTATAATTGTATCATAGGTGTAAATGGCGACCAACCAATACTCTGCCAATGTAGATTACACGACACATACAGATGGATTCAAAGGCAAGTCGTACTGTTACAGTTGCCATTCCAGCACAACTCAATGTGTGGGCATGCTCCAGGCCTCATATCAACAGCCAATGTCATAACCTCTGTGTCACACCATGCTTAAGCCAAGACAATACGCTTTGGCTGCGGAGTGTCTGAATGATTGTACTCACCCAAGAGATTGGATCGAGATCCTACATACTCGCATATTGGCTAACAACTGCCATGCCTGCAAGTCAAAGTATTTCTCAGTATGATGATACATAATCCCGCTAGTATCTGGCAATGTATGTGGTTGAAAATAATATACTTGGCAGGATTGTAGCCCTTGCAATCTGGCATTGTTATTGCATCATCAAATCACCTGCCATAGCATATGCGTTAAATTAATACACCAAGCCTTAACTTGTTCAGTCGAGAAATGTTCCACTCTTGCCCCGCTAATGGTCATCGTGACAACCATTGAGATGGAAAGATAGGTGTTATGCATGTCACTCTCTGAAGTGACATGTATCCAGAGCTATTTAATGTTGGATAGACACTGTTCAGGGAGAACTCCTAACAGCTGGGTGGGATCAACAGAAGCATGAAGAAGTCCTCTACGATATTGCCTGGACTGGTGTCCACCACTTTCTGAAGATATGAGGAGGACTGATGATGCCCGCCTGAGCCAAGTCTAATACCTTCGATGACTCCTTCGATAAGGCTGCAGCCCCGGAAATTACACATGTGTAAAACAACAAGTCACAGCAGCATCAAAGGCATTGGCAACAGCGGCAGAGGCAACCTATGGACTTGTCTTCCAAAGGCAGCCAACGATGCTAACAGCCATCCGCCTCTGATTGAGCGGGCCATTCCGGAACATTAAGACGCAACAAATCAGAGGGCGGTGGACAATGCTCCTGCCTCCTGGCAACACCATCAGTTACAACGGAGATAATTGGTAGGCAAAGTTCTGCCAGCAAATTCTCACAAAGCTGATGTATGAACAGCCCGGTAAGCTGATATCCTCAATCATCCCAAGGATATTGCCCACCACACCCGAACCAGCAACTTTCTCAAAACCGTGACAGAGGACACCAGATCTAACAACAGAAGTCTTTTGACAATCGTCACAAATTGAAGGCATAGGTCACTCTTGTCATTTGGGCCGACAGGAGAGGTTCGAAGAGGGGGAATTGAGTTTACAGAGTTTGCAATGTCAGATTTAAAGGCGACGATGGACTGCGTACAACTCCATCGAATCGCTTCGTACTCAACCGTGCTGTTGGAAAGCCCAATCTGCAAAGGGCGGGGTTGTACATTGGTAATTTTGTTAACAATAATATGATGTCAGAAAACAGAACAAGAGGCTCGATATTCGTTTTGAGGGAATCAAGACATGACAAGAGTCGAAGCTGTTTGAAAGTCATAACTTGCTTTACTATACAAGCGAATCAGTAAAGAGAGAAGAAAAGGAAATCCTCCAACGCCAACAACACGCTCTTTATATATAGTTTGTCTGCCATCCTCGAATCATTCCTCATGCTCTGATGTACAATCTGAATCTCATCCCATGATCTTACAAACCATCAACATAACTCCTTATCGATACAACCACTCCACCTCATCCGATGTCTCACCACCACAGACCACTTCCTGATCATGCCAAGTTATCCAGCCACCATCTCGTCGCCTTTTCTGCGTCTCCCAACGTCTCTGCCTTTCCGTAACACAATTCCATCCACACCATCTCCGACATCCCAAGTACCTCTGTATTCTTTTGAGCCATGACAGTATCGCCGTCCTAGGTTCGAGGTCCTCCAAAAACATTCTCCAATGGTCCTGGCTTCTGTGGGTATTGTTGGTGAAACTCATCCACCACCTGTAGGTCATCCACAAACTTCGCAGATTCCCAAGTCAAGGATTCATGCCCAGTCCACTGTATAAGGTACTGTAATTGATTCTGATAAATCCCACTATCCTCAATACTGGATACCTGATATTGCTCCTCACCATCAACTTCTACCGGGGGAGGAGGCTCAATTCGTTGCCCACCAAGGGGATCATCCACCACGGGATCTAGGAGCGAAACAGGTTGAACTCGATGGATTCGTATTGACGCAGGTAACTCCAACTCATAGCCATATGGAGATATCCTATGAAGAACATTATACGGCCCCAATCTCTTCGAATCCAACTTCCAGGTACGTCGAGTGGTTTGTATGTGCCGAGCATCCAGCCAGACCTGGGTACCTGGCTGTGTATTCGGTGCAGGAATTCAGCTCCGGTTTGCAGTGTCTTTCTCTACTACCTGACGTCGTCTCATTTCTACCCGGTGGTGATCATGGATCTGTTCCATCGTGGCTTCGACCTGATCAGCATTGAAGCATCGATGATCTTGTTCCTTCGTTGGTTCGCCCACCAACGACATCCGAGGATCAGTCCCTTGAACCGCATAGATAAGAGTACACTTAGTTGTGTCCGATGTTCCACTATTTGCAGCGGACTCAGCCAGGGGGAGCCACTGTACCCAATTGTCCTGTTGGTGATTAACAAACACTTGCAGGTATTGCTCCATACTGGCATTCATTCATTTGGTTGGGCCATCCATCCGAGGGTGGAATGCTGATGACATTTGCTGATCGATTCCTAAACCGCTACAAATCTGGCCCCAAAAGGTTGAAGCAAACTGTGGGCCTCGATCCGAAATGATTTTCACTGGTAGCCCATGGAGATATACAACCTCTCGTACGAACAACTTAGCCATCTCGATGGCATTAATATTAGTATGGCAGGGAATGAAATGTCGCATTTTGGAACACCTATCCACCACTATGCAAATCGCATCAAATGCTTCGCACTCTGGAAGCCCTACCACAAAGTCCATTGAGATATCCTTCCATGGTTTCTCTGGAACTGGCAGTGGTCGAAGAACCCCAAACTTTGAATGCCGACAGCTCTGGGACCGATGTCAGCTATGACAATTCCACATGTATTGATCCACCTGTTTCTGCATATCCTTCCAGTACTACTATCTATCCAGAAAGTCAAACGTTTTCGCCCCACCCGGGTGTTCGTCAAGTGTGGTATCACGATGTTCCTTTATCAATCATAGCCGTAAGTGATCATTTTCCGCAACTTAACATTTGCCTCGATTTAGGATTCTTCCGTTCTGTCATGTACACTCTGTTACAGTGATATCGTTCAAGCTACCATTCGTACATATAGTTTCCAGTATCTTTCCTGGCACCGGATCAGTCGCGTATGCTTCAGTCATAAGATCGGAGATAGAGGGACGGCCCTGAATGGGTAGGCTGACCGCCAACAAACGCAATTCTCTCAGTAGGTTCTGTGGCTTTAGAACCACCTGGTTCATATTGTTCAATCCTTCATCCCCCCCCCTCAGGGAGGTCTCCTGGCCTCCTTGTCAATGCATACGCTTTTCCATATGATTTTCCTAGTACATATACTATTTCATAATCGAAGCATGTTAAAAACTCTGACCATAGAGCCTGTCTGTGATTTAGAAGCTTCTTTGCCATAAAGTACTCCAGATTCCTATGGTCAGTTATCAATTGTAGCGGGTATGCAGGACCTTTACACTCTGGTCTCCGCTCCTCAAGTGCTTGAATGTTTGCCATTAACTCTTTATCGTATATATCATAATTGCACTCCGCTCCTCAAGTGCTTTAATATATGCCATTGACTCTATATCGTATATATCATAATTGCACTCCGCAGGTGAATGTTTCTTTGAAAAATATGCTACAGGATATAATACTACCTCATTGTGTCGTTGGAATAACACTCCTGCAGACACATAATCAGAAGCATCTGTTTCGATAATAACTTCCCGTTCATGATCAAAATGATTGAGTGCTGGTGCCGTTGTGAATGAGGTAATCATCATCTCGAAGGCCAACTGTTACTCTGATTCCCATAGGAAGGGTTCATCCTTCCTTGTTAACCTCATAAGGGGTTCCACTTTCTCAGAATATTTTGGGAAGAGGAGACCATAAGAATTGCAAAACCCAAGGAATTGTTCTACTTCGAAGAGGATAATGAGTCGTCCATTCTCTGTCTTTGTTTCCCGGCTCGAATTTCGCACGGTATCCACCTCATCCTCATCCACAGAGATCTTCTTCGTGGATTTAATCAAACCCAGATATTTTACTGTTTCCTTATGAAACTCGCACTTCTCTGATTTCAAACACAATCCTGCCTCTAGTAACCGCTGCATAATCCATTTGACATGGCCGATATGTTCCTCCCCGGAATTGTGAGATATCAAGATGTTGTCCAAATATGCTGATGCGAAATCCTCCCGAGCTTCCCTTAGAGCATTATTAGTATAGCCTTGGAAATCTGCTTGAGCATTCGTCGTTCTAAATTGCATCACCATTGGTTCAAATAACCCATATCTTGTTCGGAAGGCTAACTTATATTCGTCTCTTTCTTTGGTCAGGTGCAGATTATAAGCCCCTCGCACATCTAACTTTGTATATATTTTAGCTTTTCCCAAAAGATTCAAAGGTTCTTTAGTCAGGGGGAGGGGGTATTGATTCATTATTGTCTTACTGTTGATGTCTCAATAGTCGATGCAAAACTGTAGCCTTCCATCAGGTTTCTTTGAACACAACACTGGTGCTGCAAACAGTGATGATGATTGTCGAATGAATCCTTGTGACATATTCTCCTCGAGCCACTCTTGTAGGACCACCAACTCAGTTCGTGACATTGAATACAATGGTCCCCATGTTGGTGTCTCGCCTGCTTACAGATGTACCTCATGTTTAATACCAGGTTGATGCGGTGGTAGTTAATCTGCTTGTATCCTACTGAACAAGGGGTGAATCTCATGATATTGTTTGGGAACAATCTCCTCCAGGGGGTGTTACTAGAAATCCTTTGCATCAATGGCCTGATTAATATCATAAAGTGATGCGTTGAATATCGTAAGCTTTCACATCCTTACTGGTCGGAAGAAGGAGGATCCATTCAGCCTGACAATATTCCCTCGAAAAGGCCTTTGTGGTCATATCTTAATCTCAAATATTACTTTAACTTGATATATTGGCTCTGGGGGTTGTTCTGTTACTCCTTAAATGGTAACGGGTGTATCATGACGATGTGTGGTGCAATATTGTGAGTCAAACATGACTGTATTTGATGCGAACCATACCCCAACGTTATGTAGTCTTAACCAGTGAATTCCGAGAACATTGGGATAATGTCCCAACTTAGTAACAAAAATTGACAGCTGTTCTCCATGGCCTTTTATATTCAGGCGAACTTGGGCAATATGTGTAATATCTCCCGACTGGATAGGTCATCCGTCGATAACCTCAACTTGTATCATCTCCTTCACCTCCTGAAGAGGTATCTGATGATGGGGAGCAGAATCTTGATCCCTAAATGCAATGCCCGTAGCTCCGCAATCAATCAATGCATGTGTTGGTATCTCTTTGTTATTCATTGTCAATGTGCAGGTCATAACTAAATGTTTTCCTTCCTTTGATTCTTCCAATACCTCCACCTTGCTAACTGATAATCACAAAATTCCAAAACATTTCAAAGCATCTAAAGCAAAAGGTTTTTTGTCAACCAAAGCGCCATCGTGCTAAGGTTGACCTAATCTTTTCCCGATTCCTCAGAACGTTCCTTGGTTTCTACTTCCTTAACCTCTGCTCCAGCCGCCTTGAACGTCTGAGCCTTCTTTCTCGCCGCACATACTGCCACCCTGTGTTTAAACCCACCACAGTATAAATGCCTCTCATCCGTAAATCTCTTCGCCCTTCCTTCTGCCGAAATCCTTCTCCTGCCAGCGCTGAGATCCATAGGCACTGGTCCTGTATATCTGGCAACAGTTCCAGCGGGAGCTGTCTCAGGAGCCTTCGGAAGTGAAGGATGCCAGAGGGAAGCCAAAAGTATCCCTCCCCCTGTATTCTGTGCAGCCTTCTCCGCACGTCGTTCGCTAATCTGGTTATCTCGCTTCTGACAAACCGTCACAAACGCAGGAAGTTCCTCAGGCATATTGCTTTAAGCAAAGGAGTCCTTCATTTCTTTGGACAGTCCCATCCTCAAAACATTTCATAAGGCCGATGGATTCCAATCCAGATTGGCAGCGATAACTTGAAACTCAGCATAGTAATGGGAGAACTCGTGGTTCTTTTGTTTAATGTCCCGCAGCTTCCGTTTCGCGGTGGCTACCCAGTTACTCTCCCTAAAAGCTGCATCCACAAGTTGTAAAAAGGCTGGTAGGTCTTCCAACCTATCGTTCTGTGCTCACAGACGTGTGGCAAGATCTGTCACAGGCTACCCCCCTGAGTCGGTGAAATGTGTACTGCATCTTGGACTGTTTGCCGGGAAAGCTGGCGGGCTTGTGTCATATGCCCAATCGAAGTTGAGCAATCCAGCCTGTCAACTGAGTCAGATCTGATCCTGAAAAGTGCAGGGGGTCGGGAAACGTCTAGCCTCTGTCTACCGGCGCCTGGGGAGAAGCCGGAGCCGCTCTGGCTGCGAACAACAAGGCTTTCCCTCACTGCCTCCTCAATCTGCGGGCTTCCTGTCCAGATTGTTGTGCGTCTCAGGTCATCACATCCAGTTCTTCCCGTAATTCCTCGACTGTTCCTGGGGTTGGGGGTCTTCTCCTGGTTTCATCCCATTTGTTCGTCCGAGTCCGTATTCGTTGCTGCATCTCAGTATGATCGCACTGCTGCGGCTGCAACCGCTTCGCATGTAGATCCGTTATCTGCTGTTGCAGATTAATATTTTATTCTGGGTGTTCGCACACCCTCTGCACCTCTCGGATGGGTTGGGAGTACTGTGCCACGTGCATCAATACCCGCTGGATTTGTCCGAATGCGTCCCTTATATGTTCGGACCCCTGGTTGTCCTTGCCTAGATCGATGAGTGCCATGATGGTGCCCTGATCAGCAACAGTTACCAGGGCCGCTCGGGGTTCGGTCAATCCTCAGATGGCAGCTGCTCACGCACATCCACCAGTCGCAATGATTTGGGTCGAGTTCGAAGGGGGTCGGAGTCAGAGGTACTACAACAATCAGCGGAATATTCAAAGACTTAGCTGTTGTTGCTGCTGCTGCTGCGGGTCCGATTGTCGAGTGAATCCCTGCACAATTATGTCCTTCGCAGTCACAAGGTTCTTGTGGTTCACAGAGCAACTAGGAGTATGCTCATGCAGATCTAGTCCAATCTGATCCGAATACGGGATCGATAATGTTAAGTCTGCCGCCTGTCCTGGCTGCATCTGTCCAATCAATATTCCACAGGGAGGGGACAGTTGACTGTTCCCAAAAATAACCTTCGAGTGGTTCCGCCTTGAAGGTTGAGGCAAGTATGGTTGAGATACTCTCAAATTCGTTCAAAGGTTCTGGTTCAAAAACCAGGTGAGGTGTTCCTCCAAGATCAAACGAATTCGTTCGTGAGGTACAGTTACTGTCGTACCTGTACATTCAAGTATGGTGATCTATGGGCGTACTGGTGGATATCAAATCCGGTAAGTCGTAATAACTCATCGACGCAATCGTCGAAAATGTGTATCCAACAATAATTCGATGCTAGGTAAACCCAACAAGAAACAGAGCAAGGTTTGGAACAATACTTACACCCAGTCAAGGGATGTAGGCACATTCAATATCAGGTGCGTTATTATAGAACTCATTCTAATGTAACAGCCGGGGTTGGATGTGGGTGATATTGGTAACAATAATGTGATGTCGGGAAACAGAACAAGAGGCTCAATATTCGTCTCGAGGGAATCCAAACAAGGCAAGAGTAGAAGCTGTTTCAAAGTCGTAACTTGCTTTGCTATACAAGAGAACGAGTAAAGAGAGAAGAAAAGGAAATCCTCCAATTCCAACAATACTCTCGTGAAATACAGTTCGTATGGCATACTCGAAACATTCCTCATGCTCCGATGTACCATCCTAACCTCATCCCCTGATCTTACACACCATCAACATAACTCCTTGTCGATACAATCACGCCACAACATCCGACGTCGCAACACCTCAGACCACTTCCTTATGATGCCAAATTATCCCACCACCATCTCGCTGCCTTTTCCGCCTCTCCCCACTTCTGCCCCATTCTGTAGACCAATTTGTTCCACACCATACCCGACATCCCAAGTACCTCAGTATTATTTTGAGCCGTGACACAATTGCTCATAAGTCGACTCACTCTATGTGTGGCACCTCCAGACAGTGTATATTGCATATTATTCAGAAGGTCTATGGGAGAGTTGGAAGTCAAGAAATGAAATTTGTGTGAGCTGTCATCAATTACAGCGTGATGACCATGATTACTGCAACCAGATTGCAAAAGTATCCCAGTTAAGCCAACGAACCACCAACGCTTTATTAATGCATGTTTCAACAGCCGAGCGATGTCTCACGCAAACAACACTGCAAAAATCGCATTCACACTTCAGAATATGGAGCTCTAATATCTAAGTCAAGAATCATATGTGGATGTTCTGCCGATGCAGGTGTCAGACATTATAATGGAATTGCCAGGCTTAGAGTGAACGAATCCAGATGTCAATTGGCAACCCGGTTGACTGTTGGCTCTGCAAACACCACGTGGTGCGAAGTGGGGGCAGTCAACCGGGAAGACCCAAAGAAACACCTAGGGAATATCAGAGGATGTACAACCAGGGAGGGGGTGTGATCTGAAGGAGGCAGCAGTATCTCAACTATTCAAATACTCAGTTCAACAACCTTTCAAGATCAAGTAGACGGTGAACTGGTCATTGGAACATTGTTCCGAAGAGTGGGAGATTGTACATGGCTGCTTGGAGCATCCATGAATGGCATCTTTGATGGTGGGTGAGATAGGCACAAGGCTAGTGTTAGCAACGGGTCCAGGTAACCCGCCAGCGGTCCGGGTTTGGACCGCAAAAACGGGTCGGTTCGGTTCCAGAACCGGCCAAAAACCCGACCCGCAGACTCATGGCGGGCCAAACCCGGACCCGTACCTGTCAACCCACGCGTTTCGCCGGGTTTGGCTAGACCCATCGGTTCCAATCTCCGGTTCTGCGTTTCGGGTTTCACATTTATGGTCGTATTCGGGTATGCGACTCTTAATCGTAAAATATTGACCATGGTACGTCACGGTTCGTTTTCGACGTATTAGCCACCTTGATGTGCAAAACAAGAATACTCTAGCGCGCAACTACATCCTGAAAATGAGCGTCAACAGAGCGTCAACGATATTTGGTCTTGCATCTTCGGTAATATGAGTGGTGCGTGATCACAAACATCCATAAAGAAGGATATGACAGCCTTTATAGGCATAT
>Ga0307514_10005497_pt1 | contig 11261 bp, 13 predicted proteins | sample 16_EM_MG_FD_203088 | JGI IMG/M metagenome (GOLD analysis project Ga0307514, IMG submission 203088) | Populus trichocarpa ectomycorrhiza microbial communities from riparian zone in the Pacific Northwest, United States - 16_EM | ecosystem: Host-associated > Plants > Roots > Unclassified | place... | reverse complement strand
ACCAAGGGACTGGAAAGTCCTGATCCTTTCGGATTCCCCAGCGGCAATTACAGCCGTACGAAAGGCAGGGTGGACAGGGAGGGCGAGGACCGGGGAGTTGAAGGAAGTAGTAGAGGAGGCGCGGAGGAGAAAGATGACACTGGGGCCGGACGCGGTTAGATTTGCCTGGGTTAAGGCGCAGGTCGGAACCTAAGGTAATAGAAAGGCGGACCAGCTAGCCAAGGAGGGAGCGGGGTTGGGGGGTGAGGACGAGGGGATGGAGAAGGTGGTTACGGAGGAGGGGTTAAGACAGAAGTGGAAGAGGTGGAAAGCGGAGGAGTGGAAGGTCAAGGAGACGGGGATGGGAAGAGTGGCTAAATGGAGCCTCAAGGGAGGACAACCCAGGAGAGTGCCAGAAATGCGGGAAGTATCCAGAAACCGGGAAGCACGTTGCCCCGGTCTGTATACACGGAGAGGACATTGGGAGGAAGTGGGGGATGTGGGAGGCTATGGATGAGCCTGAGAGGTGGAGGAAGAAGGTTAAGGGCCCGGACGGGGACAACGCCATAGATCTGGTCGAAACATTTTTCCCCGATCTCGACCTGAGATAAGGGGGAGTGGGGCTATGATTTTACGAATCTCCGTTGTTACATGTATTCATTCTAGGGGACGACGGCCGGGAGAGGGGCATGGTGGCGGAAGAATTCTCTGTTGGGTAGGAGGGGGGGTGGGGCCAGGAAAGAGTGCGTGGAGGGGGGAAGAGTGCGTGAACTTATCGGCTGAGCTAGGTCCCAAGTTGTGAGACGGGTGTACGGACGCTTCTATTTTTCGGGTCTTTGGTTCGGGAGGCTGGGCGTTTATGCAGCTTGTTGTCCCATGGGTACTCCGTACGGATACACCCAATCCTTTAAAGGTGCGGGAACGGGGCCGCCTAAGGCTCCCTTTGGGGGAAAGGTGTATAGACACAAAAAAAAAAAAAGTACATAGACTACCTGTGCATTTGCGTGTCTATCAGCTTGCCGACTGAATATAAATCTGCAGTCTTTGGATAGATGGTTGCTGTCCAATGTTCCAACTGAAAGTCAACAGCTCCCTGCATACGGAGTATTCAAGATCAATAAGTGGGCACGCCCATTTTCGTCGATAATACTATTATCCCAGTGAATGTCACGATGGACATAATCATGATTGTGTAGCCATTTCAAGCCGTGGAGCACATCCTGGATGATGCGTCTCAATTGTATGCGGTTTAGGCTCTATAGGATCAGGCTAGGTAGAGTGGCGGGAACGAGAACACTTCGAGCGGCCGAATATATCATGTCGATAGGCGCTATTTGTAGTTTAGTCGACGGAACCACCAAGCGTGACCGATTGGCTGCAACTGCCAAACCCACTGACCTCCAACCCCCATTCAATCTCCAATTCACCATTCCTATATTCGATCGAAGAAATCCAGCCACTCTTTACACATCAGTCAAATCATTCTTCTCTATGTCTATGGCCGACGGGTCTTCAATGCTCGACCATATCAACTCGTATGAGAATTACCTCCGACAACTCATCCAACGCTGTAAAGGCACAGCCTCTGATGACGCATAGTCAGAATTATACCTATAACCACCGGGGAGTATGCTTTTATATAGATATATATGGCATAGCTTGATCCCGCCTCTTTTGGCCTGGACCGTCTGGGCTGGCCTGCATGGCCTTTTTTGTTTTTTTAAATAATCAATAATTGCATTCAGCCTGTATAGACTATGGCGATGGACTGCAGCTCCCCAGCAAGCTCGGGTGGCCTCTCTCCTCCCCACGGGCCAGCCCCACTATCTACCCTATCTACATAATGAACTCCATTGCCTGCTCGCACCACTTCTCATCCCGCCACATCTTTTCTGCTGATCTCCCCTTCCAATCTCCTACCCAAGGACGCCGTTGCAGATGAGCTGCGTTTTGTGGCGTCCACCCATCACATATGCACCACGGCTCATCCGTCTTACCAATCTCCATTAACCACTGCCGCTGTGTGCCCTTGCCAGTCACCATATAGACCAGGCCCTTAACCGCACGTGAGGGCCAGCGCATATGTAGAGGCGCTTTGAAGTTTGGGGCGAATCGGATAAGCTTGTCTAATCCCCACCGGCGTTGCGATGTCCGGGCTCCCCATCCTCCTCCCCAGTATCGCCCTTCCCTCGCCTTCGCATCAGTCTGCTCATTCCCCTCCACGCCATTGTGCCCCTTCACCCACATCAGCGCCCGCGGTCGTGCCACCATCTGTGCTTTCAACTCTTCTTCAATCCATGACCTCGGGGTACAAAATTGTAGGTTCCAGGTTCTTTGCATAGCCCCTTGACTGTCCAGCGAAACGACATCACACTCTTCTCACGCCAGCATCACACCGACCTCCTCCGCATCTGCCACCGTCAAGAGTGTCCTCAGATACAGGCTTTTCGTCCTCGTAGTCTCTGCCGCTCGATCGTCAATGCGGCTCCCGTCCGTCCACTCCTCCACTGCCGCCTGGTCTAGCTCTCTTATCGACACATTCCCTTTTCCTTCCCGAGCTCCCTTCATCCATCGCCACTCCGTATCCTCGTCCCCTATCTCTTGCAGTATCGCCTCTGCAACCTCCCTCAGCTCCGGCAGATTCCGCCCATATACTGATGCTGCCCACCTATACCTTTTGTTCCTCATAATCTCACTCAGATCACCCAGCCCGCATAATTCTTGCACCTTATCTGCTCTACTCCCGCCATACGCTTCAATGATTCATCTGTGCATCTCGTAGGCGAGGCGTCGTTGTTGCTCAAGTACTGGGCACCGCATACAATTCGCATCTATACGTCAGTATTGGCAACAACTGTTGTACCGCTATCCTTCTTTTTTCCATCGCCGGTAATCGGCTTAGCCGCTTCACCATCTCCCACGCCGCCTTCGCTTTTTGAGCCCGGTATTTCTGATGGTGTTCTTGCATTATAACGCCCAGATGCCGGCCGTGTACCCCTCTCCAGTCTTTAGCTCTATCCCACCGCCTGCATGGCCTACACCGCCTAGACCAGCCTGCATAGCCTGGGGGACGCCCCAGGCCACTACTTCCTGCGCCGGGCCGGCCCAGGCCGTTTCAGGCCAGCACGGACCTCGGGCTGAATGGCCGCCTGGCTGATAGCGAATACTGCTGTCATTGGGAGACCAGCGGAGGCACAGGCCGAGATGCGTGTGTGACGGTTGGACCCCACAGAATGCAGCACATCTGCAGCGATGCCCATGGGTAGGGGATGGGAAGGGAAGGCTGATAGATCAAGCATGGGAAGGTGGGGAGTGGTGTGAGAGTGTGTCGAGGTTCATAATGTAGATATATCAGAGGGGGGAGCCGGGAAGCAGAGAGAGGCCCCTCCTAGGGAGAGCGCCGGAACAGATGTGGAAGGACGAGGGGTGGTGCGAAAGCGTGGCGGAGTTTCTTTTGTAACAAGTAGCGTTTGTAGATAGAGAGGGGCAGGGGCTGGCCCGAGCGGGTGAAGAGAGGCCACCCGGGGAAACCCGGAAGCTGCAGTCCATCGCCATAGTCTAGATAGGCTGGGCGATTCCTTAAAAAGGAAAAAAAATACCCCTTGCGCCTGTCTAACTACATGAGGTTGGGTCAACTGCCCCATACATATGCCAACTGCGCCAATAGGCGTGTGGCCACCTGCACTAATCTATCCATGTACCAAAGCGGTTCCAAGGAAAGTCAAGCTAGACCACAACCAGAATAGCTGCTAAAGGAGGGAAAGCGTCAGTGTATGGGGGCGTCATGATTCCTTAGGGCGCTTGCATGCCTAATCTACTGCTTGTGCTAGCTGGTTATGATGGGGTTTGGTTTCTAGTTCAAGTCCCTTGATCTTCTTTGATTTCGGTGGCATCGTGGTGGTAGTTGCTGGTGATGATTGGGAGGAGCTTTAGGTGCTAGCTAGGATGGCAGGTCACCCCTCGTGCACACTTAGCCTGGCTAGGCAAGGCTGGGCCCATGGCCAGCTGCCGGTTGGAGGGTTCGAAAGGTTAAACAAGAGACAAGAGTCCTCTCATGGTCCGAAAGGTTAAAGGGAATTGTCCCGAATGTCCTGCGACGGATGTTGTAGGAATTTACTGATTCCCACGTCGTCTGATATAGAGAGCGGTTCACTTGAGTCACCACGGGAGAGACAGGTGAATGAATATAATAACGGAATCTGTTCGCAGACTAAAAGACTAAAGACAGAAGACTACCCCCTCCACCACGAAGACACTGCCTCATATATCCTTCATTCATTCATTCATTCATTCACTCCGTTTGCTCCTTGCACCACCCAAACGATACTTCCCAACGGCATCTCACATTCCCCCACGACGGCATCAACGACATCTCTCACAACCGCATCTCCCACAACGGCATCTCTCACAACGGCATCCCACATGATATATTCCCCACGCCAGCGTGATTAGTTATTCCCACAGATGTCTTGGCTGTGAAGGCGCTCACGCAGGGTGTGCATCGGTTGGTCTCATCCTGGCGAGGACGCGGAGGGAGTCAGGCAGGTTGGGGGACTTTTCCAGTTGAATGGATGATGTCTGAACAATCATGAAGTATGAGGCAAGTCACTGAGGGCCTGGGGGGTCACGAGTATGTCAGGAATCACTCAGAGTTGGGCCTGACATGCCATCACGGAGTGTACCAATATTCGACCTACCCGAGGCAGCCGGAAAGGGATTAAAACACCCAGTAGCGGACCGTATGGGTCCGTTGGGCTCGACAGGACGATTCTAAAGCCGGTGCCGGTCCAGCGTCACCGAGAAGTGTTTAGCGAGGGCCCAAGGCGCAAAGGATACGAAATTGAATGTGTGTACTCCGAAAATATAAGGAGTAGGTAGCCACTCGTCAAAGTACTTACCCGCCTTAATCACGAACTGTCACGCTTGCCTTCGAGTCCTGTTGGGGCCTCACTGCGTTCGGAGTATAGGGGCTTGGGATAAGACTGCTGTTGGGGTCCCTGAGCGGTCGAAATGCAACTGGGGCAAGCAAGGGCAGGGACTGCAGCTCGAGGTTTGGGTTGAGACTATTGGAATTCTACCAGACGGCCGTCTGTGGCCGGAACTATCGACAACACAGACAAAGGACCTGCAAAAGTGGCAGGGAGATAGTCATGCAGGAGAGCGGGGTAGTCACTCGGCGGGGTGGTATACCGTAGTATTGACCTCGGCCGGACAAGCTAAACGATTTTCCATACAATAGCTACGGAAGGAAAATTGACAGGAGCTATGACACGCATGAGTGGGATAGAAACTCCCAATCATATCCATGCCGCGACGGAATGCCCCAGGGGGGCCATACAAGAGAACATGGACCAAGACAAGTTCCGCGTTATTCACCACCTATACCAGCGGCAAACGGTCAGAAGTGCGGGGCATGGGGACACCACATCCAGCGCTGCCCTGAGAAGGGTACAAAGCAGAGACCCGAGTGTAGTGAATGTGGCGAGTATCATTGGAGCAGGGAATGCGCAAGATTGGCACCGGGGAGAGAAGCATTAATAGCAGCAAAAAAGATGATGGAAAAGGCAAGAGAAGAACTCCGGCGGGCTGAGTTGAGGTTCAACTCTATTGAGGAAGAGGCACATTACATGGAAGGAGGGTGGGAGAGAGTTGACGCCATCCAAAACGGAACTGCTGGACCAATGTCAGGAAACTCTCGACAGCGACATGGCAATCTCAACAACACTACATACAACAAAACCGCCGGGGGGCATACCCGAACCCATGGTTAATACACCAACAGCGGGGCCGGAAGGCGGAGCAGGGAAGGAGAGGGGACGTGAGAGGGAGAGTAGAGAGGACGAAGAGGTGAAAATGATGTACCAGAATGTAGGAAGGGGGGAGATCGCAAATTTCATGCTACTGCAGCTGGCAGTAGAAAAGGAGCAGTAGTGGTGGCGGTGGCAGAGCCCTGGGGAGAGATAGGGAGACGAAAACAGCAAGCCGGATTCGAGCTAATATACGACGCAAAATACCTGGCGATATATAGACTGAGGGGACGGGAGATAGAAGTGAAAGGTGAAGGAGACTGGGCGCTAGTGGGGAGGGAGGTGGCAATGGCATACCTCAAACCAGAGTTCAATTGGCAGACAGTACGGGCGAGACTCGGGATGATAGATAGGAAGGGAGCGAACACCATCATAGGGGATCTGAACTGCAGCGCACGCAAGAGGGGAAAACTGCAGGAATATATGGAAGAGGAAGAGATGATGGATATCAGCACAGCAGAGTACACGCACATATGGGGCGAGCATAGGTGCACAATCGATGTTGTCATAACGAGGGGAGCGGCGCGACCATGGGCGATACCGGAACACTGGGATCACAGCGCAGATCATGCAGTGGTAGGAGCACGGATTGTAATGCAACATCGAATCAAGAAGTTCAGGAGGATTGACTGGGAAAAGATGAAAGAATACGTGGAAAAGGAAGAGGAATGCAGGACAACAGAAATAGGAGAAGCCTATCAGATGCTAGTGACAAAGATGAAAGAGGAATGGACAAGGGAGGTGATAATAGTCGGACAGTCGAAACCATGGTGGAAGGCAGAATGGAAGGAACTACGAAAGAAGGCGAGGAAGTCCAAGGAGGCAAGAAGGCAACTGAGAAGGGAGATCAGAGCAGCTAAACGCGAGATGTGGGAGAACTGGGTGCAGGAAGGGCGGGATGCATGGAGGATAGTACAGATGTGCAAGAACCCCTTCAACAACCGAGCGAGATGTCGGGTACTACGAGACGACGAGGGTACATATGAGTAAGATGATGACAAATTCCGGGCATTCCAACGCCATAATCTGATAACGGAACCCGCGGAGCCACGGCAGAAAGTTGGCAAACAGCTACGCATAGAGGTGGAGGACGAAAGAGTGAGGAGAGTATGGACAGCATTGGGGAAGACCAAGAACAACAGTGCTCCAGGACCAGACGGAGTAAGCTGGAAGCTGCTGAAGACGATAAAGAACACACCATTAGGCAGGGCGATGGTAGAGGATGTGTCACAGGTAGTTGCGGGAGTGGGAACAAAGATGCCAGAAGAGTGGAGAGAGATGAAAATGGTGATGCTACCAAAGCCGGGAAAAGATCACGAAAGAGTCAAAGGATGGCGCCCGATTGTGCTGGCAAACACAGTAGGAAAACTAGCGGAAAAGGTTATAGCACAAGAACTTCAGGAGCGAGAAATGCTGTGGCATGAGAGAGCATTTGCAGGGCGCAAAGGGAGAGGGGCAGTTGACAGCGTCATGCTGATGGCGATGATCATGGAGAAACACCCAGAGGGGGAGGTGATAGGACGAGACGCCCAATCAGCTTTCAACACACTGAGGCGAGATCACACGGCGGAGTTATTGAAGGACCAGGGGTGGCTAGGCGAATGGATAGATGACTGGCTAATCCCTAGGACCTTGGAGGTAGAAGTGGGCGGCAAGGTTATTGGGACTACGACGATGACAGGCGGCACACCGCAAGGCAGCCCACTATCGCCAGCCCTATTTACAGTATACATGTCTAGCGTAGTATGGGCAGCGGAAAGAAAATTGAACAAAGAAAGCATATGAACCTACGACGGGAAAAGAGAGAGACATACTGGCCACTGTTATTTTTTTTTTTTTTTTTTCTTTGGGAGTCATTATTCGTATTTAGCCTATCTAGACTATGACGAAGGACTGGCCACTCATTGATGATGTGAACGGAGTATGCGTGGGAAGCGAGAAAATGATGGATAAGGCATTGCAAGAGCCAGCAGAAGAGGCGGGAATACGATGGGACAGAGAAAAAGACTGGAAGGGGAAAAACGGCAAGCACCTCGGGGTGATAATGGGGGACAGGCGCAGACACCAAAAATACCGAACACAGAAAGCAAATGCAGCGTGGGAAATGGCGCGCAGTTAAACAAGCTGACAGCACTGGGAAAGAGAAAGATCGTGACACAACAAATCCTGCCGATCCCCACATACGGGTGCGAACTGGACCCAGAACCGAGCAAACAACAGAGGCGACTAGCAGCGAATATCCAAAGATGGATAATAGGAGCATACAGAGGCAGCAATAGAGAGACAGTCGAAGAACTGACAAGAATTTCAGAGATAGGACGGCTGATGATGCGCAAGAGGATACGATGGGCGGCGTCAGTATATGGTAGACACCTACCAGAGCTGAGGGAAGTGGCAGAGCCAATAGTGCGAGAATGGGTGAAGGAAGATGCAGAGCTTAGATGGATGGAGGGGACAAGAGGCACGAGGAAAGTACAGGTGCGAGCTCTAGACATAGAGAGAGTAGAAGAGTGGACAGATGGCAGCAGGATGGAAGGCAGGGCGGCAGCAGCAACACGATCAACGGCGAAGTACCTGGGGACGATGTCCACGATAGCGGGTGCGGAGGAGTTAGGGGTGTCGATTGCATGGGAGACATGTGACGTGGTGGCGTTAGACAGCAAAGGGGTGATAGAGAAGATACTGGGGCCGATACACCAACAGCCGCGGTCCTGGATAGAAGAAAGGCTGGCGAAGCAGATGATAGAACGCCCAAGAACGCTAATGTGGGTGAAGGGCCACGACGGGGTGGAGGGGAACGAACAGGTGGACAGCAGGGCGAAGCAGGAGGTATGGATAGGGGAACGGATGCATTGGCCTGATATTGTAACACCGGCAGGTATATGACAAGCCTACCCACTACACGCAAAAGCACCGGAACACCTGAGCTGGCACAGGCAGGCACTCCGGGGACTCACATACCTGGAGACGGACAAGGGTCCCCAACGAGAATGGCTGAAAGAGATAGGGAAAACAGAAGATGCAAGCTGCGTCTGTGACGGATGGACACCGCAGAATGTGGCCCACCTGTATGTGTGTCCATGGGTGGGAGATGGAGTGGGAAGGTCGAAGGAACAAGCGAGGAAAGATGCAAAGTGGTGTGCAGAAGTGGCGAGGTTTGTAGCATGAAGGGCGCAGGGATAGGCGTGTAGATAGATGTAAAGTGGGGGGGGGGCAGGGACTGGCCCGGAAGGGGAGAGAGGCACCTGGTAAAACAGGACGCTGCAGTCTATCGTCATAGTCTACATAGGCTCAATACGATTAATGATTCCCCCCCCAAAAAAAAGGTGCAAGGAGGCAGCCAGGAACGCAGGACAGTGGAGATTAAGGGTTTAGAAGGAGAGGTATGCAGGAGTGGACGGATGGTAGTGGAAACGGAGAATAAACAGCGGGAGCTACGAGGACGAGGGTGATGTACTTGGGCACGATGGCGACGGTGGCAGATGCGGAAGCGGTAGGAGTGATGTTAGCATGGGAGGACGTGGACCGAGTGCCCTGGACAGCCAGGGAGTGATGCAGAGAATATGGAACCTTCAATACGAGGCCCCGCGGTTGTGGATAGAGGAGATTTTGAAGGAACAGATGCAACGCAGACCAAGGGTTCTGATGTGGGTGAAGGGCCATGCGGGGGTGGCGGGGAACGAAGCCGCAGACATGAGGGCGGAGGAGGGGGTCGGGATGTGCTGGCAATTAAACAAGTCAGACATTACGACTCCAGCGGGGATCCGGCAAGCACGCCCCCTGCACCCGAAAGCACCGGCACACATGAAATGGTCCACGAAGGCGATAAAGGGCTGGGCCTACATGGTGACGGATAAAAGACCACAACAGCAATGACTCTGGGGGGCAGGGACTGGCCCGGGGGTGAGAGAGGCACCTGGCAACAGGCGGCTGCAGTCCATCGTCATAGTCTACATAGCCTAAATACGATTAATGAATCCCCCCCCCCCAAAAAAAAAAAGCAATGGCTCTGGACACTTGCCAATTTTGTGGGAGGTGGCAGAGCCGATACTGGAGTGGATAGAGGACGATGCGGAGTTGAGGTGGATAGAAGGAGCGCCAAGTGGGAGAGTGGTGAGGATTGAGGAGCTGGGTGAGTCGAGAGTGGACGAATGGTCGGACGGGAGCCGAATGGAGGGTGGAGCGGCGACAAAGACAAAGACCGAGGCACAATATCTAGGAACGATGGTCACGGTGGCGGATGCTGAGGCATTAGGGATATCGTTGCCGTGGGAAAGCGGAGACGTAGTAGTCCTGGACAGCCAAGGGGTCATCCAACGGGTCCGGGGACTCATGTTCCAGGAGCCCCGATCATGGATCGAGGAGCGGTTAGTAAGGCAGATTGCGGGGAGGCCGAGAGTGGTGATGCGGGTGAACGGGCATAGCGGCATTGTAGGAAATGAGATGGCGGATAACAGAGCGAGAAGTGAGTGAGGTATGGATGGGGAGGAGGATGCATATGCCTGACATAGTAGTACCGGCAGGCGTCCGACAAGCCTAGGTATCCGCTCCATGGAAAAGCACCACCCCACTTACGTTGGTCCGGCAGGCAATACGGGGCCTCACCTACCTGGTAACGGATAAGGGTCCCCAAAGACAGTGGATGAAGGAGTGTGGGAAGGGAAGGACGAGGGAGATGCTGTGGAAAGATGAGAAGTGGTGTGAAGATTTAGCGAGGTTCCTGCAGTAGTAACATGTATATAGAGAGGGGCAGGGACTGCAGTTGGCAACAGAGCGCTGCAGTCCATCGTCATAGTCTAGATAGGCTAAATACGATTAATGATTCCTTAAATAAAAAATAAAAAAGGAGTGTGGGAAGACGGAGGACCCCACGTGTGTCTGTGACGGGTGGACACCACAGAACGCAGTCCATTTGTTGCGGGCCCATGGACAGGGGATAGGAAAGGCAGGTCGTGGGAGCAGGTGCATGAAGACGAGGAGTGGCGTGCGGCAGTGGTGAGGTTTATTGAGGAGCGGCTGGAGGTGGTATCTGTGTAATATAGTTCTGGGAGGGGGGACTGGCCTGGTAGGGGAGAGAGGCGTCTGGGAGACCAGTAAGCTGCAGTCTATCGTCATAGTCTAGATAGGCTCAATACGATTAATGACTCCTTAAAAAAAAAACAAGGCAATGGCTCTGGGAAATAGGAAAGACGGAGGAGCCTTGGTGCGTATATGACGGTTGGAGAGCCCAAAACGCGGCACACCTCCAACGCTGCCCGTGGGTAGGGGATGGTATTGGGAGATCATGGGAGCGAATGTGGGAAGGCGAGGGTTGGTGCGAGAGAGTGGTGGAGTTCATAGCGTAGTAAGCTTGTAGTTAGATGGGGAGGGCAGGACTGGCCCGCACGGTTGAGAGAAGTCACGAGCCGCAGCCCATCGCCATAATCTAGATAGGCTGCAGCTGAAGGCGATTAATGATTCCTTTAATAATAATAA
>Ga0307514_10005496_pt1 | contig 11262 bp, 8 predicted proteins | sample 16_EM_MG_FD_203088 | JGI IMG/M metagenome (GOLD analysis project Ga0307514, IMG submission 203088) | Populus trichocarpa ectomycorrhiza microbial communities from riparian zone in the Pacific Northwest, United States - 16_EM | ecosystem: Host-associated > Plants > Roots > Unclassified | place... | reverse complement strand
CCACACACAACATACGCACATACACTCATACACATATCCACACACACACACACACACACATACACATACACATACGCATATACACACATACACACACGCACATACACAGCACATACACAGCACATACACACAAACCTTCTTTCGTTTATCTTCTCTTCCTCACCCCTCTTTTGTTTCAACACCACAATTAGGTGCCTCGAAATTGTAAATCTCTTATTCTGAGGCAGACGGCGAAAGCAATCATTACGAACAGCCCATTCACTGCGATGCATAGTCAAACCTGATAGATATTCAATTCAGCCACAACCTCAGTGCGAGCAAACAACTCAGCGCTCGGAGTTACAAGTGCGCCTCAACATCCCGTTGACTAGGGCTTTCCAGAGGAGGGAGGCCTTTTGGACGCTGGAAGTGGATTTAAATCGGGATATTGAGTGTATCGAACCTTAGGTTATAGAGGACTAGTACCCATCATACAACCGTCATGATGACTCGGCATGATAGACCACGGAATAATTCAGCTACATCCTATCAATCCAAGTACAGCTCTGAGGGAATCCCCCCTTCTCAAACCATACCCAATGGATCTGGATCCAGGAATCCGGTGCAAGTGCCACCGAAGCCACGGAGGTAAGTCCGCTGTCCTCTATATATCACTGATACACACCGGAGTTGTATATGCTTGAGGCTGACTGAGGTGCGAGCATCCACCCCTTGCGAAGCAGGTTCGACAGAGACCAGAGTGTATCTCCAGGATCACACCACCCGTCTTCTCCTCCAATGGGCTCTCCAAGCGCCTCCGCATCAATGATGGGGTTGGGTGACCACCGCAAGGAGCTTTCTGTACTACAGACACCCTCCTACATTCGAAATCCACAATCTAGTGGCCCTGGTCTTTCACCTGCAGGTACAGCCAATAGTTTTCCCTCTGCTACGACACCTGTCAGTGCAGCTAGTGCCAATAGCGGCAGTCACGGTTTCCTGAATAGCAATCCCTTTGATCCATACCAGTCTGACTACTTCCAGAATTCGTCTCAGTTACGGCCTGGCACTGCCCCCGGGCCTAATGGGTCAACATCGAGTGGCACGATTGGGCCTGACAATTACTTCCCCCAAGACGACCGTCGACCAAGTGTGGCATCTCTGGCGACAAACGCCTCGTCTACTGGCTCCAAAACATCTATAGGAAGGTCTATTGTGCGAAGGTTTTTTGGTGACGATGATAAGGAAAGCCCTGGGTCTTCAGATTCATCTTTACTTCAAAATAACGTACTTCAGAGGCCTAGTGCTCCCTATACGAGAGCAAACACTCAACCTGGCTCAAGACCTCAAACACCCGTACCTTCGTCCGATGTAGTGCCTTTTCTCTATCAAGATATACACGATATTCCGAAATATGGGGAGGCACCTGTTCGGCAGACACCGGTTATGGCTGGATTGCGATATGACGGTACCGACGAGCCTGATCAAAAATCACAATCGTCATATAGATCGGCCTTCAAACGGAGAAAGGACAAAGTGGATAAAGATAAGGAACTACCTCCTCCACCGAGTCATAAGGATCTCGGGTCGAGTAAAGAGCATAGGAAAGAACTGGCCAAGATTGATGGGATGTCTCTATCCCAAAACTCTTCACAGAGCCGCCTAGGGGATAGGCCTAGTTCACCAACACCATCAATAGCGAGCTCACTGTCTAACAATACACCGAAGTCACCAGGGCCGCACCTACACAAGAAATCATTTCTTTCTGGGTTTATGAGGAAGAGAGGCAGGGGGGAAGAGTTGGAAAGACCGGAAACACCACAGCTCAGTAGTAAGAAGAATCAGAAACTGGAGCCACAGCAGCTTCCACCTTACAAGATCGACGCCAATGCGTCGAAACGCGGCTCTGCAGCTGGTGTGGCAAGCAGTTTTACCGCGGAATATTACAGTTTTATTCATCCCCGGGCGTTCGAATATGAGGCAATCGAGCATCAGCCGCCTCGGAAGAATCAGGCTGGACCACAGGCCCATGGAAAATCCAAACCTATGAAGCGAGGATATTCATCTAATGACACTGGTGTAGCACGGAAGCTGGGGGGGTTCGTAAGGTCGAAGGGGGAGGAGGAGAATTTGTTTCCATTGGATACGAATCTAAGGGATTTGGAAGGAATCGTATCCTCTAGACAAGATATGTCTCCTCCTAGCGGAAAACTCCTCACAGTAGACGAGCCTTTTAAACCTGGGAACATGTCAGTAGCCACTCCAATTGCTCCTGAAAGCGTCTGGAGGGTCCCAGACAGTTGGCGCTACCGCAAGGAAGGCGATGACGTCGAGACAGCCAGTAAGGGTGAATCTCAGGATAATGATGTTGAGGTGGTTGAAAAGCCTGGCCAGGAAGCGCAGCGAAGACCTTCATTGGCCTACTGCATACGAATTTTCCGTGCAGATTCAACGTTTGCAACACTTTCCTGCAATCTATCTGCCTCTGTGAGCGAGGTGCTACGGCTGTTGGGCAGGAAGTCTTTTCTTCAGGACGACCTTGGTAACTATCAACTGATAATCAAGAAAGGGGATTTGTCCCGCATCCTTCAACCACAGGAGCGTCCTTTGCAGATCCAAAAGCGGTTGCTAGAGCAGGCTGGCTATACTCAATACGATCACCTGGAAGAGATTGGTCGCGAAGACCATAGCTATCTTTGCCGATTCACTTTTCGCATGTCCAAAATCGGAGGATGCTCCCTAGTGAGTATCAATACCTTTGGACCCCTCGGCTGAGCACAAGCACTGATGAATCTTGGACTTTTCTGTTTAGGAAGCGGATCCCGGACTTTCAAAAATGCAGAAGTTTAACCATGTAGAACTACAAGGCAAAAACCTTTTCACTATCCCTATCCTACTTTATCAGAAGGCGTCAGAAATCATCGCATTGAATTTGTCCTATAATTTGTCGGTTGATATCCCAACAGATTTTATCCAAGCATGCATCAATCTGCGGAAAATCGAGTTTCAAGGCAATGAAGCTACTAAGCTTCCCCCTAGCATATCCTACGCCTCCAGATTGACTTACTTGGATATCTCAAATAACCGCCTTGAGACTTTGGACTCCGCCGAACTTCACAAGGCATCTGCTTTGGTGTCATTGAAGATGACGAACAACCAACTGACCTCGCTGCCTGCCAAATTTACCGATTTCAAGAGTCTGAGGAGTCTTCACATTTCTAGTAATTGTCTTACTGTATTTCCCCAATTCATTTGCTCCTTGGCGAATCTAGTGGATCTGGACGTTTCGTTCAATGCTATCCCCACCCTCCCAGATGAAATTGGACAACTTTCCGCCTTGGAAAGGCTTATTGCTACGAACAACAAGATCTCTGGCTCCTTCCCCCAAGCGTTTGCCAACCTTACCTCGCTGAAAGAGCTCGATGTCCGCTACAATCCACTCACAAACATTGACATTGTGGCCGACCTTCCTCGTGTAGAACTGGTCTTGGTAGGCCATAACTCTGTGTCCGGTTTGGAGAAATCCTTCCACAAGATACGAGCGCTACATCTCAACTCAAATCCAGTCACACGATTTTCTCTACCTTGGGCAATTCCAACTCTCACATATCTCAACCTTTCATCCGCAAAGCTTACAAGTTTTGGAGAGGGAGTTTTTGACAAATTACCAAATCTGCAGAAGCTTGTTCTTGACAAAAATCATCTGGCTTCTCTGCCGGCGGGTATAGGAAAGCTGAAGAAACTCGAACACCTCAGTGCATGCAGCAACAGCCTCAAAACATTACCAGTGGACATCGGCCAACTCTCTGAACTCAAGTTCCTCGACCTCCATGATAACAATATCAAAGTCCTCCCGGCGGAGATCTGGCACTTGCCGTGCTTAGCAACATTAAACATGTCCTCGAATATTTTGACCATATTCCCAAAACCATCGGTAAATCCAAATGTGCCGCCTCCTGGACCTGATGTTGGGGTATTATCAAAGATTAGTGATGTGGAGGAGGGGGGGAAATCTCCTGATCCGAATGACAGCAGAAGGCCGTCTCAGACTTCGGGAGGGCTATTGACCGTGGGAAGTTCACCTGGTGGGAGCGGTAGAGAAGGCTCAATTGTGTCTATTTACGGCCCTGGGGGGCGAAAGGCTTCAGTTATGTCTTCAAAGTCTGCAACTAGTACTGACGCTGTGTATGATCGCCCATCTGGAGTAGTTACCCCACAGCCCCCAAGTATTAGAAAGGACTCTGCAGCGTCGAACAAATTTGCAAATACCATGGCTCAGTCGCTAAAATACCTCTATCTCGCCGACAATCAGCTTACCGACGATGTATTTGAGGAGATACAGCTCTTGAGCGAGCTTCGTATTCTCAATCTCTCATATAATGGCTTATACGACGTTCCTAATCGCGCTCTTGGCAGGATGGTACATTTGAATGAGCTTTACTTATCTGGCAATGAACTAACAAGTCTTCCTGCCGATGATCTCGAGAATCTAAGTCATTTAAAAGTTCTCCATATCAATGGTAATAAATTCCAAACATTACCAGCGGAGCTTGGAAAAGTTCGGCGACTGCTTGTACTGGATGTGGGGTCCAATTGGCTCAAGTACAACATCTCCAATTGGCCCTACGATTGGAACTGGTAAGCTTCAGATGTCGCAAAAAGCTACTGTAGGGAATGCTAATTATTCTTAGGAACTGGAATTTGGAGCTTAAGTTTCTTAATCTATCCGGAAATAGGCGATTGGAAATCAAGCCGAATATATCCCAAAATTCCAGTCGAGAAAGGAGCATCACAGACTTCAGTCAGCTGTCGAACCTCAGAGTCTTGGGGCTTATGGATGTAACCTTGACGATTCCACAGGTCCCTGACCAAACAGAAGACCGAAGAGTTCGAACATCAAGCTCCATGGTACGAAATATGTCGTATGGAATGGCTGATTCACTGGGAAGATCGGAGCATTTGTCAGTGATTGATATGGTGGTACCGGACTTCCGCGGGAACAGAGATGAATGTGTCTTTGGCTTGTTTGACGGGCAATCCCTTCCATCTAGTGGTAGTAAGGTTGCAATGTATCTTAACGAACATTTCACCTACTACTTTGCAGCCGAGTTGAGCAAACTTCGGGAGAATGAAACTACGGCTACTGCACTAAGAAGGACCTTCCTTTCCCTGAACAAGGGTCTAGCAAATACTGCAATGCAGACTCTGGATGAAAAGACGGGGCCAACTAGGAATATGCCAACAAACGCGACTATGCTCGGACTGGATGATTTGCATACGGGAAGTTCTGCAACAGTAGTCTACCTTATTGGTAATGACATGTTCGTTGCCAACGTTGGCGATGCTATGGCAATACTTGTCCGAAACAACGGGGACTCGAAGATCCTGACACGAAAACACGAGCCAGGGTTTGGGACAGAGCTAGAACGGGTCAGGGAAGCGGGGGGCTGGGTGTCAAGAAATGGGAAACTTAACGAGGTTTTAGATGTCTCTAGATCCTTTGGGTACTTCCATTTGATGCCTGCGGTCCAAGCTGCTCCCCATATCCATGAGGTTCAGTTGAGTGACCAAGATGAGCTTTTGATTTTGGCATCGAAGGAGGTTTGGGAGTACATCAACTACCAAACTGCCGTGGATATCGTTTGGTTATATAAGGGTGACTTGATGCGAGCCGCGCATAGGCTGAGAGACTTTGCCATAGCATATGGGGCAACGAACAAGATTATGGTCATGTTGATCGGTGTGGGCGATTTGAAGAGGGCGAAGAAAAAGGTGATCCACAACCTTCAGCCGGAAGAATTTGTTATTAAAGGTGGTCCAAGAAGAGGGGGGGGGATTGATGATGTGGTAAGCAGTAATACACCCTACGTATGGTATTCCTATGTTAACTTTCTTAGGGACTCAACCGCCTTACTCCCGAAATACCAGCACCAGAAGGGGATGTATCTCTCGTTTTCACAGACATCAAAAACTCAACACTTCTCTGGGAGACGCATCCTGTTGCAATGCGTGCAGGTATCAGCATGCATAACCAAATCATGCGACGGTGGCTACGGATGATAGGAGGGTATGAGGTGAAAACGGAAGGAGATGCCTTCATGGTTGCTTTCCCCACTGTTACCTCCGCATTACACTGGTGTTTTACAGTTCAAAAATCACTCCTAGAGGCTCCCTGGCCAAACGAAATCTTGGACTCCGAGCATGGCAAAGAAATTCTGGATGGAGAGGGGCGGCTCATTTATCGAGGCCTGTCAGTCCGAATGGGTATTCACTTTGGCCAGCCTGTGTGTGAAGCGGATCCGATCACTCGACGTATGGACTATTTTGGTCCCATGGTGAACCGCGCCGCCCGTATTGAGGGTGAAGCTGATGGTGGTCAAATCTGCGTCAGTGCAGACTTTGTGTCGGAGATCAAACGAATCCTTGCAGGATTTATGCAACAGCCCCTGGATCCCAGTGCGCTATTTGATGATCCAATGACGTCCGCAAAGGCACTGGATCATATTACTGCATTGAGTGCCCAAGGTTTTGAGATTAAAGAATTAGGGGAACGGAAGCTCAAGGGTCTGGAAAATCCTGAATTCGTCTATCTCGTTTATCCAGCGGGGTTGTCTGGGCGCATAACAGCCAAGAAGCCATTGGCACCGAGATTGGTTGCTGGTGATCAGCTTTGGCGGTTGTGGGATATAGCGTTGCGTCTAGAAATGGTTTGCTCCGTCTTGACTGCAGCTGATCGTCCAGAACCCAGAGTTCTATCGAGTGAGATGGCTGTTCTTTTGAGGACCGCCGGTGAAGGTTTATCAGAGGCAGCCATAATGCCTATGTTTGAGCATATTGTGTCTCGCATAGAGGTGAGAAATCAACCCCTCACATTGAGAAGGAGGGTTGGACTAATGTGTTTACTCTAGAATTCCATGGCCAATTTAGCCATTCGCAAGCTCCTGTCCAAGGACGGAAACCCCTTCGAACCTGGTTTTTCGGTACACAAAATCCTCGAAGCCTTAGAATCCCGCATCACATCTGTGGAAGAGGGGTAGTTGTTTCGTTTTACATTCCAGCTCTATATACTATACTTCTGTTTTTCTTTCCTTTCTGTAAACACACAGAAGTACTGCTGCCCTTTCTCTGGTTTCTAATTTCTCGTTATACTATTGGATGCTTTGCTATGGGTGGTTCATGGCGCGTTGGGGTATGGTCTGCTACTTTTTTCTCCCTGCTCTTCTTCGGGGTTCAATCTTAATTTGCTCTCGGGCTGAATTACTTGGCTCATTCATACGGTATGGCACATAGTCTGTGGAGCGGCCACATTTTATTATAATTGCATTGTTTTTCTTGAATGGAGCTCATGCCATTTCCTTTTGTTGGTAGGAACACCAAATGATTTCTTCCAAGTTTCGCTTTACCCTCTCTCTTGATTTCTTTGGGCGTATCGGGTTCCATTGCTAGTCTGCCACAAGCCGCTCGTAACCAGACTATTCCATTGCAGTCGAGCTAAAATATAATACAAGTAAGCTGAGTTACGTGAACAGCTGATATCGCGTTGTGGCCCGTGGGGCAAGGTACGTGTAACGCGATGCTTCTTAGCCGCGTCTCTGTCTGTGCCAGGTCTTCCAGCTCCTTCACAACTCGAATTCTTTCTCCTGGCCACTTTGCAATTTCGCTTAGCCTAAGAATATCACTTCCCTTCATAAGAGCGATGGCAACGAAACGGAAAGCCTCTGCTACTGCTGAAGGTAATCTCAAGAAAGCTCGGGCGATTACCTCTTTCTTTGTAGCTAAAGACGGGGCTAGTTCTGGGCCCGGGAAATCTGCTGATGGGCCAGTATCTAACTTTGATAAAGATGCCTGGGCGAAGACGTTGACAGATGAGCAGAGGGGGTTACTGAAATTAGAGTTGGAAACAATGCATGTTAGTTGGCTGGGAGCGCTGAAGGAGGTGCTTGTTACAGAGAAGTTTTTGGGGCTGAAGAGGTTTTTGGGGGAAGAGAAGAAGGCGGGGAAAATTATATATCCAGTCGAGCAGGATATATATAGCTGGTCGAGGTATTGCCCGTTAAATACGGTGAAGGTGGTGATTTTGGGACAGGATCCATACCGTAAGAATATTTCCCCCCGAATAGAGATAAGCCGAGGGCCATTGGGCTGACAGGGCTGTTTATCTACATACAGACGGTCCAAATCAAGCCCATGGCTTGTCATTCTCCGTGCGCCCACCTACCCCTGCACCACCATCCCTAGCAAATATGTACATCTGCTTGAAAAATGACTACCCCAGCTTCCAGCCTCCTCCCAACCGAGGTGGTCTCTTGGTCCCCTGGGCAGAGCAGGGGGTGTTGATGCTCAACGCTTCCTTGACAGTGAGGAAATCAGAGGCGGGTAGTCATGCGAATAAAGGGTGGGAGGTGCTCACGGGGAAGGCGATTGAGGCTGTTACTCAAAAGAGAACGAGGGGAGTGGTATTTATGGCGTGGGGGCTGCACGCTCAGCAGAGGTGCAAGGCTATTGATGTAAGCCCAATACCCAAGTTACTCGTTACGCATAGATATGTACAGAAGAGTATAACTAAGTTGACAATTGGTGGGGAGTAGAAAAAGAAACATAAGGTTTTGGAGAGTGTCCATCCAAGTCCATTGTCAGCCCGCAGGGGATTCGTATGTACCACCAGCCCCTCCCCAACTCAAAACCAACTGCTAATTCAGTCATAGTTTGACTGCGGACACTTTCGTAAAGCCAACGACTTTCTCCAAGAACGCTACGGCGTCGACGGGATCATTGACTGGAATCTCGGCGGGAAAGCTCCCCTTGCTCCCCCTGCTCCCCTTGCTCCCCCTACTACCGCCCAAGTAGCCTCCGAGACAGTGTCCAAATCAGACGTGGGGGCTTCCGATACTTTGGACACCCCGATCAAGGGTACGAAGGATGGAAAGAAAAAGGAGAAAGAGGACAGGACAAGAAAGCATGATGATACGGATTATGACTCGGAGGGTTTGGATGATATCTGATATTCATGAACCAGTGATTCGGTGTTGGGTAGACAGCGCGAGGGGAAGGCGAAAGAGGTGGATGGGGAAGTGTATTATCCGCGGATATAGATAACATACCAGTTGTAGAGCTGTATAGAGTAATTTATTCAATTTTGGTAGGACGCTAAGTATATACCTATACTTTTTTTAGATGAATATATTGTTACAATTATTTCTTTTTTTTTTTGAGTCTAGACGTTGAGGCTATGAGACGGATTATTTCTTGGCACCAAACTGTACTCGAGTACATCCATGTCACGTGGGTCTTACAACAGACAATTTGTTTTCCGCCGCGTCTCACCACAAACCACACTGGGCCAAAACACATAAAAAGATTACAACAAGATACATCACTCGGTTTGGTGCAATGGCTACAAAAATGTACGTACTAGCAATGCTGGCTTCCAATTCAAATCTGACATTTTGAAGAAAGCCTACTTAAGTAGGTACTGACCTCATATAGCATAGTTATCGGCGCAACCAATGGCTCCCTTCCTGCTCTCCTCCCAAAACTCACCGCTCTCCACAGCAAGCAACAATTCACATTAGCAATAATCCTCGGAGATGTCTTTTCCCCTCCCTCGAGCTCGGGAGATGGGTCGGAAAGTGAGTTTATACAGAAACTTCTCCAAGGAGAGATCGAGATTCGATTACCGACGTATTTCAGCGTGGGGAGGAATGAGTTACCGAAACCAATAAAAGACAGACTGGAGAGTAGGGAAGGGAAGGATAGTGGTGGCGAAGTGTGCAATAATTTGTTCTTTTTGGGGAGGAAGGGGGTATTGGTGACGAGTGAGGGAGTGAGGATTGTTGTTCTTGGTGGGAGAGAAGGTAGTGGTGAGGAGAAGGATGAGAGGGATACCACGAGTCCATGGTATACCACCCAGGAAGCGAGTGCTCTCAAGGGCGCAAATTCAGCGGATATTTTGGTCACGAATGATTGGCCCGAGGGTGTTGATGGGAACTCGAAGATTCCTGTCCCACAGGCTGTAGAGGGGGGGCTGCCAAATAAGTCCAGGGCTGTCGGGGAGTTGGCAAGGAGGTTGAGGCCGAAATATCATTTTTTTGTTGGGGGGGAGGAAGTATTTTGGGAGAGGGAGCCATATAAAAATGAGGTCCTTGGGAAGGAGAGAGAGAGGATGGCTTCAGGTGGGGCTGAGGTAGAGGTAGGCGTAACGAGGGTTATTGCATTGGCCAATTGGGGGAATAAGGGGAAGGTTAAGGTATGCCTTATTATTCCACAACGGCTAGATATTAGGGACATAAAGCTGATTTTGGCGTATTTCTTGGTGGAGGGTAGTCATTGTATGCATTTAACCTCAACGTATCCGACCGCTCTAGAGCAGAAGCCCTACCACCCAACACCACCGAATCACCATACATCAACCTCGACAATGCCGGGAATAGAAAACGCCCACTCCCCAATGCCGGAACAACTGATGAATTCCCTGTGGAAGTAGGTGCAAACGGAGCTTTCTTCTGGGGCGACCGGGACCAAAGCCGGGGGGTTGAATACGGGCGAAGAAGCAAGCGAGGCCGCGGTGGTGGGGGGCACCAGAACCAGACCCGGTCTCCACTGGCCTGCTTCTTCTGCCTCTCTAACCCTACATTAGCGAAACATCTGCTAGTATCTATAGGCACAGATGCATACCTCACTACAGCAAAAGGGCCCCTGACTACAGCGGCTACCAATCCCCCGGAATTACCTTTCCCGGGCCATGTTCTTGTTATCCCTCTTTCTCATTCCCCGACATTAGCGCATATTGATGATGCAGAGTCGAAGAAAGATACATATACCGAAATGATCCGGTACCGGGGCGCTCTAGACGCCATGTTCCGCTCTCGCTCCTGCGGGGCAGTTTGTTTCGAAGTTGCGAGGCGCACGGGCATGCATACACACTGGCAGGTCCTTCCCCTCCGGGCGTCGTTGCTCTCCACCGCTGAGAGTGCATTCAAGGAGGCTGTGGAGAAGGAAGGTTATGGTGAGTTTGTAGAGTCGATTGATGACCGACTGGAGGACCTTGATGGGAGCTATTTCCGGGTGTGGATTAGTGGGATGGAGGAGGAGAAATGGCTAGTATTGGCAATTAGGGAGGGGCAATATTTTGATTTACAGTTTGGGAGGAAGGTGGTAGCGGGGATGATGGGTGGGGAGGCCGAGAGGAGGGTTAATTGGAAGAGTTGTGACCAGAGTATAGAGGAGGAGATGAGGGATGCGAAGGAGTTTAAGGAAGGGTTTAAGGAATTTGATTTTACGTTG
>Ga0307514_10005495_pt1 | contig 11265 bp, 10 predicted proteins | sample 16_EM_MG_FD_203088 | JGI IMG/M metagenome (GOLD analysis project Ga0307514, IMG submission 203088) | Populus trichocarpa ectomycorrhiza microbial communities from riparian zone in the Pacific Northwest, United States - 16_EM | ecosystem: Host-associated > Plants > Roots > Unclassified | place... | reverse complement strand
TTAAGAAAGAATAGATCGGCTAGAAACACGAATAGTACTATGCAGATCTTGTTCTTTGGAAGACCCTGAAGAGGACGATTGAGGGTCTGGAGTTGAACAAGATTTGTTCGTACATTTAAGGTTTTGAAAGTGGCAGCCGGTAGTACATTGTGAGCCCAAACGTTTACAGGAACACCGTGGAGTTTCACATTTTTCCTTGCACTTGCATGTAGCCTCCGGAAGTGTTGCGGTACTTAAATGTGCTGCCTCTCTCAACGATAATCGACCCGCATTATATGGAGAGAGAGTTTGCAATTGTACCAGGTCAGGGTGTGTGAAGTTGGGTGGTAAGCATTGGAGCTCTTTAGTTGGATAATACTGGTTAATGATGCCATAGATGGTCTGCAGTTGATATCGGTCTGGATGGGGCTTTGTATAATTTTACAAAAGAGCCGACGAGCACTGGTTCATTTCCAAAGTGGCGATAATCACTGAGTGGCAGTAATCTCAGCTTGGTAAACACCTATCTCTGTGATGTTGGGTTGTGGGGTGGCAATACTTAAATCAGCGATAATTTCTAAAGTGGCGATAATTCCCAAAGTGGCGATAATTCCTAAAGTAGCGATAATCTCTGAGTGGCAGTAATCTCGGCTTGCTAAACAACTATATCCGAGATGCTAGGTGATAAACCGCCAGAGTGATCAGCTGGATAGGAGTAGTATCAGCTATAGATGGAGCATTTGTAGAACGCCACCAGTAGGAGAAGACAGTTCTGATTTATGCAAAGCGCGCATGCTAGAAATTGAAAATGTAGAGACACTAGCTTAAAGTTACTTCCGTATAATTTACTTTGGCTGTTCTATATACTTATTTAACCAAGTTAACCAAATGGAATACCGAAAACAAGCTGTTGCCTGATTCTCCCGTATTTTTTTATTATTATTTACTCTGTAATGGCATCCTGATTCTCTTGTTCCGAGACGTTTTTGCCATACTCGCGGGGGGCCCGGCAATTCCGCAGTCTCCCGGGTGGACCGGGCCACCCACGAATCGTGTGGGCTCGCGGGGGGCCCGGGCGACTCGCGAGTGGCCCGGGCCTCTCGCGAATCTGAATTTCTCGCCGGGGGCCCGGAACACCTGCATCGTCGCTTTCCTAGAATCTGCTCATCTGACATTGTTGAACAAAGTCGAGTGATTGTTAAGTAAATATGCGTGGTAAGTTGTTAAATAGAACTCGGAGTCATGGAGTAGTCACAGTAGGTTTAGGTTTACATAGAGCTCTGTTTACAACTAGCATTGGATACACATCAACATGACGACTACATGACGACGACAGACTAGCCTACCCGATTCCGTAACGTAGACCGACGAAAATGGTTGCTGAAATGCCAGGTCGGCAAGATAATCAGGTTTCATAATCTATCCCGAAGCGACCAGCAAAAAAACCTAAAGAGTGAACCAGACCCTCTTTGCGAGGCTTTGCCAAGCTCGAGGGTCGGGGGCCGAGACTAATACCTACCTAAATAATTTGTTTCTTTAAACTTCATAGTGCACAACCCCTCGGGTTAGCTTCTGGTCTTTATTTGTTCCACTACGGTGGCTACATACATCGGAGAATGACACCCTTTACCGCAGCTCCCCGAACACCTCTAACGATAAAGAAATTACCAACCCCGGATCCTGATTGAGTGGTTCTTAGAGGGAATTGAAAGAGACAAGCCGGACTTACAAAGCGAAAGCCTAAGCCAATTTTGGGACAGGCAAAAGGCCTCACTGCATTCGGAGTACAGGGGCTTGGGATAAGGCTAGGCAAAAGGTGGTATACGGTAGTCTGGCTCCTCCGTACAAGCGACTGCGCTTCATGAGTCGTACACCAGCCACGCATGAGTCAGCATCAGCCACAAATTTGGATGCCCCCCCAATTCATCGTCGCAAAGTGGTGCTTAGAACGAGCTGAAAATCGCTTTAGAAAGTCGTTGAAATCTAGGTTTGAATACCATAACTACATAGTGACATCCTAGTGTTGGAAACAAGCCTATGAGGGGTGGTATTGTGGTAGGAGTCCCGAATAGTCGCTATGTGCGAAACAGAGATAAACTTCAATTCTGACGCTTCGAGTGTATGGAGATCTATTGCTAGGGGAGAACTGCTCTGGTATGATACTGACAAAGAAATCTAATTACATTTCGCAGACTCCAGCTGCTTATATCTTTCATTCTTCATGTCACCAATAGCCCTTTCGAGGACCTTTGCACTCAATGCCACCATTGACCCTTTTTGGCTACTTTGCCACATACCACGGGATGGAGAGTATTTCCAACACCAGCGGCGACAGCTATCCTCACCAGTGCCCCCATTAGCGTCGTTACCAGCACTCCCATTGGCGCAAGAATGTCAAAATTCTCCAGGTACCGCCCGAGTAATTCATTCAGACATACATATTATCAGAAATTGTCATAGTGTAGTTAAGGACTCTTGTGAGGAAGTCTGAGTTGTAGTAGATCTAATTCCGGTATGAGGGTAGTGCAAGACATCAACTAGAGCCTATTTAACTCGTCATTACCATAGGTCGACACGAGTAATAGTTTTTAATAAATAAATAAAATAGCATATGTAAAGCGTGTACTAAGGCGTCACCTTCTTTTATTTAAAGTAAGGACTTTAGTTAGTATTCCGGCACACCATAGAGTTCCGTACCACAGAAACTAGCATATACATGGCAAGTCGAGGGGTTCTGGGAATTATAGCTTTTAATGTCTCTTGAGGGATATCGCTCATATCTTTGGAAAATCTGAAAGATCACACATCAGCTCCTTATGACGAAAGAAGGCATTTGAGTCACTCATATAGCCAAACTGATAAGACTACATCCTTAAAAAAAAAGTTTAAAAAAAGATAGGACTACGTCCAGGATGAGGTAAACTAACCTCTGAATCTCTACTCCTGCGCTGCCAGAGTGGTAAATTCGGGGGTACATGCAGTCAAGTACATGAGATTTCACTCAAATACTTTTGGGCTGCAAGAGCATGCGATTTTCCCCCTCTACATGCTGAACTAGGCTCATGATATCCGTCAGGGCAGCTCTAGTAGAGTTATGGAGAAGCAGGTACTTATCCAAACGCGCATGGCCTTTGATAATCTCCACAGCAAGAAAAGTCTGACTGATGAAACCCACACCGCCGTAATGTGCCTGAGCGGTGACCTGTCGAGTGCCACCACTGGTAGTTAGGTGATTGGTTAGTTTTTGGAGAGTAGAACTGTAGGTAGCTTTACCCTCTCTTTTACTCCGCAGCCTGCTTGCTAACGGGGTGGGCGGCTTTCTCGAGTGGATCGCACCGCCCAACCGGACCACCCCCCACATTAGTGAAAGCCAGGACACCTCCCCAATGTGCACAACTCCACGCTGTACTGTGTGTTTTGACAACGACCGACTAGGGCTCGACCTCGCAGTGTCCCATGACGACTTTTTTTTTTTTTTAAGGAATCATTAATCGCATTCACCCTATCTAGAGTATGGCGATAGACTGCGGCTCCTGGCTGTCCAGGTGGCTTCTCTCATCCACACGGGCCAGTCTCTGCCCTCCCCGATCTATTTACACGATTGAACTATCTAATGAAATCGAAAACCGCCTCACACCATTCTTCATCTTCCCATATCTTCTCATGCGTACGCCCCTTCCCATCTCCCACCCAGGGACACATCATCAGGTGCACCGCATTTTGTGGTGTCCACCTATCACACACGCACTATGGGGTATCTGCCTTCCCAATCTCCGTCAACCACTGGTGCTGCGGACCCTTGTCCGTCACCATATAAACTAGCCCTCTCAACGCCGCCGCCGTCCAGGATATATGGGCTGGTGCTTTTGGGTATAACGGGAAATCTTGTTTTATACCCCGGGGTGTTGCAATCCCCGCTGCGTTTTGCCATTCACCTGTTTCTACCTCCGCTCTTGCCCTCTTATCTGCCTCTTCATTCCCCTGCACCCCCGCATGCCCTTTCACCCACATCAGCGTCCTCGGTCGTGCTTGCATCTGCCGAACTAATATCTCTTCTATCCAGGATCGTGGCTCCTCGTGCCGCAAGTTCGCAATGCGCCTTATCACTCCCTGGCTGTCTAGGGCTACCACGTCGCTGTGCTCCCAGCTGAGCATCACTCCCACTTCCTCCGCGTCCGCAACTGTGGCCCACTCTCCGAGGTACAATCCCTCTCGTCTGTTCGCCCCTGCTGCTTTCCCCTCCATCCTGCTGCCATCCGACCACTCCTCCACTCTCTCCTCTTCTAGCTCCTCTACTCTTATCAAACATTCCTCGTTTCCCACCTTCCCCATCCACCGCAGTTCTCCCTCCTCTCCTATCGCCTCCCTCAATATAGGCTCTGCAATCTCTCTCAGCTCCGGCATGTGCCTAGCATACACCGACGCTGCCCACCTGATCATCATGCTCATCATGATAGCCCCTATGTCCTTCAATCCCACTAGCGCTTGTACTTTGTCCGTCCGGCTCCCGGGGTACGCTCCGACCACCCACCTGTACATGTCATTTGCCAGTCGTCGTTGTTGCTCACTAGGCTCGGGGTATAGTGCACTCCCGTACGTTAGGATCGGGAGCAGCTGCTGTGTCAGAATAGCCCTCTTCCCTTTCGCCGGCAGCTTACTCAGCCTCTTAACGACTTCCCACACCGCCTTTGCTTTCTGGCTCCTGTACTTTTGGTGCCGACGCTGATCTTGCATCACTACTCCGAGATGTCTGCCCTTGTTTCCTCTCCAGTTCTTGTCACGATCCCACCGTCCCATGACGACGACTACTGCCTCCTGGCGATCTCCCACTCCTGGCGGGACGATGCCCTCATCCTCACTGCCACTGAGTCACTGGAGCCCAACCAGCTACAACCACACCACCTCCGGCACCATCTCGGGTCTCGCCATATCTCCTCTATCGTGCTCAATTTCCAGCCCCACCCGTGGGCACTCTAGCTGATGAGTAGACCGCATCCTGGGCGACCCCGCGCTCACACTTGCCCTGCTCTCCCAATGGTGCTTCAGCGGTACCCGCAGTCTTCCCACTCGGTGTCTTTTCGGACCTTTCCGCGAGGAACATCGTTGTTTTTTTTTTTTTTTTGAGTCATTAATCGAATTGAGCCTATCTAGACTATGTCGATGGACTGCGGCGCACTGTTGCCAGCTGCCTCTCTCTCCTCCGGGTCAGTCCCTGCCCAAGGAACATCGTTGTTCCTTTCACGTCCTTTTCGAGTTGTCCTTCACTAAGGAAAGCGCTAGTAAGAGTCTAAGTGATAGTTCGTCCGGGGGGTGGGAAAATTTTCACCCACTATAACACATTTTACTTAGACTCTTACTACAGTAGCGCTTGGCGCACTCGTGTTTATACTGCCACAACAGTGTCCCGCATTGTTGACATATTGCATGTACTCTGTAGTCAAACCCTGCAACAAGAAACAAAAACAAGACTGAAATCAAGGCTACTTGTACTATTGTTCTAAAAAGCATAGCAGGAGATCCAGGCTCAAAATTCAATCTATTTGTCGCATTCAATCCTTTTGCCCGTCATTTTGCCAAGAACACTTGAAAGGACGGGTAAAAGGACATCTGAAAGGACAACCGTGAACGCAGCTATTCACCTCCCAGGCTCCCACCTACCCTGTGTTTCTGTCCACTCTGTCCGCGCCTCATTTCCCTCTACCCCGCGGGCCACTGTGTCCTTCGGCCCACATAAGCGTGCCCTCGCATGTCGCCTGAAGTCAATGACCTCGCCCTGGTATAACCCAGCTGCGCCGCCCTCGCCCTCGCTCTCTGGCTGTCCGGGGCTACGACTCTCGCCCCCCTTTCCCACGCTAACATGATGCCTACCTCTTCTGCGTCCCTCACTGTTGCGTACCATCCCAGGTACAGTCTGCTTGTCCGCGTGGCGAGAGGAGTAGACTTTTCCACTTCTCATTCAAGAGATCCCTCGCTCCAATCGACCTATCGAGCATATGAATCAGCCTACACAGCATCTACAACTGCTGTGGGCGATAGTCCGTCTGGACTATAAGCGACCTAGCCCGTCCAGGAGCAGCTGGGATCTTGGGCCACCACCCACCGCACCCACCGCACCCTATCCTGCCTTGGAATATGACACAAGTCTACATCAAGGGAGAGAGTAACTACTCCCTACCAGGGACCTACCTGTTGACAGACCGCCCACTCTCACCCAGGTCAGCCAGCTGCGTACTGCCAACTACGCCAGCATCCCCCCACAGTAGTCTGGTTGGATATAGCAGTAGAACTCGAGATCATGCTATACAGGCACCCCCGCCATAGGCTAGATAGCTTGAATACGGATTTTTCAAAAAAAAAAATGCTATACAGGGAGCCGCAGGAAAAGATTTGCTATACAGGCAGGAGAAGATACGAGGGTAATGGCCAGGCAGACGGGGTGGGTAGGAGCAGATACCAAAACCTGAGATCGCAGCACTGGCAGGTATCAAGCAAACCTTCCCCTTGAATGCCAAACCAGGGCACTGGAAATGGAACAGGGAGACACTACAGGACACCACCTACATAACCACGAACTGCAGACCACTGAGTCGCTGGCTGTGGGTCATAGGGAGAGCAGAGGGCAAGTGTCTTTGCCGAGTTTTCACTCGGAGGATGCGATCCATCGCCATAATCTACATAAGCTGAATGCGATTAATGACTACTTAAAAAAAAAAGAGGACAAGTGTGAATGTCAGAACGCCGCTCGGATCTGTGGATACTTCTACTTCAGTTTGTCCACAATCATGAATTGATTGTAGGGGTTACTCCTTTGGCTGTTTCTGGCTTCACTAATGGATTTGATACTAGCTTTGATATCACATGGAACTCTGGATTCCAGGATGTGTGCGGTATTATTGTCGATGACAGAAACCTATTCTTGATAATACTGGCCATAAATACGGATGGGATGTCGAGACAAAGGAACAATTTAACAAGAAGCTCATTGGATTTTATGATGGTTACCATTTCGGTGGTGACATGAGAATTTTCAGCTGGACAAGTGGTGAATTGTTTGCAGCATATCTACCAGCATGGAAAATTCCCGAACCCACCGGTTGATGTCAATACCAACCTGTCAGAGAGTGTGCTGGAATTTATGTCGCAGTGTACTAACAAACAATTTCGTCCACTTCTCATGTAACTTCTCACCAACAAAGTCGAATTTCGGCTATTGTCATGCCTTTCCATTGACAAAGTGAGGAACGGGCTAAGTGCTGGCAGCACTAATACACTACTTTTCTTGATGGTGTGTTACGGAGCATTAACGGTAGTTATTGATGAACAGGTAAGGTTCCTGCTACGTGCCTGTATACAGTATACTGTGTATTTGTCATGATGTTTGTTGTCCTAACACATCCTTATTTTGCAGTGAACGTATGCCAAAATCCCCAACAATTAGGCCTGGGCACGAGACAGGGCCTTGGTCTCGAGACGTCTCGTGGATAGGGACAGTGCTCTCGAGATATCTCGGGACTCTACGCTTGTGGGCTCGAGACTTTTGGGCTAATCATATACTAACGGAAATACTTTATGAAGGTTGTCACTCTGTCTTAACGGCGATCGCCCTGTCTCAACGGCTCTCACGCTGTCTCAACGCTGTCTCACACAGATATCTGCACGACACAACCAATGAAAAATTTTCATAAAAAGTCTCAAGAAAGTCCGAACCATCTCGAGATGTCTCGTCTCGTGCCCAGGCCTACCAACAGTGTGGCTCGTGAAGTATTTATTACGCGATTACCGGAGAATCTGCAGCTCAATCTGAATTTAGGAAGTAAGGAACAACTTTTCACTGCCGTAAAGGAGTTTCTTAGCGAATTTAACCAGACTCCTCTCATCAACCTCTTAAACGGTTCACTGCTTCCTGTCGGAGTGTAGCGATGTGGTTCATTCCCTGGAATCAACCTTCAAAACTCGATTCCAAGCTCTCGTTTTGGCTGGCCTTCCCGAAAACGAGAGAAATCGACTAACGAATGAATTCTACTTTCCTCAAGGTCAAGCAGACATTGTGGTGTTGCTTTCAAATTATAACAACCCTTTAATATTGATTGAGTTCAAAAATACACCCATCCGTGATCTGGTCAGTAGGCCCAAAAAATAGGAGGATCAAATCAAGTGGTCTCAAAAGTTTATCGCTTACAATGATCAAATGAAACAACTTGGATTAAGGCCATCTAGCTACCATACGTTTAAGACCAATAGGTGCATAGAATTCAAAGGATGGATACCTTTGGTTCCTCCAGAGTCCCTTGAAGGCCGTGATAGCCTCGTGGCCATCCCAAAAGACCGGTTAGACAGGTCACCCTTCGTGCGCATATAGTCCGACGTGGCAAGGGGCAATACCACAGGGAAGAGACCATGGACCTCCTGAATCCCCTATAGCCCTACGTGGCAAGGAGCAACACCATAGGGACCCCCTGAATCCCCTATAGTCCTACGTGGTGAGGGGCAACACCACAGGGGGCATGGAAACTTACCTGAATTCCCTATCTTATATCGATAAGGTGTGCATTGGTTAGTCTTACTCTGGCGAGGACGTGGAAGGAGTCAGACATAAGGCTCTCCCAGGTGAATTTGAGAATACCGGAACAATCATGAAGTGTGGAGCAAGGCACTGAGGGTCTGGGGGGTTATGAATATACATGGGAGTCACCTAGGGGGGGCCCTCACACGGCATCATCACGCAGTATACCAATATTTGACCCACTCGAGGCAGCCGGAAGGGGTTTAAAAAACCCTGAGCGGCAGTCAGCAGACTGTAAGGGTCTGTTGGGCTCGACAGGATGGATGCGGGTGCCGGCTCAGCGACACTGAGAGGTGTTTAGTGATAGGCTCAAGGTGCAAAGGATACGATATTGAATGTATGTACTCCGAAAATATCAGGAGTAGGTAGTCACTCGTCAAACTACTTGACCCGCCTTAGCTATGAACTGTTATGCTTGCCTTCGAGTCCTGTTGGTGGCCCTTAGGGGTCGAAATGCAACTGGGGCAAGCAAGGGCAGGGACTGCAGCTCGAGCGTTGGGTTGAGACTATTGGCATTCTGCCGGATTGCTGTCTGTGGCCGGAACTATCGCCAACACGGGCCAAGGACCTGCACAAGTGGCAGGGAGATAGTCATGCAGGGAGCGGGGTAGTCACTCGGCGGGGTGGTACACTGTAGTGTTGAGAATGGGCGACTGTGGCGGATGTGGGAGAGGTGGGAGTGCTTCTTGCATGGGAAAGTCATGACATAGTAGCTCTCGACAGTCAGAGCATGATACAGAGGATATGGAATCTACGGTACGATCAGCCATGGTCATGGATAGAGAAACGGCTAGTGGAGCAGATACAGGAGCATCCCAGGACGCTGATGTGGGTCAAAGGGCATACAGGAGTAAAAGGCAACGAAGAGGCAGACAGGAGAGCGAGAATGGAGGTTGAATTGGGATGGCGGCTGCAGAGAAAGAGGATTGCCACGCTGGCTGGGTTAAAACAAGAATCCCCGATATACCCAAAGGCACCGGCATACTTGAGGTAGTCCCCGATGGCATTGAAGGGGCTAGTATATATGGTTAAGGACAAGGGACCTCAACGACAGTGGCTGTGGGAGATCGGTATATCAGATGAACAGTTCTGCGTGTGTGATAGGTGGAAGCCACAGAACGCAGCGCACCTGTTAGGGCGCCCATGGGGGAGGGATGGGAAAGGACAGACAAGTGAGATGATATAAGAAGGCGAGAAGTGGTGCGAGATAGTAGCGGAGTTCGTGATGTAAATGTAGATAGAAGGGGGGGGCAGGGACTGGCCCGTATGGAAGAGAGAGGCCACCTGGCACTCCTGGGAGCTGTAGTCCATAAATGCGATTAATGATTAGTTAAAAAAAAAAAAAGACTGGTTGGAGCATATCCATCAATATATAGACAACAATGTTTCTCGTATCTGCCTATTCCGCAGCCCCCCATATAGGGGCAAGACTTCATTTGCCCAGTCATAGACGATGCAATGAGGCAATTACAAGATAATGCACAGAAGCTCCGAAGTGATTTTCCGAGTCGGGAGATTATTGGATTTGTGATGTACTGTGTGGGACTTCACCGAGCTCTATATAAGTGAATGGAATTCCCAGCAGGCTAGAGGAGATTAATGTTTACTGTTTTATGGGTGTGTTCTCTGGCTGTAGTGCTTAAATGTCTTCTGTTTTTATGGGTGTAGGCCTTTGGCTGTAGTGTCCATATGTTGTCTGCTGTTTGTGGGTGTGTTCTCTGGCTGGGGTACCTAAGCGTTGTCATTGTCCTATCCGGGTCAATAACTGTGCATTTCACTTCTTTTTTACTCCCTCTTCTCTGGTTATTGAATATTACATCCTCATACTATCATGTACTGCGTAAGGATCAACACTCACATGACGATCCCCCGCATATGCATTACATTCCTTAACAGGTACAAGTAAACCTGGCTATAATAAACCTGAAAATTTGGCTATACTAATCAACCAGCACCATCGCAAGAGCAAAAGGCACACTACAATCTAGCAATCAGCCGCTCTCTCTATCCCAAATCCACTGCCACTCTCTGGCCTCCTCGACGATCTAAATCTCTCTTTAACGACACTCAGAGGGAAATAAGAGGCATCGTGCTGGCATTGTTGTCCTCTTCTTTCTTCCTCGGCTGGCCTTGGTTAGGATTGATCTGTTGGAGCGCTCATCCCCCACACCCGAAGTCACCTAAACAGTGATACCTCCGTCCATATTTCTTATATCCGGATGTTTTATAAATTCCGTTTGGGTTATCTCATTTCATGCATATTCGTCCCTCTTACCTATGCCGCCAGCTCCAAGAGTCCAGACCAATTGCTCAGTACGCTACATACGCTACAAGCTTAGACCGCAGCCCAACCAGCGGTGAACAGCGTCGCGCAGACCGACCCGGTCCCAACACCTCCAGCACGCGCCTACGCAGAAGCTGCCACCCAAGCCGCCACTCGGGCAACGCCACCGAAGCAAGGGCGGAGGACATCACCGGCGCAGGAGCAGAGGCAGAACAGACAGAGATTCTGTAAAGAAGGGAATTATTTTTTGGTGAGTCGGACTTTTGGAACACTACTGAGAACACCATCACCAGCGTCGCCCGCCGATGAAGATGTAAGATACAAGGCTATGAGTGGAAGAATGGTGGGAATAGAAGAGGCAAGGTGTTTGAACAAATAAATCGTAGATTATGCTATAGCTAAACTTATGGCTATGATATCTAATAATTCATCGGCTGGT
>Ga0307514_10005494_pt1 | contig 11266 bp, 17 predicted proteins | sample 16_EM_MG_FD_203088 | JGI IMG/M metagenome (GOLD analysis project Ga0307514, IMG submission 203088) | Populus trichocarpa ectomycorrhiza microbial communities from riparian zone in the Pacific Northwest, United States - 16_EM | ecosystem: Host-associated > Plants > Roots > Unclassified | place... | reverse complement strand
CAGGCAATGCCAAGATGTACGCTACAAATTCACAGGTCTTCCAGAACACGGCCATGAACCGATTGGCAACTGTTCTCAATGCAGCCACGGGTCCGCAAACTGAGGGCGATGCAGCCCGAGCGTCCAAGCAGTTTGCATCTCTTGGCAGTACGACTGATGCAAACAAATTCATCCTTGATTTGGCCGAGGCCAAGGCCCAGCGCGACCAGGCCAAGGCGCGCTTCTACCAAGCCGCCCAACCAATTGCGCGGGAGAAGGGTGATCTAACCGAGGTTGACAGAGAGTGGCAGAAGCGGGCTCCATCGATCTTCGACATGCCGGCGATGAAAGGCTGGGGAAAATGAGCACCTATGATGAAGCCTTCGCTTCAGCGCTGAGCCCAGGCAAGGGCGGTGATCCATATGACGCGGCTTTTCAGTCGGCGTTGCCATCTTCTATTGATGCCGCAGTCACCTCGGCGCCTGCCGTTGAAAAGCCGGTGTCTGTGTCGGCCGGAAAGGCCATCAACAGCATTCCCCGTCAACTCGGGTTGACGGCTCGGTATGCGCTGGAAGGTCCGGCCAACGCCCTGCAGATCGTCAGCGAACCAGTGCGGCAGATGGTCACCGATCCTATTTCTCGCCTGTTTGGCGGCAAGGGCGGGCGTCCACTTGGACAAGAGGCTTCGCGTTTGGCTGATTTCATCGGCTTGCCATCGCCGCGGAATGCAGATGAGCGCGTGATCGGTGATGCATCGCGCCTTGTTGCCGGTACGGGTCTTACGCTTGGTGCTGGAGGTGCCACAAGTCAGTTGCCTGGCATGGCTGGTCGGGCTGGTGCAGCCATGTCGGCGAACGGTCTGCAGCAGTTGTCCGGCGCTGCTGGTGCTGGCCTTGCCTCCGGTGCATCACGTGAGGCTGGCGGCGGTGCAGTACTTCAAGCTGTAGCTGGTGCACTCGGTGGTGTTGGAGGGATGATGGTTCCGGGCGCAGTGAATGCGACGACAAACCTCATGCGCCGCGCGATCACGCCAGCGATGGACAACGCGCAAATTGACGCCACGTTGACCCGCACACTGCAGACCGTCGATACGGATTACTCGGCCATTCCAGAGACGGCAAAGCGCGCCCTCCGCACGGAATTGCGCAGTTCGCTGCAAGCCGGGAAAGAGTTGGACCCGCAGGCCGTTCGCCGAATGGCTGACATCGTGTCCGTTGGTGGCACGCCGACCCGGGGCATGGTGACGCTTGACCCGGTGCAAGTCACGCGCGAGCAGAACTTGGCCAAGATGGCGGCAAACAGTAGTGATGGCACGCTGCAGGGTCTGCCACGGCTACAGAACGAAAATAATACGAGCTTGATCAACAGTCTGAACGGTCTCGGCGGTCGCTCGGAGCTAGATCCTACAGTTGCTGGCCGACTTGTGAATAGCCGCGTGCTAGGCACTCAAAGCGGGCTTCGGTCTGCAGAGACTGCCGCATGGAACGAAGCCCGCAACGCGCCAGGCTACACGCAACCCATCTATCCCGAAGCCCTGAACGCGATCAACAAGCGATTGGGTGACGAGGGAATGATGGGATTCATGTCCAAGCCGATCAGCGAATATATGGCTGCGTTTCAGACCGGCCAACAGCCATTCACACCCCAGGCATACCGCAACCTACAATCCATGCTCTCCAAGGAGATGAGCAAGGGCGGCAATGAGGCGGCGGCGGCAGGGATGGCCCGTAGCGCCATGGAGGCGACTCCCATGCGACCAATCACCAATCCAGGCGGTCGCGATTTCGGAAATGCGCTGGTGACGCCGCAGATGGCGGGGCAGTTGCGCGGGCTCGATGGCCAGGCCGGCGACGCCATTGCCGCAGTAGACCGCGCAAGGGCCGCAACCCGTGCAGCCTACGAGTATGAAGGATCGAGCCCTCTGGTGCGCAGTGTCCTATCTGACGGCGCTACGGCCGACCCTGCGCGTATTGCTAAGCGGTTCGTAATTGGCGGCACGGCAGATGAAGCCGCGACTGTGGCGCTCGAACTCAACCCGGCCGATATTCCGACTATCCGCGATGCGCTGGCTACCCACATCAAAAAGCAGGCCTTGAGTGGTGCAGCCGATGAAGTCGGCAAGGTTTCTCAGTCCCGCCTGAACAGCGCGATCAACACTATCGGTCGTGAAAAACTGTCGTTCTTTTTCAGTCCCGAAGAAATGGACCAACTGACCCGGACGGGCAGGGTGGCGAGCTATATGCAGTTCCAGCCGGCCGGGTCTGCCGTCAATAACAGCAATTCCGGCGCGCTGGTTCTTGGCCGTGGTGCGGATCTGCTGACGAATCTCTCCAAGAAAGTTCCGGCTGGAAAATTGTTCCTCGCAGACCCGCTGGAAAGCCTGAATGTCAGCCTGTCAAACCGACAAGCTCAGAACGTGTTGCCGGGGTTGCTTGCTGCGCCGCAACGCGCGCCGTACAGCACCGGCTTGTTGGCGCCTGGTGTGGCGCTGGGTGGACTACTTGCCGCGCCAAGATCGCCATAAAGCGACGATGCAGAGTGCGGCGATCCACCCCAAAAAGCCAGGACTGAAGTTTTCCATTCCATAAATATACCCGCAGCGTAGAGCAACGCCTAGTAGCCAGACCTGTAGGTTAAATTGTAAAATTGTGTAACAAAAGCGGGGCAAATTTATGCGATTCCTCTTTTCTCTCATTCTGTGTCTGCACCTGATGGCCCCCATCGCAGCCTGGGCTCAGGCCTCGATCAAAAGCCCCCTGAGCTACAGCTTGCAGGAATACGGCATCGTCCTGGCGATTTCGATGATGGGCGGCTTAGTCCGCTGGTTTCTGGCCTTGCGCCGCGGCGAACTCGTCAGCCTTACCTACCTGATCGGAGAACTTGCAACAAGCGCCTTCGTCGGCCTGCTGACCTTCTGGGCTTGTGAGGCCATGAGCATCAACCCGCTGCTTACGCCGTGTGCGGTGGGGATGATGGGCCACCTCGGCGCCAAAGGCTTGGTATGGGCCGAGATGGCTGGTCGTCGCAGTCTCGAAAAACGTCTTGGCCTCAAACTTGAAGACACAGGCAATGCGCCGCTGGGGAAAAACTGATGGAAACCTCGGAAGACGGCATTGCCCTGATCAAAAGCTTCGAGGATTGCGAACTCGTCGCATATCCCGATCCAAAGACTGGCGGCGCACCTTGGACGATCGGATGGGGGGCGACGGGCGACGGCATCGGGCCGGGCATCGTATGGACGCAGGAGCAGGCTGATGCGCGTCTGGCGATGGATGTGATCGAGCGTGAAGCCGTCGTGCGCAAGGCCGTGACCCATGAGATGACACAGGGCCAGTTCGATGCTTTCGTGTCGATCGTGTTCAACGTTGGCGCCGGGTCTGCCTACAAGGACGGGATCATCCGCCTGAAGAGCGGGAATCCATCGACGTTGCTGCGCAAATTCAACGCGGGCGACATCGGTGGTTGCGAAGACCAGTGGTTGCTCTGGATCTCGCCAGGAAGCAGCGTGTCCAATGGCCTGCTGCGTCGCCGCCACGCCGAGTTGGCATTGTTTCGTGGCGAGGTGTGAGATGTTCAAACTCCGCGACATCGGCTACGCCACGGCTGCCGTGCTGCTGATCCTGCTGGGTGAGTGGCTCTACCAGGGGCATGCGCCATGAGCAAACTATCGCCCGTCCTGCGCAATTCTTCTGACAACGGTCTTCTGTTCTGGTGCCCTGGTTGCGATGGGGCGCACCGCATCCAGCATGGCGAAGGCACGGGGCCGCGCTGGGGATGGAACGGCGACGTCAACAAGCCGACCTTCACACCCAGCATTCTGATCAATGGTCGAGACTTCACCGCCAAAGGTCAGGCTGATTTTGATGCATGGCATGCGGCCGGATGCCCGCGGCCCGAAGATGACCAGCCGATGAAATTTGAGAACGCGCCTGTGGTCTGCCATTCGTTCGTCACTGATGGCTGCATCCAGTTCCTTGGAGACTGCACCCATGCCCTGGCTGGGCAAACGGTCGACCTTCCGGCATGGCGGCCGGGCAGGGGCGAGTCATGAACCCACTCATTCTGCTCAAGTACTGGAAGTGGATTGGCGTCGGCCTGCTGGTGGCCGCGCTGGGCGTGCAGACGATGCGCGTGGAGCATGCCCACACCGAGCTCGCCGAAGTTCGCCAAGCCAATGCCGAGACGTTGGCCAAGATTTCCGACCTCGCCACCAAGACTGCTGAGAAAGCCGTCGCCGCCATGCAGGCCTGGAATGCCGCGCTGGCCGGGCTCGATGCCAAATACTCCAAGGAGCGTGATGATGATCTCAAAGACAATGAAACTCGCCGTGCTGCTGTTGCTCGTGGCGATCAGCGGTTGCGCATCGCTGCCGTCTGTCCAGCCAGTCGCGGTGATGTGCCCCAAGCCGCCACCGCCGCCGGCCTGGATGCTCAAGCCACCGTCGAACTCAGTCCAGCAGTTGGATCATCTGTTTTCGATCTCCGTGCCGCCCTGATCGATGACCGGGCCAAGCTGGCCGGGCTGCAGGAATACGTCGCCAAGGTCTGCCCGGGTGCGCCATGATCCGCGTCGAGCGCCTCCCGTCCGATGGCGAAAAGGACGTCTTCCGCTTTTTCCACGATGACGATGCGCCAGAAATGGCCCCGTACGATGCGCTGTGCGGCGTCCACTGGTTGCCCGGCGAGATGTGGATCAAGGGCTTCCTGGTGCGCAATGGCCGATTCGGCCGCAAGTGGCTGCTTGAACTAGTCGAGAAAGCGGAAGAGGGCGGGGCGGTGTGGGTGAAGACCAAACGCGGTTCCGGACATATCCTGCCGTTTGGCCGGGTGCAGCCGAATGGCGATGTCTGGATGAGCGTTGCAGAAGCCAGGTCGCGCTTCCCGGTGGACACGAACTTTCTGTCGCTGTGACGGCCGCTGTCGCCGCGCTGCAGGCCTACCGCAAGCAACTCATTCAGCGCGGTCAGCCGCTCAAGGCAGAGACGGTCGCCTACTGCATCACGATCTTGCGGCGCCTTGCGCGGTAGGTGTCCGACGATTTTCGCCATCCGTGCGGCAAAACATGCATTCTCGGCGGCATGGGCGAGACTTTTCCCCTCTGATCTATGATTTTCCTATAGCGCTTACGCCGCTTTTAATCCGTTTGTCGTGGGTTCGACCCCCGCACGTCCCACCACTCTCAAAAGGCCGCTTTTATGCGGTCTTTTTCTTTGCTGGTGTCCGACGATTTTTGCCAATCATGTTAATCGCGGCTGAAAGCGTATCTGTTGCCAGGTGGCTATATCGCCGCGTGCTTGCGGCGCTCTTGTGTCCGAGAACTCCTCCCACAGTGAATAGGTCAACTCCTTCGTTGATCATGGCGCTGGCGGCGCTGTGGCGCATGTCATGCAGCCTGACAGCAGGAAAACCGGCTGCATCAGCCGCGCGCCGGAATTTGATGCTCACGGTCCATCGTGTGGGCTTGATAGGCCACAGGCTCTTATTTCGCACAATGTGCGCCACCTTCGGGTGGATTGGAACGTGGCGCGGCCGGCTGTTTTTGGTGTCGGCCAGCATGAAGGTGTCACCATCTACCCTGGCGAGTTGCACTTCGTTCGCGCGCATGCCGCTGTAGAAGGCGATCCGCACAGCCGCCCTGGCGCTGCCTGGCTCCATTTCGCGAAGCACCATCAGAAATTCCTCGCGGCCAAGGTAAACCTGCCGTTCGTTGCGCACTATCGGCATTACCACGCGCTCGGCTGGGTTATGTTCGCCCATTCCATGGGTCTTCCATGCATATCGGCAGGCTGCGCGGATGTAGGCAAGCCGGTTTCGGATGGTCGCCGCGGCTAGAGGTGTTCCATCCGCCTTCCTGGGGCGGTAGGTCTGTGCAATCTCGGGTAGGTCTCCGAAAAGCTTGCCCTCGTAGGCAGGCAGACAGGCGGACAACTCTCTGCGAATATTGGCGAAATTCTTCAGTTGCGGTGCATGCTTCTCAAGGTAGAGCAATACCGCATCTTCGATTAACTGGTCTGGTTTGGAGATACCAGTTGCAAGGGCGTAGAGCCGCGCGACTTCCGTTCTGTCGAACTCGTCTGCCTGGGAGCGAGTCCAGCCTTTTGGAAGTAGTCGGTCAGCCCGGTGCCTCTTGCCCGCAATGATACGGTTGAACTGGAATACCCAACGGCGGTTTCTTTGGTTGTAGCTGATCGGCATGATGCTTGAAATTGTTCGACGTCAAAGGTGGCAAAACGAACGCAACTGCCAATTCGGAAGCATGGCAGTGCACCGGAGTTGGCCAGATCGTAGACTTTGCGGGCGCTGATGCCGAGCCTGCGCGCGACCTCGGCAGCGGAAATCAAGGTGCTCATGGCTTCCTCCTTGGGTCGATGCGTGGGACGCGGGCGTTTTCTGGCCAATAGTCACACCAGTTCAATGGGAACGGCCATGCATCCATCCTCAATGCCTCCCATCCGGCCCGTTCTGGTGTTTGCTGGACATTCACAGCGCTAGAAAAGTAAATGCCATCCCACCACCGCCAGCCAGAATCCGTAAGCCACCAACCGATATGCGGTGGTGGTCCCTTTTGCCATTTACGTGCGCTCATATCGTTCCTTCCTGGCCTTTGGCCTGCTGAGAGATGGCAGGGTCGATAAACGCAATTTGGTCTTCCGGGAAGAGCTCCGGCTTGCCCCGGCGCATAGTCTCGGCGCGAATGGCCGCAGCATTGCTGCGTAGCGACTCCAGCATTGCAAGCGCCATCTCATCGGTGCATCCGTTGGCAAGGATGAAGCTCACCGCATGGATGGCGCCCTGTTGCACGAGCGTCTGTCCGATGAGTTGACTATCATCCATGCTGCGGAGCTCCCTCACCATGTCGGCCGGCTCTTCCAGATTTTCAATATTCATTTTTGTTCTCCTGGCCTTTGGCTTGCCACGGTCCGTTGTAGTTGAACTGGACCAAGACCTTGCTCGCATGGTCGATGCCGCCTTGGATGTAGTCGCGATCTTCGGCGTCACCGCGTTTATGCATATGCCGTGCGTAGCGGTCGCAAAGATCCATCAGGTTGCCCATTTGAACCACCAGCGCAATGCGCATCTGGTTTGCTTCAGCCCGTAGCGCCTCTATCTCGCGGGCCTGGTTGCGGATAGTGCACTCGTCGCAGCCCATCAAGATGATCGGCATACCGTGCTCGCATATTTCAGGATCGTCCATCTAGTTCTTTCAGGTAGATGGGTAGATAACTAATACGGGCAGTCGAAACCCAACTCTGCCGGCTTGGTGCGCGAGGTAGCCAGCGCAGATGGCATCATCGGGCGGGCATGGATCATCAAACTGAAGATCGGCCCCGACAACCTCATGGCACGCGGGTACAAGCCCAGCGGCCAGACAGTCGAGCCCATCCTGATTAAATCCGTAGATCGACTTTGGCCGATATGGGCATTTGGCGCAGGGGCGCTTCATTGTGGTGTCCTCGGGGAGTGGGTTGGTGGATCAGATGAACATGTGGAGGTTTTCGTATCTGGCGTCGTACCGGACGCCGCACCGGACCAACTCTTGAATTCGTGCATCCGTGATCCCTGCAAGCTGATTCACCGGCACGTCAAGATAGATCTCGTCGTTCTCGGATGCGCTGATCATCGGGCGCTGACCAGGCAGCAGACTTTCCAGTAGCATGAAGGCGTGCATGTCGCGCCGCTGGCTCAGCTTTTCGGCTATATCCTCAAACTTAAGGTAGTCACCGCTGAATTGGTCGAAGCGTGCTTCCAGGTCCATGTTTTTCTCCAGGTTCTCGGGCAGTGGGTGGGAGTCAGATGGCGAAAGTGAGTTTTTCAAGCTTGGCTATCTGCGTCTTGAGCGACTTGATCTTCTTGACCCGCATCGCATCCGCCTTCGACGCTGCGGCCTCGCGCGTGACGTGAATGTCTTGGCCGATCACCAGGAAATGACCGCGCTCGGTTGATGCGTAACGGCCGTCGTCGGTTAGGCTACGCAAGACCTCCTGCGTAAGGCCGACCGACAAGGCGTACTTGCTACACCAAAGCCTTTGGCCGGTTGAAATTTCAGACATAGGTTCTTTCATGATGTGCCCGGCAAGGGGGTGGGAAAAGCTGCGTGCAAGTCGAACATCCAGCAGCCGCTAAGGTGCTCGTCGTCCTCGTAGCGCCGCTTATGGCCGCAGTCGCACGGCGCTTCCTGCAGCACCCGGTCGACTGTTTCCGCCAGGGCTTCAAGGGCCTGCGCCGTAGCCGCCTGGTCGCCCGCCTCGCTCAATACCTTGGCGGCGTGGATGGGGACGTTCTTGATAACACCGAAGCGTTCGTAAACTTGGCGACGCGTGGCCGGCTTACCGTCGATCTTCCAGCGGATCATGACCGTCGCTACTTGGCCGTCGAGGCTGTTGCGCTTGACGATGCGCCCTATGCACATCACTACGTGGGCATCGATTGTTTCCATCACGATTTTTGGCCCTTCCCAGTAGTTGATGTGCGCGGCGCGGCTGATCATCGACAATAACTGCGGCGTGATGTGGTAGTAGCGTCTTCCGCTCATTGCTGGCGCTCCTGAAGGGCTGCGCGGGCAGCGTCCCAAGCTTTCGGCTGGCGCTGGATGTAGTCGGCCTGTAGCTTCTTGCGCTCGGCCCGTAGCTTCTTGTAGTCTGCTTCCAGATCAGACACCAGTCCGGCAAAATGCAGAGCTTCGGCGCGATTTTTGAGGTCTTTGCACTCGACCAGTTCAGCCAGGGCGCTGCGCACAGCGTCACTACTATTCCTAATTCGATTCGCTGGGATAAGCAACGTGTTGTAGTGCTTGATGTCGCCAGTGAACTCATAGAGCGAAGGCATGCCGCATTCCATCGCATGTGGATATTGGCCGCAATTGCATACGCCTGCCGTATCATCAGTCTGCGACGCCCATGGCTTACTTGGCTTTGCCACCACGGATGCGGCATAAAGCTTGGTTCCGATCGGCAGGTCGAATGCCGCCACTGCATTGACCCACTGCAAGCGTCTTTGCATACTTGTGCCAGCGACAACGGCCACATGCTCGCTGGGTACAGGGGCAGGCAGCGTGAAGTCCGGGCACTCGAAGCTCAGTGCCTGCACGTCAGGGTCGTTCGCATGCTCGCTGGCGACCTGCGCCCAGTGCGGCGGCGCTCCTTCGGCCGCGTCGTTGATGAACCAGCCTGCGAAGCTCCAGCCCGGCACCCGCTCGCTCGCCTCTGCTGGCGGTACTGGTGGCGCGACATCAAGAGCATCAACGATACGACGCGCGACCCAGCCCTCCCAATGCTGCGCAAGCGGCGCCGCCTCATAGCTGCACAGCAGGTCATAGGCAACCTGCACGCGCGGATCTTCGAACTTGGCGCTTGGCTCTGCCGCTACCAGAGTGGATACGGCAGAGAGAGCGGCGCGCCAGCCGGCTACGTCGGCTTCATCGAGGCTGAAGTTTCTAAGCTTTGCGAAGGCTTGCAGAGCCTCCACGGCACATCCGGCATCATCGCTGCCGGACAGGGTGATTCTCTGGTCGCGCGTGGTCAGGAGGCCCATCAGGTCGAACAGTGCGCCCGACACGATAGATTGAAGACGTGCATCCATTGCTGGTGCTGCATCCGATGCAGGGTTGCGGGTGGTGCTCATGCTGTAACTCCTTTTGGCCACAAGGGACAGCGGCCTTGTTCATGGGGTTGGCCGCAGTAGCGGCAGCGGTATTGGCTCATGATCAAATCACTAGGCACAGAGCGCGATGATGGAGAGGATCGATAAATTGGATGTCGTCTGTCATATCTTCGAAGCCAGAGCCGGTCGAACCCATTGGGGCGGGAGTGGGGCGCGACGCTGCAGATGGCCGTGGCGCCTGCATAACGCTTTGATCGCCAGCCGGCTTGCCCAGCATGGTCATTTCGTTGGCCATGATTTCGGTGATGGATTTCTCCACGCCCGATGCGTCGTTGTACTTGCGGCTACAGATCGAGCCTTCCACATACACCTGCGAGCCCTTGCGCAGGTACTGCTCTACGATGCCGGCCAGGCCGCCGCGGAACACCACGCGGTGCCATTCGGTGGCTTCGCGGCGTTCGCCGGTCTGTTTGTCCTTCCAGGTTTCGGTGGTGGCGATGGTGACGTTGGCCACGCGGTCGCCGCTGGGGAAGGTGCGTACTTCGGGGTCGCGGCCCAGGTTCCCAATAAGGGTGACGCGATTTATAGATGCCATGGGTTTTCCTTAGTAAGTGTGTTCTTCGGCGATCTGCTCGATTACTAATTGCAAATAGACGTTCGCCGCCTCGACGCGCGCCTTGATCTTTTCTTCGATGGCCTTGTCCCGCTCGTAGCGAACCATGGTTATTCGAAGCTCCGGCGTGATGTGGTCCACCTGGTGCAGGGCTTCGTCTTCGTAGCCGATGAGGTGCTCCGGGGTGGTCACCATGCAATAAGCTACCTCGCCGAAGTCCACATCCCACAGCCACATGTAGGCCCGCAGCTGGTATTCGTAGGTCTTGTCCTTGCCCTGCGCCGCTGTGACCGGGAACGTGGGCAGCGACCAGCACGACTTGATGTCGATGATCTTGGAGCCGGTGAAGATGTCACATTCGCCGGTGATCCAGTCGTTCGTCTTGCGCTCGGTGTTCTTCGTGTAGTTGGTGAAGAGCACACTGTTCAGCAGCTCGATGGACTTGTCTTCAACCTCGGTCCCTTTCTCCATGTACTTGGACGAGATGACCTGGTCGAACCCGTAAACCAGCTCCTTCGCGATCTTCTCGACACAGGTCTTTCCGCCGACAGACAGCAACTCGTTTCCCTTTGGGTCGGTCATGATCTCGGCCAGCGAGGATGCACGAAACTTATGCATGGTCATACGTGCCTCCAAACCTTGCCCAGCTTGATCTTTGAAACCGCTGCTTGTTGAACACCATATTCAGCAGCGATCAGGGACTGAGAGCGCTTGTCTGCACGGATAGCTAGAACCTGCTCAGTTGTTAGCTTCGCTTTTGGATTTTCTTCCCCACGCTGCCTTCCAAGCACACTACGACCTTTTGCAACCATGTCGTCAATATTCTGTTGTCTGGTTCCAAGGAATAGATGGGACGGATTGACGCACGTTGGGTTGTCGCACTTGTGGCAAACCATCTTCCCGTCTCCGATGGGGCCAATATAAAGCTCATAGCTGACTCGGCTAGCCGTTAGCTTCATGTTGCCAATGCGGATTCGACCGTAGCCATTCCGGCATGACGCCGTCCACAGCCAGCAACCCTCACCTTTTTGGAAGTTTGCTTCGAATCGGGCTTTGGTGTCACTCAACATCGGCG
>Ga0307514_10005493_pt1 | contig 11266 bp, 8 predicted proteins | sample 16_EM_MG_FD_203088 | JGI IMG/M metagenome (GOLD analysis project Ga0307514, IMG submission 203088) | Populus trichocarpa ectomycorrhiza microbial communities from riparian zone in the Pacific Northwest, United States - 16_EM | ecosystem: Host-associated > Plants > Roots > Unclassified | place... | reverse complement strand
AACCACAACAAAAATGGAAGTTAGAAATAGTTAAACACAGCATACAAAATCCAAATCCAGCAGATTTTCAAAGCATGAGGAAAATATGAAGTTTGGGATAGGGGGGAAATAGCCACCTTGAAAAGAAACCTTAATGGGTTTGTGTCATAGTCAACAAATAAGTAGATTTGGAAGCTGAAATCTAAACTATAAACTGTATAGAAATTCAAAACGTAAACTTATGGATTCATTCTATTATTTCCAGGAATCAAAAAGACTTCTTTGCAAGTTAAGGTTACAATAAGATTCATCATCATGCATAGAAACTTGGCGTAGGAATTGACTTCGAGAGGTTGAAGAGTAAGAACCTGGCGTAGGAATTGATTAGCAACCAGCTCAACATACATGACCTTTATCTCTCTCCCATGATCCTATAAAAATAGCAGCATTATCAGTAATGCATCCATATATTCATAGATGTTATAAATATAACTTAATAGAGGAGTCTGTGTTCAAGGGAAAAGGAAATAGAGCTATTTATGCCCACTCATGGATTCCACAAAACTGCTAAAATGTTCTTGCACCCAGCACACCAGTTCACACACCATCCACTAGAATCAAAACCATGAGATTTGTATCCAAAGACAGGATAAACAAAAAGTTTTGCAAGGAAGGATATGATTAGAAACTTTACATGCGACGGCAATCTGGCTTCGGTGGTTCGAGCATGATAAATAATTCAACGATTTATTTTTAAAACAATTTTGTAATTAACCCAAAAGGAAAAGAAACCAAGTGCGCGAGTCGAGGCTTTCAAACCCAAATATACTTGGGTTTTTTTATCCTAGGCCAAGCATGCGGGCCTCATCTGCCAAGTCCATCAGCGCCTAACTCCCTTTTTTTATTTTATTTAATACGTTAACTCTGATTTTTTTGTTTTGTTTTTTACTTTTTATTATTAAAAATAAATAATGAATATACTTTATTTTCTTTTATTTTATTTAAATTTTTTGGTTAACCTTTTTTTAAAATGGTAATTATTTTTTTTAATTTTTTTTTATAATTTCACAACGCTTCAAAGAAATTAATATAATTTATTTTAAAGTTTTCTTTTTATATTTTATATAAATAAATTTTATTTACATGACATATTCATAAATATAAAATCGTTTATTCTTAGCTACAATTAACCTTTAAAATAAAGTAAATAAAAATATATAAAACAAAAATGATAGTCAAAGTTAAGTATTTGTATTGGCATTTATATTTTGCTTTTATTGGATAGGTTTTTGTTTTTGTTTTTAATTAAGGTAAATTTTTTATTTATTAGTTTATATATTTTTTAATTTATTTTATTAAATATAAATAATATTTTTTTATTAAAAAAATCAAGATAGCTAAAAACATATCCATAACACTAGTACCTTCTTCTTTTACATTAGAAATTAACTTTAATCCTACCTATTACATATGACATAGGGAGTGTCGGAGACACGCATGATGCGCGTAAACTGACCCGAACATCCACGATTATAAAAAAAAAAAAAATTGTGAAAACATGTATGATAACCTTTGCATTAATAAATCTTTGGAGCATAGTATTTACTATGGTTTGCGTGCTACTTATACAATTAGTGCTGATAATGGCAAGCATATATTCAATACCACCTAGTAGGTTTGTGGATAAAATTTTATTATTATTATTAATATACTTCGTTCAAATTTAAAAGAAAATTTATTCTTTTAAATATTGTAGGTTTTTCAAGCAACATGAACATAAATCCAATTAGCGTTAACAAATTTTTTTATTTACTATAAATCATCTTTCCATCTATCAATTTAAAAATAAATTATGATATCCAAAAACACATACATAACACTAACACCTTCTTCTTTCGTGCTAAAATACATAACACTAACTACTTCTCTCATGTTAAAAACTCGTGGAATAGCATGGGTTACAAGCTGATATATCTCTATTTTAATTTTTCTTATGTTGATTTTATTGAAATAATATGTCTACATACATACATACATACATATATATACATACATACATACATATATATATATACATATCATTTAATATAAATGAAATATATTTATTAAAATATTTTTTTGTTTTCTACCAATCTTATTACTGATTTTATATCTCAAAAGGATGATAATAAAATTTAATTAAATACAATTCAGCTATTTTAAATATTTATAAGCACAACAGAGTGATTGGACGCCAAACATAGTATATCCAATTTCTAAAAGGGAAAAGGAAGAACAAAGTAGTCCAACGTTGTAATGGTATCATTGGTTACACATCATTATTATGTGATTGATACGAATGTTCTAGATAATCGAACACGTATTTGCAATTTAGTTTGAGCTACTTCACGGTTCCCCCATATGAATGACAGAACGTGAATTAGCTCCAAAAGGAGAGAATCATAAGCATTATTCGAAAAATGGTGCCATCACCGGCCGCCTCGTGTTGCAGTAGGGAGAGGTTGAACCGCAGCTAGAGGGTTCACTTGATATGAAAATGCAAGCTGCCACAAGTCTACCATAGCCTTCTTTGCTGCCGAAACTTGCCTCCTAACAAGTCTGCAATATATATATATAAAAGAAAGGGACTATTTATCAATGAAAAAAGGCAAATTTGATTTCCTCTACAGCTAGTTCAAATTTACTATCATTTCTTATTCAAGCAGTATGAGAATTCAGCAACCAATAATTGTGATCTAAGTTAATCACTATTGAAAGAGTTCCGATACCCACTGATTACAAGTTCTCTAAAACGCTAACAAGGAAGCACAGTTAGTCTTTTCTTGGTTTACTTTCTATGTGATATAGCCATCCCTAACTAGTTTGGAACAAAGGCGTAGTTCAGTTTCTTACTTTCCATCACATAAAGGTTCAGTTATTGCATGCATAACCATGAAGCAAGTGACATGGTGAACTTTAAGTAGAATCCTATTTGTGCCCCCTCTATCATGAAAGGATTGATTGCAGGAATGCAATAACACATCTTACCCATTCAATGTAGCCCCTTTCCTCCGAAGAACATAATATGTAAGAAGGAAGAGAAATCCAAGGAGAATTTTCCCATTTGTTACCACCACTCGAACATTCCCAAACTTCAAATTCACTGACCGGAACCACCAAAGACATGGATCTACACGCCTCGACAGCTTCAAAATTGTTTGTTTTGTATTATTCTCTCCAGGAGGCAGGTAATTGGCTTCTAATCCTTTTGGAGATCCCTCGAAACCATTTAGTTCTTTTGACGAAGAATAATGAGCTTCGTGGTTATTTTCGTGCATAACCGCTGAGACTTGTGATGAATTGATGGTTTTGAGAGAATATAGAGAGTGTAGTCGCCTCAAAAGTACCTGAAAAAAAATGGCAATATAATAAGATACATAGATTAGCCAAAATTCCACAACTGTTTGATTTATGGACATTCAGCACACAGTTAATTCAAGCAATTCAAAAAAGTGGCTGACACCAACATAAGATGCAAGATTTTAAATTTTACCTGTCGTCTTTCCTCAGGTAATGCAGATTTCTCGACCCATGAGATTGCATTGTCCATGTCCTTCAGAGTCGTGCCAAGAAGTGTCACAGCATAGACTTCAACAACCTCCATATACTTGTCAACTTCCATAATACACCTCCTGTCACATCCATCCTGGACATCAACATCTACTTCTGCACCAACAAGAACATAGTGTTGTCCATCCACTAAACTCCAGTTGCTGAGGAACTCCTCAAGAAACTCTCGGACACCAGCAGAAGAAGCTCCTGATATCTGAAAACATGCCCTGACAAATAAAAATGAAATCAAAGTGACTCCCACCTCCACAAAATATAGAAGCACATTTGACGAAGGCATTTGTTCAAAACTTATATGCCATTGATAAGCGGGTCAAAGATACTAAACGTTCAATAAACTCCTAGTACCTTCTCGAAAACTTATTTAAATTAACCTATCAAAATGTTACACAAAGTCCATAAATAACCTTCTCAAGAACTAAGCTACACTATCATTAGCTAAACATACATATCTTCATAGCAAAACCAAAACCATTTGAAGAAGCATTTTTAGCACTTCCTGATATACAAACAAATCAAAACACAAAATTATAAAACTAAAACCCTTCACATGCACTGAAAGCAAAATAACTTTCCCATCTGAATTAAAAAAAAAACAAACAGTGACTTGAAAAAGGTAAAGAATACCCTGTGAGAAGAACTTGAACAGGAATAGCTGTAGCAGAAACAAACAGCACTTTAAGCTCGTTTAAAATAGCTGATGTCCTGCATTGAACGTCATAAATTTCATTACATTTAGATAGTCACCATAGTTTGCCAATACCATACCGCACAAAACAGATTAAACCCAAAAACCCACTTTCAGAAAAATTCTAATGATATGAAACAAACAGCAAAAACAAAGAGAGAATTTACATCTTTACCTGCCAAGTTGATTCAAAGCCTGAACAAACACCATTCCAGCTGATTCCAACATGTCAAACAACTCATTCTCATCAAAAGCTTCATTATTATCAGAGATGTTGCTGCCTTTTAATTGTCTTACAATTGAAGAAGCTAAAGTCGCTGCCTCTTCATACATGGAACAAACTAAGTAGCTGCGAAAATTAATAAAAAAAACAGTACCAAAAATCAATTTGTAAAAATCCCACAAAAACAATTGAAAGAAAAGGATCAAAACTAATTACTTACCTCTCAGATTGTTCAATTTCTTGCCAAATTGAAGAAGAACTCGAATCAGTCTCACCCATTTCTCTCTCTAAACACCCTGTTTCACGGTACTGTTAATTCGTTTTTGGTAGATAGAGATGAAAAATGTGGATTTCTGATTCACAAATGACTAATATGACCCTACGCTTTCATTTAGACAGTGCTTTGTTGCCAGAAATCGCCTTTTTGACTCCCTATGTTTGTAGCGAATAATCATCTTGCCCCTTCTTCTCAAGCTTGATCGATTGACACCAAGATTGATAAAATCGCCTTCTACCGGTGTTGATAAATAAGTCATTGAAAAAGGAGTCAATTGTACCCTTAAAACTATTAGGACTTAATTGAATTTTTTGAAAACTTTCCTCCTCCATGGATGACTAGTTTGCCATCTAATCATTAAAATGGTAACCAAACAGTAAAGATTTTGGTGTTGAGGTTATTAAAAATTCTAACAACTCAATTTAATCCTTAAATATTTTTAAAAGTGCAATGGGGTGTGTTTTTAACAATCTAGCTTATGGTAGTTATGGGATAATAATTTCACTCAATTCATCATATATTTATCATCTTCTTCCAATCTAATTATGATAAGTTTTACCCCAGTGTTACAGGGTGGATGAGATCTATACCCAACTTAATATATTTATTATTTTTAATTATTTTTGTCAACACATATATAATTTTGTATCTGTACTTTAGACTTTGTTTTATATTTTTTGAGTTTTATCAAAAGATTTTTACCTTTGCCATTTATGAATGAAGATTGATTATTTCATGCTTTTAATATTTTAGGTTGTGATTGTATGTGATTTTTCATTTTCAATAACAATTCTTTAAAAAAAAAAATCAAGTTAACCTTGGTAAGTGTAGCTCAACTAATCAGGTCATGGATTTGCTCTTCAGAGATCACTAGTTCGAGTCTCATAAACCTTAGGGTCACTGGAAGCTTACTTGATCATTAAGTTCAGGTCCCGTGAGATTAGTCGAAGTGTGCTCAAGCTGACCCGAACATCTATATTAATCTAAAAAATGAAAAAAACCAAGTCAAGTCATACATGTATTGTGTGAACCATGAACAAAATTATTTACCCCTTTCTAATCAAATCAAATGAGAGAATAGATGATGATCATAGGTATCTCATATTGAGTGTGGTGAACACATAAAAAATCACCTTGTTCTCGGATAATGTTTGATTAGTTAGAAAATGTGGAGATTATGGTCACATAGATATATTTTGTTGAAGAAATAAAAATAAAAATATAAAAATAACTTAGTTAGTGATACAATTTTAAAGTGAATTTTATACTTTCAAAATAAAAGGTATAAAAAGAACATAATAAAAGTAGTTATTATTATAGTTTTAAAATCTCATCTAGAGATCAACCCGGGAGAAGGCCTGGATCAACCCGGGTTGACGTTATTTTTTTAAGTATCAAAATGATGTCATTTCAAATAAAACTTTTTTTATATAAAAAAGTCATTTGGTTTTGATCGAGTTTTACCCCGTGTCATGAGTCGACTTAGGTTTTATAACTAAAATTATTATACTATTATCAATCTCAACACTCAATATAAAAAAAATATTTAATTATTTTTTAAAATATATAAGTCTAATAATAATATATATTTAGGATAAAATAATTATTTTTTATATTTTAATTTTTCTTGTTCACCATCAATCAAATACGATACATAAATAGTTACACCGTCTTGTATATCACTATCAAACACAATTTTTTCATCTCTATTTACACTATATTTGTTTTTTTTATCTCACGACAATAACCAAACACTATCTAATTGTGAGCACAATTAACAACACTTTTCTATTGCCATGTGAAAGCACCAAATTCACAACATAAGGGGCTTAGACGAATATTTGCCTCAAACATCTAGCCTTGTTTGTTTGATATTTGTCAAACTCGGAGTATCATTTTGGTAATCTGAAAATCAACCGAGCCCCGGTAAAAGTATAAAATACACAGAAAACTTAAACAAAATCCCTAACAGCAACAACTCTAAACAATAAATACCCTTCAAATCCTCAAGTTCTCTCTCTAGAAATCTTTCAAATAATTCATCAGGTACGCCTTTTTAGCTAATTTTCCAGTTCTTGGTTTTCTTTTGTTTTTATTGATATTGTTTCTGATTTTGGAATTTGAGATTTTTTTTAAGCGTTGAAAAAGGAAGCTTGACAGAGCAAGTACAGAATAATGACGGCTTCTTCATCAGCTGAAGCTATTCCAGCAATGCAGGTAAACAAAATCACTTTTAAAATTGTGGGTCTTTCTTAAAATCTCTATTTCTTATCAATTAGAGCCTAAGTTGCTGTTTTTGTATGTATAAGTGTGGTTTTCTTGATGAGGTTATGTTATGGTGCTGTTGTTGTTTCATTGGTAGGAAATTATGTTGGAGTTTCGTGCTGGTAAAATGGTTTTTGATGGAAAAAAGGTTGTTCCTGATTTGCGAAAAGGACTAGTTCGCGTTGGAAGGGTAAACTGCACCCTTTTTTTTGTATTACATATAGTTCGTGCCTATGTAAAGATTTTCATTTGTTTAGTACAAGATATTATGTTTTTCTAGCATCTTGTTTTCCTGTTTGAAGTCACAAGTTTTGAATTGTGCCAGGGTGAGGAGGGTTTGCTTCATTTTCAGTGGCTTGATAGGAATTTGAATGCTGTGGAAGATGTATCTTTTTTTTTATATATATATATATATATATATGTTTGCTTCGTTGATATTTCCTGTGGTTGGAGCTTGGTACTTTTTTCTTGACGCATTGATTGATAGGATCAGATTATTTTTCCTGAAGAGGCTGTTTTTGAGAAGGTACACTCAATTCTTTCTCATTTTTCGTAAGTTGGAGGATATTTGTCTTTAATAATTTGTGGTACTATCATGATTCCTTGGCTTATTCAGGTTAATCAAGTTTCGGGAAGAGTTTACATCTTGAAATTCAATACAGATGACCGGAAGCTTTTTTTTTGGATGCAGGTTAGGCTCATTTTCTGTGTCATTCACCTTCTTATCTGTAACATTGACTTTGCTGTTTGTTGCGTGATTTTGGAACATTTTGTATACCATGTTTGCAGGAGCCAAAAGCTGAAGAGGACTCACAATTATGTAGTTCTGTCAACTATTATATCAATCTTCCATTAGGTACATTTTTATTTCATGTTTTGAGTCCTTGGTTAACCATGCTACCCTTCATTATTTTGTTTCTAATAATCCTGGCTTATGTTTAAAAGCAGATCCCCCCCCCCCCTCCATTCTCTTAAATGTAGGCAATTTGATGTAGTTGATAAATCACTTTTTGCTCATTTCACATAAGAACATTGTATAATTGCACAATGTTCATCTCTCTTAGAGGGTACCTTTTTATTTTTTCTTGCATCTGCATTTTCTTCTCGCATCTCCACAATTTTATAAAGAAATCCTCTTTTACACGGAAAGGTCATGTATGATTGATTGGATTTCTTGTCTTCTTCTTTTCCTAGTTAAACACTTGGTAAGAGTGAACTTCGTTTTTTGTCTTCCTACAATTTCTCTAACCAGTTTTAAACCATCAAACTAATGGCCTGGCTTATAACTTCAGCACTTGTTCTTGAGTGAAATTCTTATGTCAGCAATGTCACTGCTTTGTCTTGTTGTCTGGCAGAGTTCCTTGATGAAGAAGAGCCTGATGCTGCTGCTCCTTTGCAAGTTTCTGAAGACATGCTTGAAGATAATGTCTCATCAAGGTACATTTGTTCCAACAAACCAACATACTCAAAGATGACATTCCTGATTCTGTTCCTTTATACAATGTTCTGATGACCTAAGATGTGGTAAAGTCCCTCATAAGTCTTCACATAGATGACCTAAGCTACTTGCTATCAATAGCTATTCAACAAATATCAAGATATCTTTCAAGGAATTTTTCAAAACCATTTTCTCAATGAAACGTCTCATCTGCCACTTAGCCTTTGTCTAATCCACCATCCCCTTATGCCCTTGCACAGGCTTGCCCCTGGATAACTTCTAAAACTCAGGGAATCTCTTATATGGAAATTTAGGGTCATAAATTGGTGTTTGTCTATGTATAAACTTGTTTAGTTCGTGTGATTCATTGCAAAATAACTTAGGAAAGGTTGGGGAGCACTTTTATTATGGAAAAATTAGCTGCCCAATATATATATATAAACACATTATGTGGTGTTTTTCTTTTATTCTGATGAGATTTTTGCTCATAACTTTCAGGGCTGGAGACTTAGTTGTCCCAAACCTTGGTGCAGAAGCAATTAGTGATGTAACCTCTTCATCAGGACCAGTGAAAATGGAAGACTTGCAGAGAATCCTGAGTAATATTGGTGCTAGAGGTATGTTCTCAGAGAGTACTTTTGTCCATATCTCTGTATGCTGTCCTTAGGTATGACCATTGAATTTTTGTGTGATGTGATGTGATGGTACATGGTGCAGGTGGTTCGGGTGATCCAGATGAAGGTAATTATTAATGCTTATTTTATATGTGTGTAGTAAGCTGTGAAAGGATTTTAAAACCTTTCTTTCCTGCAAATTATATGCTCAGGCATGTGGTGCATTATTGTAAAATCTTTCTTTCCATGATGTTTTCTTTTGCTGTCCTAGGCTTAGGATTAGGGGATCTACTGAAGCCTGATTTGATAATGCCATTGATTGAGACATTGTCTCTTGAAGAAGGATTAACATCTCACTTACCTGAGGTATAAGACGTTCTTATGTTTGGTATTTCCTCTATGTTTTATGTTGGTGCATTTTGCAGTAATTATGAGGTTGCAGGGTCACTGGACTCCAGAGGATATCTTAGATTTGTTGCAGAGCCCTCCTTTCCGTCAGCAAGTGGATTCTTTTACTTATGTAAGAAATGCGAGGCGGCCCATCTTTCTTGTTCTGTTTCTTGTCTTTTTCATGGTAGCTTGTTTTACAAGGTCTAACACTTTTCTTCTTGTTTGAAGGTTCTCCGAACTGGACAAATAGATTTGTCTCAATTTGGGGTCGACCCCAGTAAATGTGAGTGGTTTGTGGTTCCTGAACCTGCAGCTTATCAATTGTTCCTAAATTCATGGTTCTCTTCAGAAAATCATTTACATATTTTCATGACTTAACTGAAGTCTTTTTTGGGAAGTTTTGACCAGGATTGATTATATAATTCAAGTAGAAAATGTGGGAAGTTTTGACCAGGATTGATTATATAATTCAAGTAGAAAATGTGGGAAGTTTTGACCAGGATTGATTATATAATTCAAGGGGAAAATGAACTGAGTTTAGAGGGCTTCATGTGAAAGATGAATGCCAAATGTGGCACATTAAAAGGGAAAAAAGAATCAAATGTTGGGCCCATGGACTCATGCTGCTGCTTGCAGCTACCTTTGGTTTCAGACCTCCACACAAGGAGTCTTGAGTGGCAACATAAATTGTTCATCAATCTATTATTGCATGGTACCCTGACTAAATTATGATTAATACTTGTTAGTTTTCTCCTGGCGTGCAGACAAGTTCACAGTTTTATCTTTTCTGGAGGCACTTGAAGATTCAGTTTCCAAAATGTCTGAGGAATCCACCCAAGAGGGCAAGGATTTGAGACCTCAGTCTCATAACCGCGACGATCCAATGGACGAGGGCAAGTAGTGGAGAAAGATTCATGCACCCCTGTTGTTGTGTGTTTCTCATGCTCATTCTACTGTACAAGAGAACTTTTGCCGCCTTAAGTTTTCTATTTAGACACTTTTCTGCCGATGGTAAGATGGGGAAAATGATGGAAAGGTGATTGTCTCTACTTCAGTTTACCAACAATTCGGTGCAGGCGTACAGTACCTTTTAGGATTTTAATTTGTTTTATTGATAGGCTATACATTAAAATTACGAGTCAAATCTCACTATCAATATTGTCGTCATGTTACGTTGTTGATTTAAAGCACAATTCGGTAAAGGCGTGCATCATGTTGCCCTTTTGATGATATCCTATTTTGTTGATTAGGAATGGGCGTATCTATGTTGGAATCAAGTGTTAATATAATTGCTCTAAATTTGGGATGCTTTTCTTCGATGAGCAGCAACTCCTTGCAGAAGCACCCCGACCAAACTGGCTTCGTTGCTTTTTGAAGAGGGTTATTCACGATGTTTTCGCCATGTCTCCGGTGGAGTGGGGAGAGTTGGTGGGTGCTAGGAAATGCACACTAACTTAGGTTTTGGTGTCATCAACACTTGATGGAGCAAGGGCTTCTGCTGCTGGATTGGACAAATATTTTAAGAAGTTGATTATAATTCAAACCTCTTATTCAACACGAATGATTCTTCTATTCTCGTCCATTGGCTTTCTTTGACAGATAAAAGAGAATAGGAAGATTAAGGAAGCGAACAGAAAAGATAACGCAATCTGGATCCAATCTGGGAAGAAATGTAGGCAATGCTAGTGTCACCACAGCAATGAAAAGTTTTGAGGAAATAGTATTATTTTTATTAAACATGAAAATATAGTCAATAATTTTTTTTTATTATGATAAATTTTTC
>Ga0307514_10005492_pt1 | contig 11268 bp, 7 predicted proteins | sample 16_EM_MG_FD_203088 | JGI IMG/M metagenome (GOLD analysis project Ga0307514, IMG submission 203088) | Populus trichocarpa ectomycorrhiza microbial communities from riparian zone in the Pacific Northwest, United States - 16_EM | ecosystem: Host-associated > Plants > Roots > Unclassified | place... | reverse complement strand
CTTACGTTCCCTATTAGTGGTTGAACAATCCAACGCTTACTGAATTCTGCTTTGATATGATAGGAAGAGTCGACATCGAAGGATCAAAAAGCAATGTTGCTATGAATGCTTGGCTGCCACAAGCCAGTTATCCCTGTGGTAACTTTTCTGGCACCTTTAGCCTCAAACTTCGAGATACTAAAGGATCGATAGGCCACACTTTCAACATTTGTATTCACACTGAAAATCAAAATCCAGGGGACTTTTACCCTTTTGTTCTACTGGAGATTTCTGTTCTCCATAAGTCGCCCTTAGGATATGTACGTTATAGTTTAACAGATATGTCGCCCCAGCCAAACTCCCCACGTGACAATGTCTTCAACCCGGATCTGCCCGCAAAGGACATTAATGCTAGAAGTTGGACAGTGAAGTCTAGCTCCACTTCATTGAATAAGTAAAAAAATGATAAGGGTAGTGGTATTTCACCAGCACCGAAGCTCCCACCTATTCTATACCCCCTATATCTTTTCACAATGTTAAACTAGAGTCAAGCTCAACAGGGTCTTCTTTCCCCACTGATTTTGCCAAGCCCATTCTCTTGGCTGTGGTTTCGCTAAATAGTAGATAGGGACAGTGGGAATCTCATCAATCTATTTATGCGTGTGACTAATTAGATGACAAGGCATTTGGCTACCTTAAGAGAGTCATAGTTACTCCCGCCATTTACCCGTACTTGGTTGAATCGCTTCACTTTCACATTCAGAGCACTGGGCAGAAATCACATTGCGTCAACATCACTTTCTGATCATCGCAATACTATGTTTTAATTAGACAGTTAGATTCCCCCAGTCCGTACCAGTTCTAAGTCAGTTGTTAAGCGTGTGCAAGAAGGCCGAAACCAGCCAAAGCACACTGCACCCAGTGGATAGTCGAGTCCGAACACGAGGTCTAGCCCCTCTCCACTCCAAGTGCTTTGAACCAAGTCCCTGTACACCCAACCCTTAGAGCCAATCCTTTTCCCGAAGTTACGGATGTATTTTGCCCACTTCCCTTATCTATATGGTTCTATCGACTAGAGGCTATTCATCTTGGAGACCTGCTACGGTTGTGGGTACGACCTAGTATGAAAATTATTCCTTCCCCTGGATTTTCAAGGGCTATCAAAAGGATACCGGACACAGCAAGAGTACTGTCCTCTTCCAGTCAGAGTACCCTATCTCCGAACAAACCGATTCCAGGGGGATTAAACTGTTAAGAAGAAAAGATAACTCTTCCCGGGTACTCTGCTGACGCCTACAGGTTCAGTTGCATTGCCATAAAAAATCCACATCTAGGTGCTGGAATATTAACTGGCTACCCTTTCAAGGGTTTGTCTGATAAATCAGACATTTTAATACAGAGTTTCCCTATTCCTTAGGATCGACTAACCCATGGTCAACTGCTGTTCACATGGAACCCTTCGTCACTTCAGTTCTCAAAGTTCTTATTTGAGTATTTGCTACTACCACTAAAATCGGCACTACAGGCTGTTCTACCCAGGATCACTCCCAAGGGTTCATTACTAACCTCTATGCCGGCCTACTCACCATGGCATGGTGTCCACCATGGCGGCAAGGCATAGGTAGCACGCTTAAGCGGCATGCATTTTCAGGACTAGTTCATTCGGCAGGTGAGTTGTTACACACTTCTTAGCAGATTCTAACTTCCATGGCCACCGTCCTGCTGTCTAGATAAACTAATATCTTTTGTGGTGTCTGATGAGCGTACATTCTGGCACCTTAACATTGCGTTTGGTTTATCCCGCATCGCCAGTTCTGCTTACCAAAAATGGCCCACTAGTAACGTATATTCCAATGTCCACATTCAATTAAGTAACAGGGACTTCTTACATATTTAAAGTTTGAGAATAGGTTAAGATTGTTCCAACCCCAAGGCCTCTGATCATTTGCATTACCTTATAAAACTATTACTTGTTACTGCTATCCTGAGGGAAACTTCGGCTGGAACCAGCTACTAGATAGTTCGATTAGTCTTTTGCCCCTATACCCAAATTTGACGATCGATTTGCACATCAGAACCGCTGCGAGCCTCTACCAGAGTTTCCACGGGCTTTCCCCTATCCAGGCATAGTTCACTCTGTTTCCGGTCCCAACAGCTATGCTCTTACTCAAATCCATCCGAAAACATCAGGATCGGTCGATGGTGCACCTTGCGGTTCCCACCTCCATTCAGTTTTATTTCGTGAAAGGGTTTCCACACCCAAACCCTCCTATAGATGTTAGATCCTTGGTCTGTGTTTCAAGCCGGGTGACTTAAAACCATTATGCCAACATCCTCGTCAAAGTGTGGTACTCAATCATAGTAGGCAGCATTACACCCAGGACTATAATACTCCCCGAAAGGAGCTACCTTTTCTTGGTCTTTTTCCTGTCACCATGACTGATGTTGCCTTGCTAACAACTGAGTGCATCCTCAAAAATCAGAATTAATCAGCTGCAAGCATGTCAGGTTACAAGTGCTTCCCTTTCAACAATTTCACGTACTATTTAACTCTCTGTTCAGAGTTCTTTTCATTTTTTGATCACTCTACTTGTACGCTATCAGTCTCTTGCCAGTATTTAGCTTCAGATGGAATTTACTACCCATTTAGAGCTGCATTCCCAAACAACTTGACTCATTGAGGGAGATTCACATAAGCATAAGACAAAGGGCATTAACAGGGTTCTCACCCTCTATGACATCGTGTTCCAAGGAACTTAAGTGAAAGCTACACTTGAATTCCCCTCTTCAAACTACAATTCGGATGCCACAATGGTGCCAGATTCCAAATCTGAGCTTTTGCCGCTTCACTCGCCATTACTAGGGCAATCCCTATTGGTTTCTGTTCCTCCGCTTATTAATATACTTAAGTTCAGTGGGTATCCCTACCTGATTTGAGGTTACCCTATGTAAAAATGGCTGGGTTTAGGCAAGTATAAATATGACAAACTCAGCAACTTTATTATTATTATTAAGCCTAGTTCAGATATAAACTATACTGCCATATTCATTTCTGAAGGGTACCTCCATGACAGAGGTGCCTCTCCAAATAAATCCAAACATTATAAAATAACTCTTGAGAAGGGTGGGGAGCTAACGCTCAAACAGGTATGCCCTATGAAATACCCTAGGGCACAATGTGCATTCAAAGATTCAATGATTCAGGAGATTCTGCAATTCACATTGCTTATCGCATTTCACTATGTTCTTCATCGCTGCAAGAGCCTAGAGATCCGTTGTTGAAAGTTTTATTTCATTTTCAAGACACAAAATTGAGATAATATATTTCACAACAAGTTTTCGCAAGTGGTCTTGTTACGGGGAGCTCTCTGGCAAGTGTGGTTCACACAAGCCTGAGGTTTTACTAAGAGGTAAATCTTACCTACAAGTAAAACAGTCCAGTAGAAGCAACAGGATGGATAAAACAATGGGATATAAAAAACTAAGAGTAGTTTTTCAATAATGATCCTTCCGCATGTTCACCGACGGAAACCTTGTTATGACTTTTACTTCCTTTAAATAACCAAGTTTGACCAACTTTCCAGCACCTGGATTGTCGTTGCCGACCCTCCCGGACCAGTCTGAAGGCCTCACTGAGCCATTCAATCGGTAGTAGCAATGGGCGGTATGTACAAAGGGTAAGGACGTAGTCAACGCAAGCTGATGACTTGCGCTTACTAGGAATTCCTCGTTGAAGAGCAATAACTGCAATGCTCTATCCCCAGCACGACAGAGTTTAACAAGATTACCCAGGCCGTTCAGACAAGGTATGAACTCGTTGGCTCTGTCAGTGGAGCGTGCGTGTGGCCCAGAACATCTAAGGGCATCACAGACCTGTTATTGCCTCAAACTTCCATCGACTTGAAGCCGATAGTCCCTCAAAGAAGCCTGCAACCAGCCTAACCTGGCCTGACTATTTAGCAGGTTAAGGTCTTGTTCGTTATCGTAATTAAGCAGACAAATCACTCTACCAACTCAGAACGGCTATGCATTACCACTCATATAATCAAGAAAGAGCTCTCAATCTGTCAATTCTTAATGTTTCGGGACCTGGTGAGTTTCTCCATGTTGAGTCAAATTAAGCCGCAGGCTCCACTCCTGGTGGGGCCCTTCCATCAATTCCTTTAAGTTTCAGCCTTGCGACCATACTCCCCCCAGAACCCAAAGACTTTGATTTCTCGTAAGGTGCTGAGTGAGTCAAAAAAGGACATCACTCAATCCCTAGTCAGCATAGTTTATGGTTAAGACTATGATGGTATCTGATCGTCTTCGATTCCTTAACTTTCGTTCCCTGATTAATCAAAACATCCTCGGCAAATCCTTTCCCAGTAGTTAGTCTTCAATCGATCCAAGAATTTCACCTCTTACAATAGAATACTGATGCCCCCGACTATCCCTATTGATCATTACGGTAGTTTGAGAAACCAACAAAATAGAATCACACGTCCTATTCTATTATTCCATGCTAATGTATTCAAGCTTATGCTTGCTTTGAATACTCTAATTTTTTCAAAATAAAAGTCCTGGTTCCCAAACACACCCAGTGAAGGGCATGCAGTTTGCCAGAAGGAAAGACCCAACCAAACCAGTGTATGCGGTGAGGCAGGCTGGTCGGCCAGGTCCAAAGTTCAACTATGAGCTTTTTAACTGCAACAACTTTCACATACGCTATTGGAGCTGGAATTACGACGGCTGCTGGCACTAGACTTGTCCTGCAATTGTTCCTCGTTAAGAGATTTGAGTTGTACTCATTCCAATTACAAGAGGTATAAAACCACCTGTATCAATATTTATTGTCACTAGTTCCTCGTGTCGGGATTGGGTAATTTGCGCACCTGCTGCCTTTCTTGGATATAGTAGCCATTTCTCAGGGTCCCTCTCCGGAAGAGAACCCGAATTCCCCATTACCCGTTGCAACCATGGTAGGCTTATATCCCACCATCGAAAGTTGATAGGGCAGACATTTGAATGAACCATCACCAGCACAAGGCAAATGCACTTCGTTAAGTTACTATGAATCACCAAAGAGCCCGAAGACATTGGCTTTTTATCCAATAAATACATCACTGCCAGGGGTCGGGACTTTTATGCATGTATTAGCTCTAGAATTAGCACGGTTATCCAAGTACTAAAGTATCATCAAATAAATGATAACTGATTTAATAAGCCATTCGCAGTTTCACTATATATTTTACTTATACTTAGACATGCCTGGCTTAATCTTTGAGACACGCATATGACTACTGGCAGGATCAACCAGGTAACTAACCTTTTCACCAATAATAGAAGTATTTGCAAAAAACCCAAAAGACACGAGAGTCAACTGAGAAGTTTCCCTTAATTGAGACAAAGTTATATGAAACATAGGCTTATCTGATGTCAGCAACCTGCCCAATTGTAAAAATACATCAGAGGCAAGTTGCAACCATCTTCCATTTTTCCTCAAGTGATAGGCCACTACAGGTGAAAACAAGTCGCAAAAACTGAAGGTCCCTAGGAAGAGGGCCCAACAAATTTCCTAAATGTCTACTCTAAGAGATAGTTAACAGTTTGATGGACAATATATTTAAATGAAATATATTTAAACTTGTTGAATGTCAGTTACTGCTAAAATTGCTACAAACGAGCCAGGGAAGTATATTGTAGGTAAAAATTACCATTCAAACACAGACCCCATCTCCACCTACTATATAGTTATATATACAATAGGATTTGCAAGTTCATAATAAGATACCAACACAAAAAATGCAAGTGTACTTATCAAGTACGCGAGACTTTTGCATCAATACATTTCAAAAGGAACAATTCCTGTTGAAAGATATATAGTAATACTCTAAAGCCCTAAACACATGCAGTTACGCACTAGTGAGAAGAGTAAAGAACCTATTACAAGTGAAAAGGTATTGGCCACAGAGTGTAAATAGCTGTTGGGAAGGCCAACAAGAGAAAGACTCAAGGAATAAAATACCTAAAGGACCACTCAGTATGAGTTGCAGCTAGGTACTTTAAAGGACTGGCGTATGGGATGTATAGCTTCACCATGGTACTGAATAGGTTATTGAGATACATCCTAAAGCTCACAGGTGGGTATTCTCTTATGAGAGAATCAGATTCAATCAAGAATACATATATTCTGTACCCAAAAACATATCTGAATGATGTTTTTTTTTTTGCCCATGAGACCACTCCCCCTTATAGTGTCACCGGATGCACTTAGGTCCAAATTACCCCCTCAGTTGTTGATTTTTTTATTTATTTTTACTGAGTTTTTTTTTGCTTACCCTGAACTCATACTGTTACCCTGAAGTTGAGACTTGCAACTACTATGAATTGCTTTCCTCTGGTGTTGAGTGAGCAATGCATGCTGTTTCAACTAGGTAGTCACAGCTATAACTTGTAGTCACAAGTAGCAAGTAACAACTAGAACTAGCCATTACAACTAGGTAGTTGTAACTAGAATTCATAGCTACAAGTAGAAAGTCATAACTACAAGTCGCAATCATAACTAGGTAGTCACAAGTAAGAAGTAACAACTAGAACTCAGTGTTACAACTAGGCAATCTGAACTAGAATTCATTGCTATAACTAGGTAGTCACAACAATAACTTGGAGTCAGAAGTAGCAAGTAACAACTAGAACTGGGAATCACCTAGAACTCGGTATTAGAACTAGGCAATCTGAACTAGAATTCATTGTTGCAACTAGGTAGTCACAACTAGAACTCGTAGTCACAAGTAGAGAGCAATAACTAGAACTCGGAATCACAACTAGGTAGTCCCAACTACAATTTATAGTTACAACTAGGAAGTAATAATTAGAACTCCATGTTACAACTAGGTAATTCCAACTAGAATTCATTGTTACAACTAGATAGTCATAACTATAACTCGTAGTCACAACTAGGAAGTAACAACTAGAACTCACTGTTACAACCAGGCAATCCGAACTAGCTCTTACCCTGAAATCGGGACTGGCAAGTGACATGAATTGCTCCACTCTAGTAATTCCTAGTTGCAACTTGGAAGTCACAACTAGAATTCATTGCTGCAGCTAAGTAGTCATGGCTATAGCTTATAGCTACAACTAGGAAGTAACAACTAAAACTCACTGTGACAACTAGGGAATCCGAACTAAAATTCATCACTATACCTAGGGAGTCACAACTAGAACTTGCTATAGCAACTAGGAAGTAACAACTAATACTCGCCGTTACAACTAGGTAATCCAAACTAGAATTTATAGTTACAACTAGGGAGTCACAACTAGCACTTTCCATAGCAATGAGGAATTACCAACTAGAACTCACTATTAGAACCAGGAAGTAACAACTAATACTCGCCACTACAACTAGGTAATCCAAATTACAATTCATCACTACAACTAGGGAGTCACAACTAGAACTTGCCGTAGCAACTAGGAAGAAACACGCCGTTACAACTAGAATAACTCGTAGTCACAACTATATAGTCCGAACTAGAAGTCGCACTTACAACTAGGAAGTCACAACTAGAACTCCCCTTTACAACTAGGAAGTAACAACTACAACTCGCCATTACAACTAGAAAGCAACAACTAATAGTCACCATCACAACTATATAGTCCCAACTAGAAGTCGCAGTTACAACTAGGTCAAGAATTTATACCCTCTATATTCAACAATGCGCACAAGAATAGTTTTCACATTACTCAGAGTACTGCTACCCCTCATAGTATCACCGGATGCACGTTTGTCTAAACTACCCCCTCCGTGGTTGATTTTTTTAATTCTTTTTACCGAGTTTTTTGTTGCTTACTTTGAACTCACACTGTTACCCTGAACTCGCAAGTTGCAACTGACATCAATAGCTTTACTGGAGTATTGAATGGGCAATTCACCCTGTTTTGACTAGGTAATTGCAATCAGAATTCACTGCTGCAAGTAGGTAGTCATAGCTAGAGCTCTTAGTCATAACTAGGAAGTAACAACTAGAATTCATGGGTACAAGTAGGGAGTCACAACTAGAACTTGTTGTAGTAACTAGGAAGTAACAACTAGAACTCGCCATTACAACTAGGTAATCCAAACTAGAATTTATGACTACAACTAGGGAGTCACAGCTGGAACTTGCCGCAGCACCTAGGAAGCAACAACTAGAACTCGCCGTTACAACTAGGAAGTGACAACTAATACGCGCCGCCACAAGTAGGTAATCCAAACTAGAATTCATGGCTACAACTAAGGAGTCACAACTAGAACTTGCTATAGCAACTAGGAAGTAACAACTAGAACTTGCGGTTACAACTAGTATAACTCATTGTTATAACTATGTAGTCCCAACTAGAAGCCGCACTTACAACTAGGAAGTCACAACTAGAACTCGCCATTACCACTAGGAAGTCACAACTAGAACTCGCCATTACAACTAGGAAGTAACAACTAATAGTCGCCATTACAACTGTATAGTCCCAAGTAGAAGTTGCAGTTACAAGTAGGTGAAGAATTTATACCCTCTGTATTCAACAATGCTCACCAGAATATTTTTCAGGTCACTCATGGTACTACTACCCCTCATAGTGTCACCGGATGGGCTTTGGTCTAAATTACCCCCTCAGTGGTTGATTTTTTTAATTCTTTTTAGCGAGTTTTTTTCGGGTTACCCTAAACTCATACTGTTACCTTGAACTCGCGAGTTGCAACTGACATCAATAGCTTTGCTGGAGTCCTGAATGGCCGATTCACACTGTTTTGACTAGGTAATTACAATCAGAATTCACTGCTGCAAGTAGGTAGTCAGGGTATAGCTTGTAGTCACAACTAGCAAGTAACAACTAGAATTCATAGCTACAACTAGGGAGTCACAACTAGAACTTGCCGTCGCAACTAGAAAGTAACAACTAGAACTCCCCATTACAACTAGGAAGTACCAACTAATACTCGCTGTTACAACTACTATTCCCCTTTTTCTCTCTCCCCTCTAGACACTCAAGTTCTCAAATTCCAAGTATCATTTTTGAACTGCACATTCCCTTCTACTTGCGATCCAGCACTACGGCCAGCTCTCAATTAGTATGGGCATTGTATATTTAAACATACACAAATCTAGGCATGAAACGGTTTAGTTTCAGCAGATCGTAATAACAAGGCTACTCTACTGCTTATAGCACCGCCGCACACAACTAAGTCATCTGCAAAGGATTTATCCCAGCTCACAGTCAAATTAACATTCTCTGATATATAACTAAAGTCTTTCAACTCTAGTTATAATCATCAGTCTCCTATGATTCAGGGCCAAAGGCCTATTCATATCCAACTAAAATAAGCTGGACAAGTAATTATCACGTTCTAGCATGGATTCTGACTTAGAGGTGTTCAGCCATTATCTAGCAGATGGTAACTTCACGGCATTGTCTTGTCAGACAGCTGCAAAAACCAATTATCTGAATCAACGGTTCCTCTCATACTAAGTTGAATTACTATTATGATAACATTCATCAGTAGGGTAAAACTAACCTGTCTCATAACGTAAACCCAGCTCACGTTTCCTATTAGTAGGTGAACAATCCAACGCTTACCCAATTCTGCTTCAGTATGATAGGAAGAGCCGACATCAAAGGATCAAAAAGCAACGTCACTATGAATGCTTGGCTGCCACAAGCTATTTCTCCCTATAGTAACTTTTCAGGCACCTCTAGCCTCAAACTACAAGGGACTAAAGGATCGATAGGCCATACTTTCACAGTTTGTATTTACACTGAAAATCAAAATCAAGAAGACTTTTACCCTTTTGTTCTACTGTAGATTTCTGTTCTCCATGAGTTCCTCTTAGGATATTTGCATGATAGTTTATCAGATGTGCCACCCCAGCCAGACTCCCCACCTAACAATGTCATCAAACCGCATCTGCCCGCAAAGGATATTAATGGTAGAAGTTGGACGGTGAAGTCCAGCTCCACTTCATTGAATAAGTAAAAAAATGATAAGAGTACTAGTATTTTACCGGCGCCGAAGCTCCCACCTATTCTACACCCCCTATGTCTTTGCACAATATCAAACTAGAGTCAACGTCAACAGGGTCTTCTTTCCCCCCTGATTTTGCCAAGCCCGTTCCCTTGGCTGTGGTTTTACTAGATAGTAGATGGGGACAGTGGGAATCTCATTAATCTATTCATGCACATCACTAATTAGATAATGAGGCATTTGGCTACCTTGAGAGAGTCATAGTTACTTCTGCCATTTACCCGTGCTTGGTTGAATCATTTCACTATGACATTCAGAGCACTGGGCAGAAATCACATTGCGTCAACATCACTTTCTGATCATCACAATACTATGTTTTAATTGGACAGTCAGATTCTCCCAGTCCGTACCAGTTCTATGTATTGTAGTAGGATATGTGTGTGTGGACAGTGTATATGCTAACGTAAATGTTAATGTCAGTATTGGTAGGATAGCGTAAACCAGCGGCGTGTGCAGCAGGCGAGCGAGAAGATATTCGAGTGAGCAGTGCATGTGATCAGGAGAAGTCATCGTTATTCTTCTAACTGAGAGCGAGATGCCAGTGACTAAATATATGAGAGAGCGGCTGAACAGCGTAGAGAAGGTAACTAACTGTAATAGGAAGCAATGCAGAGAAGTCCATAAGCAGAAGTGCTAACGCATGTCAGACTATGTATAAAACAGTGTGGCATATAGAATCAAGGGTGGGAACAGAAGCATGTGAATAAGATGCGTAATGAATATCCTTGTAGACAAATAAGAATAGGAACAACTCAAGATATCGTAAGAGATAACCAGATAATGATAATAGATACTGGATATAGATGAAACAACAACAGAATTAAAGGTATATGCCAGGAGAATAACACAAGAAACAGGTGCAGAATGCATGTCCCAACACTCTCTCTCATTCTGTCAGACTGAGACCTTGGGTATATCTATTGTGAAGCACAGAGGGGAGATCTTTCGTCATGATGTCTGTGAGGTTTTCGCCAGTAGGGACGTAACTCACGGTAAATGACTTGCGGATTAAGTGTTCTCGAGTGAAATGCTAAGAGACGTCGATGTGTTTTGTCTTAGGATTATTGATAGGGTTCTCAGCGACGTTGATGCTTGAGGTGTTGTCGGCTTTAAGTTCAACGAGAATAGTGAAGCTGAGTTGTGAAAGTCCGTTGATATGCCAGAGAGCTTGCCGAGCAGTGGTTGCTAATGCCATATATTCAGACTCAGTTGTAGAGGTTGAGACTGAATTCTGTTTCTTCGAGAGCCAGGAG
>Ga0307514_10005491_pt1 | contig 11272 bp, 12 predicted proteins | sample 16_EM_MG_FD_203088 | JGI IMG/M metagenome (GOLD analysis project Ga0307514, IMG submission 203088) | Populus trichocarpa ectomycorrhiza microbial communities from riparian zone in the Pacific Northwest, United States - 16_EM | ecosystem: Host-associated > Plants > Roots > Unclassified | place... | reverse complement strand
AGCCGCAGCGGCGTACTATTGCCCGACTTGAAGGCTTGGACAGCCGTCAGCACGGTATTGAGCTGCGTGGAATCAAGATTTCGAACTGCCAGCTGCACAACGTTGTAGTTGATCCCATCGACCTGAGACGACCCTTTATTGATCCGCCCGAAGCCTACACGCAACTTGTTTTGGAATCCAAACAATGCCTCGGTCAAAGCGCCCTTTGCAAGGGTCTCTCGCATGCGGGCATAAGTAAACCAATTGGCGAAGTTAATTCGCTCCTCAGTCTGCGTACAAGTCGTTGCAGCAGCGCAATCGGTTCTGGCTGCCGCCTTTGCGGTTTTCGAGGGACTGTAATGAGCCGCGTCATTGACGTTGTACTCCTCGAAATTAGCGGTTGAAGAGGGCGACTTACCACTCTTCAATCGATAAAACAGGCCTGGATAGAAATCCTTTTTTGACTTGGTGCAGGTCGTGTTGTATGCGGTGCACCAAGTGACATTCGCTTGACTTTGAGTGGTCGTGAGGTCAAACGTCCCTGTGCCGGTTGGATCCCACAAGGCAGCACTAGGCGTTGCGTTGTCCATGTAGACGCCAGTACCGTCAGACAATGCCTGCGGCTTGAGCCATGGGCGATACCGCACTTCCGGGTTGTACCAGATGGTATTCACATCCGGCGAGCGGAACTGCATCTGGTACAGATCTACGGCAAATCCGGCCCTTTGATAGAGCGCAGGAATGTATCCGTCCAACTGACCGAGCCCGCTCTTGCGCGGGTCCCCGATGAAAGCACCCAGATGGTCACCAACTTTGGTGCTGTCCAACTGAACGGTCGTGCCTTGAACATTCACGGGACCGACTGGCATGAAGTCCGACACCATGGAACCGGAATCGTCCAACGTGATCATCACGTTGGGCGGCGGACTGTCGCCCACTCGACTGGTCAAGGGTGTTTGGGAAGGCTCGGCCGCGCCAGCGTCCAAGCAAATTGAGCCAATGCACAACAACGCAGCAGGGACGATGGCCCAGGGCGACAGCCGCATGCGCGGCCTGGAAACATGAGTATTCATTTGGGCACTCCTGAACCGTGCCTGAGGCACAGTTCCGCGTGAAATGAGGTCAGCAAATAAGCGAGGGTCAGGACCGCCCGATGGTGGATTGGACCCAAACAACCGAACCTGCGGTGGCCTTGCCCGCGTCGTCCTGCTGATAGTCAGGGCTGAAGCCGCGGGCTGTGATGATGAAGGCGGGTGTAACGCCATCCTCCAGCGTTGTCTTTTCCACCATGCATTCGGGCATGTGATCGGGCACAAAGGAACTGCCGTCTGACTTCATGATGTCACCGGTCAACTGAAACCGTTTCGGGCTGCTGCCGAACCAGTTGGCGAAATTGTTCCAATTCGTCGGACCCGGGGTGTGAAGATTCCCATCGTCGTCCGCAGGCGCATCCAAAATCGTCACAGGACCAACTTTGGAAGGGTCGCTATTGCGCTCGCAATAGCGCAAGGCGATCTGGGCAGCCTGCATCGCCGAAGTCTGAGATCTGGCGTTGTTGGCCACCAAGTCCGCGTTCAACGCACCACGCATGACAGACACGGACATCAGGCCAATGATGACCAGCATCACCATCGCCACGATCAGCACGACGCCGCCTTGCGCCCGTCGATTTCCAAATTTCCGATCGACCAGATTCATGGGGGCACTCCCATGCGGTTATGCAAAACAATTGTGGAAACGAAGGCCCGGTACAGGTGCTTGTCCGGGGCAGCAACGGGAGCAGCAAATGCGTCGCATCCTTGGTACGTGTCCGGCGCCTCCGCCACGACGTCCTCGCTGCGCACGACAAGGCAGATCCTGACGGACAGCACACGCGACCAAGGCCCCAAGGCCGTCACACCGTCAGCGTCCTTGTAAGTCACCACACGCGTCGTGTCCGGCGCCGCAGCACCCCCGACACCGTAGGTGATCTGCATGTCGTAGATGTTTTCAACCAAGGGCTGCCCAGCGGTGCTGCCCGAGCCCAGGCAATACAGTTCGTTGTCTTTGACGTAGAAACGGCTGTACGACAGCGTATACGGATAGGCACCGGTCACGGGTGTCTTGAGCGCCGCCCCCAGGCAGTCGGTGGGATAAGTCGTGCCCCCGGAAACAGTGGTGACGCTGTTCTCCTTGTTCGCCTCGAACGCCACGGCCACGGCAGGAGGCGCATCCGCCGCGCTGGTGTCACAAGCAAGGTCGGCCATCGCAGCCGTCAGATCCGAGAATCCGTGCTGGCACCCGAACAACCATTTGTCGGGCGCCGTGCCCGCCGCCCTGGCCAAACCTGTGCCAGATGACGCAGGTGCGACCGGCCGGCTGTAGCCACCCTCGGCCAGATAACCGCGCAGGATGTTGATCGCCACCGTGGCGTCTTCGGTCATCTGCGCCACTGCGCGGCTGCTGCGCGTGCTGCTGGCGGAAGCCAAATAGGCCGCATACACTGCCCCCATCACCACGAGGCCGATGACCATTGAAATCATCAGCTCAACCAGCGTGAAACCACGCTGACCCAGCCTCACGCTAAGAACTTGCCTGCTCATAGCCCCACCCTGAAGAACATGCATCGAGGATTGTTTTCTTCCGAAAACTCAGGCGGACATGCACTCGATTTATCGTCGCCGTCCGTCTTGGCGTTCAGGTCACCTCGACTCAGGGCATCAGGATCTCGCCAAATCACCCACATGTCGAACACATGGTTCACGGCATCGGTCTGGGTCACATAGCCGGTGCCGTTGGGCAGGCTCTGATAAAGGACCCGGCTCCATGCTGCAATGTCGCGTGCCGCAATCTCCTCCTTGGTGCAACTGTCCGGGATGACGCAATCGCCAAGGCTATCTGGCGCCGCGGTTGCCAACACAGCACTGCTCAGCGCATAGCTGCTCGCTGCGGCGGGATTGGCACGCATGCGGTCGGCCATGTCAGCCGCCAACAGCGTTGCAACCGAGCGAAATTCGGAGGTCTTGCCAAAGCGTGACGAAGTCCCCAGCAGGCCGGCCAGCGCAAGAATGCCCAGTGAAGCGATGAAGATGGCCACCAGCACTTCGATCATGGACGAGCCACGCACTTGAGTGCGCCTCGTCATGGCTCCGGGGTTCAGCATCCGTCCTCCGGCTTGACCACTTTCACACGTCCGGCGAGGTTCAGGCACACGACACGCTTGGCAGCGTCCGTCGTGCCCGATTTGGGATCAAGTGCCCATTGCCGATGCGTTCCGTCTTTCAACAGGCCGTTGGCCGCGAACGTCACAAATGCGTTGTCATCGGCTTCGCTGATGGACCCCACCGACCGCCCCCCGGAGAACACGTGCACCAGTTGCTCGCCCGTTCCCAAGTCGCCATTGGCGTCTTGATCGGTGAAGACCAGCCAGCCGCTGGTCCATGGGACAGTCGCACAGGCGGCGCTGGCGGCGTTGGGGTCGCTGGTGGCACAGACGGAGACAGGCATGCCACGCTTGAGTGCCTCGGAGCGGGCTTGCCGCAGAGCCGCGGCAAGGTCGTCAGCCGAAGAAGACACTGCCCGGGTCGCCAGCGTGTCTTGCATGGCCGGTACAGCGATCATGGCCAAGATGGCCGCGACCGCGACAGTGACCAGCAATTCAACCAGCGTCACGCCACGCACATGGCGGCCAATGCGGGTTGCAGATGTAATGCACGATGACATGGCGGCATGATGCCCCGCACCTCCCAAGGCTCGCTGCGAGCCCAGGATCAGCGGCCCCGCAAGCCCGACAGGCGGCGGCTTCCGGCTACGCAACGCAGCGACGCATGCGATGTCTCAGCAACTGGCAGCCTCCACCACCCGAATACGCCCTGGCTTACTGATGCATGCCATCCGGCTGTCGCGAGGGTTGGCGTCGCTTGCATCAGCCCCCTTGGGACGAAACTGGAAGTGCGAAGCGGCGCTGGCCGAGATGCCGGTCGGCTGGAAGCTCAGATACCTCAGCGTGCTTGCCACGCCGCCCGCCTTTGCACTGGCCTGATGAACCGCCACCAGCTGATCCTCGTCCTCATCCATGTCCCCGTGGTCGCCACGGTCGACGAACACGACCCAACCAGCGCTCCAATCCTTGCCACTGGCCATGCAATGCGGGTGCTCGGTGGTGGAGGACGGGCGATCCAACCCGCACACAGTGACCACTTCGCCGCGATGCATTGCCTCGCTGCGCGCCCGCAGAACCGCGCCCTGAAACTCGTTCAATTCCGCCTGCACCGCTTGACGCGCCATCACGCTGCTCATGCTCGGCACACCCACGGCGGCGAGCACGCCCGCGACCGAAGTGGCAACCATGCATTCGATCAACGTGAAACCGCGTTGGTTTTTGGCTAGGCGGGCGGCACGGGTTTGGCGCTTGAACATGGGATCCTCCTCGGGGTTTTTGGTTTGCTGTGCCGGCTTGGGGCGGCATGGAACGCATTTTTCAGATCCCCGCACATGCCGTCATTCCCCCTCAGGGAGGCCTGCGCGCACTGCTGCCGCCCCCACCTTTGGGGGGAAAATCCGCCGGTGCCTCTCCCCCTTTCCGTGCGGAAATGCGCGTTTCTTCCTGGTTTACCCTTATGAATTCCCCTCTCACCCCGACCGCCGCCATGGCCCGCGCCTTGGTCCTCGCGGCGCAGGCCATTGGGCTCACGGAGCCCAACCCGCGGGTCGGTTGCGTCATCACTTCTGTGGACGGAGTGCCACTGGGCGAGGGGCATACACAGCAAGCCGGACAAGCGCATGCGGAGGTGATGGCATTGCGGGACGCCGCCGCCCGTGGCCTGTCGGTCCGGGACGGCACGGCCTACGTGACGCTGGAGCCGTGTTCACACCATGGGCGCACGCCACCGTGCTGTGATGCGCTGATTGCCGCCGGCATTGCCCGGGTGATCGTGGCGGCGAGTGATCCGAATCCGCTGGTCGCGGGCCAGGGGCTGGCGCGGCTGCGTGCCGCAGGCATCCAGGTGGAGACGGCCGGGCCGGACGCACAAGCCGAGAGCGAAGCGCTGAACATCGGCTTCTTCCACCGCATGCGCCATGGCCGGCCCTGGGTGCGCATGAAGATCGCCGCTTCGCTGGACGGTCGCACCGCGCTAGAAAACGGCCGGAGCCAGTGGATCACCGGCGAGGCCGCGCGGCGCGACGGGCATGCCTGGCGTCGCCGCGCCGGTGCGCTGCTGAGCGGCATCGGCACGGTGCTGGCCGACGATCCGCGGCTGGACGTGCGGCTGGTGGACACACCACGCCAACCGCTGCGCGCAATCGTGGACGCCCGCTTGGACACGCCCTTGAGCGCCAGGCTGTTCGAGGCGGATGGCCCGCTGCTGTTCTACGCAGCTGAACCTGCGACCGAACGCGTCGCAGCGCTGCAGGCCCGTGGCGCAGAAGTGGTGTGCTGCCCGGGCGAGTCAGGCAGGGTCGAACTGGCCGCCGTGCTGGCTGACCTGGGCCGGCGGCAAGTCAACGAACTGCACGTGGAGACCGGCCCGCGGCTGAATGCCGGCTGGCTGCAGGCAGGGCTGGTAGACGAGTGCCTGGTCTACCTCGCGCCCATGCTGCTGGGCGCCGGGCGCGGCATGGCGGCACTCGGCCCGCTGCAAAGCCTGGACGGCGCCTGGCGCTACCGTTTCCATGCGCAGGCGGCCGTGGGCGACGACCTGCGCTTGCTGTTGCGACGCGCAGGCGAGCCGGCAGCGTGACATTTGCCGTGGCCGCGGCGAGCCAGCCGCGGCATCGCACCGGCCCGATCAAAGCATCGCAGAGGGCCCGGCACCTACAATAGCTGGATGCCGATTTCACCCGTTCCCGAGCTGGTTGCCGAACTGGCAGCAGGCCGCATGGTCATCCTGGTCGACGAAGAAGACCGCGAAAACGAGGGCGATCTGGTCATCGCCGCCGAACACGTCACGCCAGAAGCGATCAACTTCATGGCCAAGTTCGGCCGTGGCCTGATCTGCCTGACGCTGACCCGCGAGCGCTGCGAGCGCCTGCAGCTTCCCCCCATGGCCGCGCGCAATGGCACGGCGCACGGCACTGCGTTCACCGTGTCCATCGAAGCCGCCGAAGGCGTGAGCACCGGCATTTCCGCGGCCGACCGAGCGCGCACCGTGCAAGCTGCAGTGGCGCGCGACGCGCTGCCGCGCGACCTGGTTCAGCCCGGCCACATCTTCCCGCTGCAGGCGCAGGACGGCGGCGTGTTGATGCGCGCCGGCCATACCGAAGCCGGCTGCGACCTGGCCGCGATGGCCGGGCTCATGCCCGCTTCGGTGATCTGCGAGATCATGAACGACGACGGCAGCATGGCCCGCCTGCCGGACCTGGAGGTCTTCGCTGCCGAGCATGGCCTGAAGATCGGCACCATTGCCGACCTGATCACCTACCGCAGCCGCAACGAATCGCTGGTCACCCGCCTGGGCCAGCGCACGCTGGAAACCGCGCAAGGCAGCTTCGAGGCCCACGTCTTCCGTGACCGCTCGGGCGGCGTGCACCTGGCACTGGCCAGCGGCCACTGGCAGCCCAGCGACGAAGTGCTGGTGCGCGTGCACGAGCCGCTGTCGCTGCTGGACGTGCTGGACACCGGCAGCGAACACGGCCATTCGTGGCCGCTGCCCAAGGCCCTGGCCGCGCTGAAGGCCAGTCCGGCCGGCCTGGCCGTCCTGCTGAACTGCGGCCGCGAGGCCAGCGAAGCGCTGATCGGCAAGCTGCTGCCTGCAGGCGGCGAGCCGCACGCCAGGCCGCCGGTGGACCTGCGCACCTACGGCGTGGGCGCGCAAATCCTGCGCGAGCTGGGCGTGACCCGCATGAAGCTGCTGGGCAGCCCGCGCCGCATGCCCAGCATGGTCGGCTTCGGGCTGGAAGTCACCGGCTTCGTGGGCGCATGAGCGGGTCTGCCCGCTCGTCTGCGCCTCTGTTCTTTTCACTTTCTCTCCTGCCAAGGACTTCCCACCATGCAAGGTGCTGACAAGGGCCAAAGCGGCTCGCTGAACGGCGACGACCTGTCGATCGGCATCGTCCGGGCGCGTTTCAACGACGCACTGACCACCAAGCTGGCCGAGGCCTGCCTGGCCGAACTGGCGGCCTGCGGCGTGAAGGACAAAAACGTCCTGCAGGTCACGGTGCCTGGCGCGCTGGAAGTGCCCATCGCCCTCAAGGCCATGGCCGAGAGCGAGGACTACGACGCGCTGATCGCGCTGGGCTGCATCATCCGCGGCGAGACCTACCACTTCGAACTGGTCTCGAACGAAAGCGGCGCTGGCGTGAGCCGGGTTTCGCTGGACCATGAAATCCCGATCGCCAATGCGATCCTCACCGTCGAGAACGAAGCCCAGGCCTGGGCCCGCGCCGAAGAAAAAGGCCGCGACGCGGCCCGCGTCGCGATCGAGATGGCCAACCTGATGGACGACCTGCTGTGAACGCGCCCTCTACTCCGTCCGCCCCGGCCAAGAAGCGCAGCAGTGGTTCAAAGTCGCCGCGCCGGCTGGCCCGCGAAGTCGCGCTGCAAGGCCTGTACGAGTGGCTGATCTCTGGTGCCGAGGCCGGCGTGATCGACGCCCACATGCGCGAGCAGGAAGGCTTCAACAAGGCCGACCATGCGCATTTCGACGCGCTGCTGCACGGCTGCATTGCCGAGGCCGCCGACCTGGACCAGGTGCTCAGCGCCAGCGTGGACCGGGCGACCAACGAGCTTTCACCGGTCGAGCACGCGGTGCTGCTGATCGGCGCCTACGAGTTGAAGCACTGCCTGGACATCCCGTACCGGGTGGCGATCAACGAAGCGGTGGAACTGGCCAAGAGCTTCGGCGGCACCGATGGCCACAAGTACGTCAACGGCGTGCTGGACAAGACCGCCGCGGCGCTGCGGCCAGCCGAAGTGCAAAAGGCCCGCGCCGCCCGCGGCGGCTGAGCTCACGGCCCGCGCCTGCCGGCGCATGGCCAACCGTTCCCCTGCCCCGCTTCTGCCGTCGGCCCAATGAAACTCGCCAGCCGCCTGGACCACATCGAACCGTTCTACGTGATGGAGTGCGCCAAGGCCGCGGCGCGCATCGCAGCAACGCCGGAGTGCGACCCGGCGCACGGCGGCACGCCGATGATCTACCTGAACATCGGCGAACCGGACTTCAGCGCACCGCCGCTGGTGCAGGCCGCGGCCGATGCGGCGATCCGCGCCGGCCGCACCCAGTACACCGATGCCAATGGCCTGCCGGCGCTGCGCCGGGCGCTGTCGCACTGGTACCGCGACCGCTTCGGCCTGGACGTGCCGGCCAGCCGCATCGTCATCACCGCTGGCGCGTCGGCCGCGCTGCAGCTCGCCTGCCTGGCCTTGTTCGAGGCGGGCGACGAAGTGCTGATACCGGATCCGTCCTATCCCTGCAACCGGCACTTCGTGGCCGCAGCGGGCGCCAAGGCAGTGGCGCTGCCGGCCGGCCCCGAGCAGCGTTTCCAGCTGGACGCAGACACCGTGGCCGCCCGCTGGACGCCCAACACCCGCGCAGTGCTGCTGGCCTCGCCGTCCAACCCCACCGGCACCTCGATCGCGCCGGGCGAACTGGGCCGCATCGTCACCGAGGCCCGCGCCCGCGGCGGGCTGACGCTGGTCGACGAGATCTACCTCGGCCTGTCCTACGACGACCGCTATGCCCACAGCGCGCTGGCGCTGGGCGAGGACGTGATCTCGATCAACAGCTTCTCGAAGTACTTCAACATGACCGGCTGGCGCCTGGGCTGGCTGGTGGTGCCGCCCACCCTGGTCGCGCCGATCGAGAAGCTGCAGCAGAACCTCTACATCTGCGCCTCCAGCATTGCCCAGCATGCCGCGCTGGCCTGCTTCGAGGCCGAGTCGCTGGCTGTCTACGAGCAGCGCCGCCAGGCCTTCCGCGAACGGCGCGACTTCATCGTCGGCGCGCTCAACGAGATCGGCCTGACCGTGCCGGTGATGCCGGACGGCGCGTTCTACGCCTGGGCCGACTGCAGCCGCTTCTCGAACAGCAGCTGGGACTTCTGCATGGACCTGATGCAGCAGGCCCATGTGGCCCTCACGCCGGGGCGAGACTTCGGACCCGCGGCGGCCGAGCGTTACCTGCGTCTCTCATTTGCCAGCAGCCTGCCGCAACTCCAGGAAGCGGCAGCCCGCTTATCACGTTTTGTTTCAACCTGATCCCATTTGACTCCGCAACAGCAGACTCGGCGCCACAGTTTGCAGGGCCGGGTTGCTTATGCTGCCCGCCATGCCCTGGAATATTTTCAAGACGCGTCAAAGCAGTACCGGCAGCGCGTCGCCCGTCTTCCAAAACACGGTGGTGGAAGACCGCACCCGGAGTCAATTCGACCTGCTGCATGCGCAACAGGCGGGCCAAGCCGAGCCGGGTGACCTGCCAGCCGCGATGGGCGTCATCGGACGCTATCAGCTGCGCACCGTGCTCGGCGAAGGCGGATTGGGCACCGTCTATGGCGCCTGGGACCCGCTGCTGTCGCGGCGTGTCGCGGTCAAGACGCTGCAGCTGCGCTGGCACCAGCAACCCGGTGCGCTCGGCGCGCCGGACGAACTGATTCTCAACGAGGCCCGCGCCGCCGCGCGCCTGTCGCATCCACACATCGTCACGGTGTATGACGCCGGCAGCTCGGACCAGGGCGTCTACGTCGCAATGGAGCCGCTGCAGGGCCTGGACCTGCGGCAGATGCTGCGCCAGGGCTGGCGGCCCACGCCGATGGAGGCCGCAGGCCTGGTGCGCCGCGTGGCCGAGGCGCTGGCCTATGCCCACGGCAAGGGCGTGATCCACTGCGACATCAAGCCGGCCAACATCTTCATGGTCGACAAGCGCCAGCCCAAGGTGCTCGACTTCGGCATCGCCCGCGTCGCCCGGCGCGACGGCTCGACCTCGGTCACCCCTTCGGCCGGCTCGCCGCATTACCTCTCGCCCGAGCAGTTGCGCCACACCAAGGTCGATCGCCGCTGCGACGTGTATTCGCTGGGCGTGGTGCTGTACGAGCTGCTCACCGGCCGCCAGCCCTACACCGGCCAGAGCATGGAAGAGATCAGCCACGCGGTGCTGAACTCGACCCAGCCGCAGGCCAGGATGGTGGACCCGGCCGTGCCGGCCGGCCTCTCGGCCATCGCCGCGCGCGCCATGGCCCGCTCACCCGAGGCCCGCTACCCCTCGGCCCGCCACCTGGCAGCCGCCCTGCGCGAATGGCGCAGTTCGGACGAAGCCCAGGGCCTGTCCAACCCTGAAAGCAAGGGCGGGCGCATGCTGCCGCTGCTCAGCCTGGTGCTGGTGGCCGGGCTGGCGGCGGGTGCTGCCTGGTGGTGGTTCAACAAGGGCCCCGGCCTGCACGGCCTGCTGGGCGGCGCGCCTGTCATCACCCAGGCCATGCCCGCGAGCGCGCCGGCCAGCGCCGCGGCCGTACCCGCCCCGGCACCCGCAGAGGCGGCCAGCGACGCGGCTTCCGCGGCCGGCATCGTGGCCGGCGTGGCTGCCTCCGAACCGGCATCGGCGAGCGCGGCAACGGTCGGCGCATCGGCGCCCTGAAGCCAGGCCTCTGCCGGAAGACGGCGCGGCAGGCCAGGCCGCTGCGGCGCAACAGTGCTCGCGTATCATCGCCGGCACCCATGAGTCAGACTGCCCTCATCCCGGCACCGCCGCTGCTGCACATGCACCCGCTGCGCGTCTACTGGGAAGACACCGACGCCGGCGGCGTCGTCTTCTACGCCAACTACCTGAAGTTCTTCGAGCGCGCGCGCACCGAATGGCTGCGCGCGGCCGGTGTTGGCCAGCACGAGCTGCGCGAGCGCACCGGCGCCATCTTCATCGTCATTGACACGCGGGTACGCTACTTGCGGCCCGCCCGGCTGGACGACGCCTTGCAGATCGCCGTGACCCGCGCCGAACTCGGCCGCGCCACGCTCACCGTGCACCAACACGCCTGGCGCGGCGACGAGCTGCTCTGCGAAGGCAACATCCAGATCGCCTGCGTGGACCACACCAGCTTTCGCCCGCAACGCATTCCCTCCGACGTGCTCAGCCGCCTCACGCCACCATGAACCAGGATCTCTCCATCGTCTCGCTCGTGCTGCATGCCAGCCTGGTCGTGCAGCTCGTCGTCGCCGGCCTGCTGGTGATCTCGCTGGTCAGCTGGAGCCTGATTTTCGCCAAGCTGTTCGGCTTGGCCCGCATCAAGAGCGGCAACGACGCCTTCGAGCAGGAATTCTGGTCCGGCAAAAACCTCAACGACCTGTACAAGAACGCCAGCGCCAAGCCGGACGGCGCACCGATAG